>ENA-OQAS01001512-OQAS01001512.1-human-gut-metagenome-genome-assembly--contig:-NODE-1512-length-10732-cov-5.910891_pt1 | contig 10732 bp, 18 predicted proteins | sample MGYA00242733_ERZ504523 | MGnify/ENA primary metagenome ERZ504523 (study PRJEB26092, sample SAMD00036239) | human gut metagenome | host: Homo sapiens | study: EMG produced TPA metagenomics assembly of... | reverse complement strand
ATCGGTGTCGTCTGCGCGTCCGCGGCGCGCGTCATCGAGCTGGCGAGCCGTGTGGGCGTGCCGCGTACGCGCATGAGCGCCGTGTTCAACCGGTTTGGCGCGCGCGGCGCCGACGAGGATGTCGCCATGCGCTTTGAGATACCTGTGCGTTGAGTTCCAAGATCCGCATCGCCGACGGCGGGCAGGACTTGGCGGCGCTCATGGCGTTCGGCCGTGCTGACGAGGCAGTGGGCCAGACCAGCGCTTTTGCCACCAGCGTGCGCGAAGCCACGCGCAAGATGCTCGTGGAGTTGGGCTGCGCCGTCGGTCCCTGGAGTGACATGGTCACCGACCGTGCGACACGCACCGAGCGCCCGCGCATCCGTCTTCCCTGGTCGCGCGAGGGTGATTCGCGATGAGCTTGCAAACAAGGATTAAGGCGGCCGGCGCGGCCGCGGCGACAGTGCCTGTTGACGCAGGGCGCCACCGTGCCGTCAAGCGCCGCACCAAGCGCGCCGTGATGGATCGCATGGGCTATGACGAGGTGGCGCGTATTAGCGCATACATCGATCCGGCGCGCGCCCGCTCGGAATTGCGTCCTGCGGTGGAGGCGGCGCTCAACGTGGAGGAGGCGACCGACCTGGCGACGCCCGAGCGCGAGACCATCATCGATGAGATCCTGGACGACGTGGTGGGCCTGGGCCCGCTGCAGCCGCTCATCGAGGACGACACCGTCACCGAGATCATGGTCAACGGCTGCCGATCGGCTTTCTTTGAGCGCGGCGGCGTCTTATATCCCATCGAGCATGCGTTTGAGGATGACGAGCAGATCCGCGTGCTCATCGACCGCATCATCTCGCCACTGGGCAGACGCATCGACGAGCGCAGCCCCATCGTCACGCGCGCCTCAAGACGGGCTATCGCGTCAACGCGGTGATTCCGCCTGTGGCGATCGATGGCCGATCCTCACCATCCGCAAGTTTTCAGACCGCATCTGTTCGTTGGACGAGCTTGTGGGCCTGGGGTCGCTACCGCTTTGGTATGCACAGCTGCTGTCGTGCGCGGTATCGCTGCGTCAGGATTTGGCGGTTGCAGGTGGCACGGGGTCGGGCAAGACCACATTGCTCAACGCGCTATCGTGCGAAATATCCACCGGCGAGCGCATCGTGACGATCGAGGACTCCGCCGAGCTCAAGTTTGCGCATCACCCGCATGTGGTTCGCCTGGAGGCGCGTGAGGCTTCAATTGAGGGCGAGGGCGCGGTGACAATCCGCGACCTGGTGACCAACGCCCTGCGCATGCGTCCCGACCGCATCGTGGTGGGTGAGGTGCGCGGTGCGGAATGTTGCGACATGCTGCAGGCCATGAACACCGGGCACGATGGGTCGCTCACCACGCTTCATGCGGGCACCGAGCAGGAGACCGTGGTGCGTTTGACGCTGCTTGCGCGCTATGGCATCGACCTGCCGAGCGAGCTTATCGAGGAGCAGATTGCATGCGCTCGACGGCATCGTGATGTCCGAGCGCCATGCGGACGGCAGGCGTTTCGTGTCCTCCTATTCGGGGGTGCGACGCGGCACATCAGCGGCGTGGAGCTTGAGCGCTACGTGACGTTCGATGCCGCCACGCGCGCCTGGACGCTCGATCGCGAGCTCCGTTTATCGCAGAGGGCCTGCGCTCGGGAACGCTCACGCAAGAGGAGGTGGACGAGTGGAGATCGTTGTGCCCCTCGTCGTAGGGGGTTTGACAGGACTTTCTGCCGCGGTGGCGTGCGGGGCGGAGCCTCGTGCGCCGCGCGTGCCGCCGGCGGAGCTGGTCAGCCATGCGCTTGAGTTGGTTGCCGAGAAGCTGCCGCGCGAGTTGGTAGAAAACGACCTGCTAAAAAAGATTGCCCGCTCTTGGGCGGCGCTGGTTCCAGCACATCGCGTTGGCCTTGTTATCGAGGATGACGAGGCGCGCCTGGCATGCTTGCTGCTATCGAGTGGTGTCTGCGGCATTGCCTGACTGTCGTATCGCTGTCGCCCATCGGCTTTGTCCTGGGGTTGCTCGCGCCGTTTGGCGTAGGCGCCGCTCGCGACACCTTCGACCGTCGCCGCGAGCAACACGATGTGGAAGAAGCCATGCCCGAGGCCTTTACGGCGCTCTCTATGTCGCTCGCCTCGGGTCATTCGCTGGCCCAGGGCATGAGGTTTGTGGGAACTCACGCGCAAGAGCCGGTGCATACCGAGTTTTTGCGCGTGGCGGCGGCGATCGACTGCGGCGTCTCGGCGACTGATGCGTTGGATGACCTACTCGACCGTATCGATGCCCCCGGCCTTTCGCTTGTCACCTTGGCGCTTAAGGTGTCGCAGCGAACCGGTGCCCCGCTTGCCGACCTGTTGTCCGAGGCGTCGAGCATGGTGGGGGAGCGCATTGAGCTCAAGCGCCGCTTGGACGTCAAGACATCGCAGGCTCGTATGTCGGCACACATGGTCTCGGCGATGCCGGCGGGTATGTGCGCGGTGCTGGCGCTGCTTTCGGCCGACTTTCGCCGCGGCCTTGCGACGCCGGCGGGTGCCGGTGCCGTGGTACTGGGACTTGCCTCAACGCCGTCGCCCTGGTGGTCATCCGACGCATTATGCGGGTGGAGCTATGAGCGCCCTGGTCGGGGTCGCGGCATGCCTGTGCGCGCTCAGCGTGTTTGTCGCGACGGGGCTCAATCGTGCGGACGCATGCAAGATCGCCCAGGTCTGCAAACGCGAGGCGCTGCTGGTTGTTGCGGCTGCCCGATCGGTGACCGATGTCCTGGTAGCACGGTTGAGGGGCATGCTCGGCACGGGTGGTACGGCGCAGGTGTCGCTTGGCGAGGTGTCCGAGATGATCGACGTGGTGCGTCTGGGGCTTTCGGCCGGCCTTTCGTTCGATGCGGCGCTTGAGGTTTTTGCGCCAATCGCCGATCGACGTTGGCGCTCCGCCTTGAGCGAGCCTGCATGGCATGGCGTGTGGGCGTAGGGACGCGAGAGGATGAGCTTCTGGCGGCCGCGCGCGACCTGGATGTGCGGGCGCTCGAGACCTTTGCCATCACAGCGGGGCAGGCGCTTGCCCTCGGTGCCCCGCTTGCCGAGACGCTGGCGGCCCAAAGTCGCGAGATTCGCGCGGCCCATCGCGCCGCGGTCGAGCGCGAGATTGAGCGTGCGCCGGTCAAGCTGCTGATTCCCACCGGCACGCTCATCTTGCCGGCGTTGCTTCTGTCCATATTGGGCCCGCTGCTGGGAGCAGGCGGGATGATGTAGGGAGGAATACATGAATACGATGACTGACGTTGTTGGCAAGGTCTGGAGCTTGGCGTTTTGCCAGCCAATTCACGCTCGCCAGCGTGCCGAAGAACTGCTGCGGGAGGAGAGCGCGCAGGCACCACCGAGTACGCCATCCTAGTCGGTGTGCTCGTGGTGATTGCCATCATTGCCATCGTCGCATTTAAGGGCAAGGTCCAAGATTTATGGAGCGCTATCAGCGAGGGCATCAACAGCCTGTAGAGGGCGCCCGTCCCGTCGGCACGTTGCTGGTGCTCGCCTGTGCGGTCGTGGCGGTGGCAGTGGCGGTTTGGGGGCTTAACGCAGCACGGCAACAACGTTTAGGGGCTGCCGCGGATGCGGGATCGGGTTCGGCTGCGGCGTCTCAAATAGACGATGCGCGAGACGCGGACGATGCGAATGCCGCCGTCACGGCGCAAACGTTCTTGCAAGCACTCGACGAGCGAGCGGACGCTGCAACGGGTTCATCTGCAAACAATGCCGTCGCTGTTCGTCTCGCATGGTCCGAGTGCCGACCGATGACCGAGGCGGCGGCGGATATGCTGCGTGCCTATCGCGAGGTGCCCACGGCGCAACTTGCTCTGAGCGGCTATCTCGACATCAAGGGCAACGTGTGGGGCGCCATCGTGCGTGACGGACGCGGTTGGGTCGATATGGTGACGGTTGCCGCGGATGCTGGTGATACTTCGTGTTGCCTGCGTGTGGTCCGCCTGACCCCGCAGACAACGAACTCAAAGGAGGGGTCGTGAAATGCATTATGTCCTGCGCGAGGAATCTGCCCAGGCAACGGTCGAATACGCCATCGTCACGGTGGCACTGCTTTCCATCGTGCTGGCGATCGCAGGGCTTTGGCGTGCCGGTGCCGATGGGCGTTTGGCGGCGCTGGTCGAGCGGACGGCATCTCACGGCGTCACCTCGACATCGGTTGTCGACGCTGCTGCGGGTGCTAAGGACATCGTGCTGTATTGATGTTGCGCGCGAGGACCGGGCTCAGTCTACGGTCGAGGCGGCATTCCTACTGCCGACGTTTCTGGCGCTCGTCCTGTTGGCGCTGCAGCCGGTGTGCCTGCTCTATACACGCGCGGTCATGGAGTCTGCCGCCGCCGAGACCGCGCGGCTCATGACCACGACGACGATGGGGGATGACGAGGATATTAAGGAGTTTGCCCGCCGCCGTCTTGCCGCGGTTCCCGACGTTTCGATTTTCCATGCCGGCGGGCCCCTGTCGTGGGATATCGAGCTTGGTCGGGCCGATGCGGGCGGCGTCTCGTCCGTTTCCGTTACCGGCGAGGTTAAACCGCTGCCCGTGATCGGTGCGTTTGCGCAGGCTATGGGTAGCGCAGGCCAAAACGGCTATGTCGAGCTTAAGGTCGACGTCTCGTATCGATCGCGTCCCGAGTGGCTGGAGGGAGATTATGATTCATGGATTGCTGCATGGGATTAAGCGCTGCCTGTTGAAGGTGACGAGGGGGCTTGCGGGCCGTTGCCGACCGCGTGCTCGCTGCAAGCGAGGCGGCTTTATGGGTCGAGCCGGGATCGACCTGTTTATCGAAGACGGTGCCTATACCACGCTCTCCTCTGCGGTGGTCATCTTGGTGGTGCTCACGTTGCTGTTTTCGTCGGCGGCGGCGATATGGAGCATGTCGCGCGCGGGGGACACCCAGGCGGCTGCCGATAGCGGCGCGCTGGCAGGCGCCAATGTGGTGGCGTCCTACCATACGGCTGCGACAGTGGTGGATGCGAGCATATTGAGCTTGGGCCTAGCGGGGTTTGCCACGATCGGCACCGGCTTGGTCGCCATCCTTATTCCGGGTGCCGAGCTTGCCGCGGGCGATATGGTCGACACGGGGATCGAGATCATTAAAACGCGCAATAAGTTTGCCAAAAGCGCCTCCAAGGGCCTGCAGAAAATCGAGTCGGCTCTACCGTATCTGGTTGCCGCGCGAGCTACGCAGGCCGTGTCGGCGCAGGATACCGAGGGTGCGACCTATACCGGTACGGCGCTTGCCGTGCCCAGGACGTCCGAGTCGGATTTCGTTGCGCTCGAGGGGTCCGAGATCTCGACCGATGTCATTAAAGACACATCGAAAGATCTGGAACGCGCAGCAGATGAGCTGCAGAAGGCTCGGAGGAGACGGCGAAAGCAAAAGAGCGCGCCTGGCTTGCGGATTGCGGCGGGTCGGATCCGGCTTCGGTCGGCAGTTGCTCATGCATGTGGGAACGCGCGAGGAGTTTGGCGAAGCTTTCGGATATTGAGAATCCGCACTATGCCTCGAGCGTCACATGGGAGCCGCAAGTGGCGCTCGATCGCGCGAAGGCCTATTACCGCTTGCGCCTTGCAAACGAGGCGCCTCAAGGCTCAAGCGTCGAGACGAAGGCGGAGTCGGCGGCGCGCAAGGCGTTCTATACCTATGCGAGCGCAGAGGTCAATCGCGCATATATAACCGAAGACGGAGACCGGACCACTTCCTATATTCCGTTGTTGCCGTGCAACACTGACGAGGTGCGAGCGACGGAACTCTATACCGATGCGGCGTGGCCAACTAGTACCAACGATGGCAAAACGTATCTGCATTATGGAACGAGCTGCCCCAACTATAAGAAAGGGACGCCAGGCGGGCTAGCCTCGGTCGCTGCTTATGACGGGCAGGACAAATGCAACAGATGCCATTTTGGTGTTTCGTCGCTCGGCGCCGTTGCGGCTCCTTCGACTTCTATCGAAAACGGCTTCGAGTACCACTTGATCGATTCAAAGACGCCCTGAAGAAATACGTCGAATGCCGCAACAAAGAGCTCGAGCTCATGCGCCAGACCGAGGACGAGGCTGACCGTGCGGGCAATGCGTTTGACGAGGCCATTAAAGCGCTTTCGGGCGAGCGTCCGCGTATCGCCCCGCCCGGCCGCAATGGCGTGGTTGCCTTGCGGTTTCGGGTGTCATCTCGAGCCCCGATGAGCTCAACTCTTCGTTTAACACGACAGTCAGGCTTGGCGATCGCGGCGCGATCTCTGCTGCGGTGCTGGCGCCCGATGACGCGACGGCGCAGAACAACGTTCTCTCGCGGTTTTTCTCGACGCTGGAGGAGCGTTCGGGTGGCGTTGTCGGCGTACTCGATGGCGTCATGGATGTTTGGGGGCGGCTGCTTGTGGGATACGGAGACATCCAAGCTCGGCCGACGAGCTCATGGACGAGATGATCGATGACCTGGGAGGGGGCAGCGGTGCGTTGAGTTCCATTGCGTCGTGGCTTGGTGATACCGTTTCGGCGTCCGTGGCGGCGCTGGGCTTGGAGCCGTGTGACTTGCGCCTACGAAAGCCGGTGCTGACCGACACCGCCAACGTCATCAAGAGCCCGGGGTCTGACATCACAGGTCTTTCTAATGCGCAGGACAAGCTACGAAGTATTCCGTTGGGCGTGACCGATCCCAAGGCGCTTTGCGAGGCGCTGGAATATCAAGTCGAGCGCACCATCAGCGGCACGGTGTTCACGCTTGCGGAGATTCCGCTGCCCGGCGGCGGTTCCATCCCACTTACCGTCGATGTCGCCACACTGGCGGGTGCCTGGGCGGTGGGTCGTAATGGGCATCCGCACGCGCTGTGCGAGGAGCGCGCCCAGGCGACGGTCGAGATGGCCGTGGTCACGCCCGTCCTGCTGGTTCTGGCGCTTATCGTGTACAACGTCATGGTCTTTGCCGACGCGGTCGCGCGCTTCGATCGCGTGGTGCCCGATATCGTGCTAGCGCATGCCGTGGCGCCGAGCGGGGAGGGCGATGACAGCTCCATCGATGCCTCCGCGACCGTTCAGGCTCAGATCCAACATGCCATGGAAGGCTATGACTTGCAGATTGAGGTCTCGAGCGAGCAGGGTACGACGACATCGGATGGCGGTCTGCTTTCGCTTTCCGGTACGTTTAGGACCTATACCTGCACCATGCGCTACGAGCCGTGGCCGAGCTCGCTCAGCATCGCCGGCGTTTCGCTGGGGGCGCCGGCACAGTTGTCGCACGAGCGCGCAGTGACGGTCGACCCGTGGCGTCCGGGGGTGGTCATGTGACCGCGGTCTCATCCTACATTGCCTACGCGCGGGCGCTCAACAGGCTGGGTTGGACGCCTGCCGAGTTTGTGGTGGCGGAGTCGTTTGCCGTGCGCCTGCGCGGCATGCTGGGACGGTCTCCGATTGCTGCCAACGGGTTGCCGCTCGTCATGGCGTTCCCACGCTGCTCTTCGGTCCACACCTGCTTTATGGTCCATCCCATCGACATTGCCTTTATCGACCGTAGCGGCAACGTCCTCGTATGCTACGAAAACGTCCGTCCTTGGCGCATGTGTTCCTGTCCCGGTGCCTGGGCGGTGCTGGAACGCCCTTCAATCCTTGCTACACCTCCCGCCCTCCAACAAGTGCCGGCGTAAGGATTGGCGACAGCGGACTTTCGTCATACGAAATTGGGTAAGATGGAGGAGAAGATGCATGGATGTTGAGATTCATCCCAACGCCAAAAAACACTTGACGGAAAAGCAGATGCTTGGTGCCTGGTTCGCGGTTACTGAGTGCATTCGCCGCGAGTCGGAGGACGAGCGCCGAGATGGCTTGCTATTGGATGGCTTCCAGATGGTCGAAGTGTGGAACTTGTTGCAGTCGAACTAATTCGTGGATGGCTCATTATTCATGCCCTGTCTCCGGTTCAGAAGAAATTCTGGCAAGAGATCGAGCAAGCTCGGCAGAGGGGTCGATGATGAGCAAGGCATATACGGCTGCCAATGGTCAGGTTGTAACGGATGAAATGATTGACGCGTGGTGCGAGTCGTACGAGCATGGCGGGTTTCCGGACGGCGAGCATACCGTTGGGGGGATCGTGCACGGGCGGCCTCCGCTCTCAAGCGAAGGGACGGCAACGCTATCGGTCAAGATTCCCCTAGGATGAAGGAGGCGATTCGTCGTCGGGCGGCGGCTGAAGGAATGACGCCAAGTGAGTTTGCCCGTGCAGCCTTGAGCGAAAAACTTCTTGCGGTGGTTGATGTCTCTAACGTGCTGTTCTATAGGGTCGGCCTTGTGGCTGGCGCCGTGCTCAAAAACTTTTTTCAAATTCTCGGTTGACCGGAGCGCGTCCTTGGTTATACTAATCAAGCCTTGAAACAAGGCACACCTCAAATGGCTGGGTAGCTCAGTTGGTAGAGCAGAGGACTGAAAATCCTCGTGTCAGGGGTTCGATTCCCTTCCCCGCCACCTTGAATTGACTAGGACCTCTGCAAAGGGGTCCTTTTCTTTTATGTGGACATGCATGGATCGAACCCCGTGAGGCGCGGAGCTGAGGAAACGCGCAAGCGTTTTCCAGCGTAGCTCGCAAGGCGCGCAAGCGCCGCGGCGGTCCGTCCACGCAGCGCGCGGACGCGATTCCCTTCCCCGCCACCTTGAATTGACTAGGGCCTCTGCAAAGGGGTCCTTTTCTTTTATGTGGACCCGCGGAAAGCGCATCCCATTAATGAGCGAAAGAATGGAATGCGCTTTCGGCGCCTGCCCTCGGCGTGTATGCGCATCTCGGTACGTCATCTTGACCCCGCTCGCCCCAGACATTCCTCCCGCTTTTGCGCCACTTTACAGACCGTTCGGTCGTCTGTCCGCACGCGCGGGTATACTCAAAACGATACTTTTCCTATGCAATACGATGCAGGTTTGGCCTGCACGATCCGAAGGGGGCAGTGATGGAGAGGATACTCGGCGTTAATCTCTCTGGCTGGTTTATTCCCGAGCTTGGGTGACCCCGTCGCTATACGCGGCGACCGGTGCATCCAACGCGGCCGAGCTGCAGGAGGCCATGGGCACCGCCGCCTATAACGAGCGCATGCGCCGTCATTACGAGACGTTTGTGAGTGAGGACGATTTTCGCCGCATGGCGCAGATCGGTCTCAATGCCGTGCGTCTGCCGGTGCCTGGTATGCCTTTGGTTCGCAGGAGCCGATGCGTCCTACATCTCGGTTGTCGACTACATCGACCGTGCGATTGAGTGGGCTGCCAAGTACGACATCCGCGTGCTGCTCGATCTGGCGACGGTGCCCGGTGGCCAGGGCGATTCCAACGATTCGCCCACCACGCCGGAGGCTGTTGCCGAGTGGCATTCGTCCACCAACGGCCGTCATGTCGCACTCGACGTGCTCGAGCGCTTGGCCGATCGCTACGGCGAGGCCGAGAGCCTGCTGGGCATTGAGCTGCTGGACACGCCGCAGATGAGCGTCCGCAAGAGCCTCTTTACCATGACGGATGGAATTCCGGCCCACTACTTGCGCAATTTCTATCGCGATGCCTACGAGCTCGTCCGTTCGTATATGCCCGAGGATAAGATCGTCGTCTTCTCGTCTTCGGGGCATCCCAGCGAGTGGAAGCATTTTATGCGCGGCGCCAAGTACAAGAACGTCTACATGGACCTTCACCTGTACCATTACCGCGACGAGTACGCGCTCGACATCACGAGCCCCCGCGGGCTGACGACGGCGATTTCGCGTAACAAGCGCGAGCTTAAAGAAGCGATCTCGACAGGGTTCCCCGTGCTGGTGGGCGAATGGTCGGGCGCGGCGATCTTTGCCAACTCGTCGGTTACGCCCGAGGGCCGCAATGCCTACGAGCGCGTGTTTATCGCCAACCAGCTGGCTTCGTTTGCGCCGGCTGCCGGTTGGTTCTTCCAAACGTGGAAGACCGAGAAGCGCATTGCGGCATGGGACGCCCGCGCGGCACTCGGTACGCTCGAGCGCGGCATGATTGAATAGGTTGATATGACGCAAAACAGCGCCATACGGGCAAACTCTATGTGGTCGGCACGCCCATCGGCAACCTGGGCGACCTGTCCCCGCGCGTGGCGAGGCCTTTGCCGCCGCCGATGCCATTTGCTGCGAAGACACGCGTGTGACGTCAAAGCTGCTGATGCACCTGGGCATTTCCAAGCCGCTTGTCCGTTGCGACGAGAATGTGATCGCCAGTCGCGCCGCCGGCCTGGTCGACCGCCTGCTGGCGGGGGAGACCCTCGCCTTTGCCTCGGACGCCGGCATGCCGAGTGTGTCCGACCCCGGCCAGGTGCTGGTCGAGGCGGCGCGTGAGGCCGATGTGCCCGTAGAAGTTATTCCCGGGCCCTCTGCTTGCGTCACGGCGCTCGTTTCGTCCGGCATTCCCTGCGAGCATTTTTTCTTCGAGGGCTTTTTGGACCGAAAGCACGGCGACCGCGTGCGCCGTTTGCAGCGCCTTGCCGTAGTACCCGGCGCGCTCATCTTCTACGAGTCTCCACATCGCATCGTGGCGACGCTCGAGGCCGTGGCGGAGGTCTTTCCCCAGCGTGAGGTTGCCGTCTGCCGCGAACTCACCAAGCTGCACGAGGAGGTCTTGCGCGGGCCCGCTGCCCAGCTCGCCGAGGAGCTGCGTGCTCGCGGCGAGGTAAAGGGCGAGACTTGGCGCTGGTCATCGCGCCGCCGAGCGAGGA
>ENA-OQAS01001511-OQAS01001511.1-human-gut-metagenome-genome-assembly--contig:-NODE-1511-length-10735-cov-2.658560_pt1 | contig 10735 bp, 13 predicted proteins | sample MGYA00242733_ERZ504523 | MGnify/ENA primary metagenome ERZ504523 (study PRJEB26092, sample SAMD00036239) | human gut metagenome | host: Homo sapiens | study: EMG produced TPA metagenomics assembly of... | reverse complement strand
CAGGCTGATTTGTAATCAGCAGGTTATCGGTTCGAGTCCGATCATCGGCTTTTGTCCTTAGTGGGACGTATTTAATTTGGACCTTTAGCTCAGCTGGTTAGAGCAATCGGCTCATAACCGATCGGTCCCGGGTTCGAGTCCCTGAAGGTCCACTTTTTTAACAATTTCATATGGCCCGATGGCTCAGTTGGTTAGAGCGCCGCCCTGTCACGGCGGAGGTCGTGGGTTCGAGTCCCATTCGGGTCGCTTAACTGATTATTCAGTTTTCGGGATCATAGCTCAGCTGGGAGAGCATCTGCCTTACAAGCAGAGGGTCATAGGTTCGAGCCCTATTGGTCCCATTTTCATTATAATTTCATAATGATATGCCGCAGTGGCGGAACTGGCAGACGCCCGGGACTTAAAATCCCGTGGGTAGTGATACCCGTACCGGTTCGATTCGGTCTGCGGCATTAGTTAAAAATGGGAGAAACGTTGAATTTACAGCGTTTCTCTTTTTTTCGCAACAAAACGGGAGAGCAAAATCCCCATGCTCTCCCATCTTTCAGCTCATCCATTCTTATTCTTCAACAGCCCATTCTCAATCTGTTTCATAAATTTCTCATCTTCCGAAATAACTTTTACCGGCTTCTTATAATCAATTGCCATAAGTCCCAGTACAGATTTGCCATCTGCAATCTGGTTATCTACAGTATGTACTCCGATATCCATCGGTGATGAGCATGCCAGATGCATGAAATCTCTCAAGTCATTAGAAGTATTTAACATAATTGATTTAATCATTCCTTTTACCTACCTTCCTTCATTTCATGCCTAGTATATCATTTTTGGATAAAATATACAATATCTAATATCCTATATATTTTTTGCAAAAGCCCTAATTTGCATGATATTTCCATAAAGAAAGTGCTTCGCTCAGCTCTTTTTTCTCCCTTGCCGCACTCTCAAAGTCTTCTCCACTCATAACAATCTCAATTGCCTGGCGCATTGCCTTTGCTCCCGCAGTCGCTCCGCCCGGATGTCCCTGTACTGCACCGCCTGCTGCCAAAACGATATCACATCCGACTTCCCGGATATATTTTTCTACCATTCCAGGATGAACACCTCCGCCGATCGAAGGCATGGATGCTTTCAGATGATAAAACGCAGTACCAGCTGCTCTATCGTCTGCATGTATTTCTGGTAAGATAACGGATAACCGCCATACGGTGTATTGACCATCACAATATCCGCTCCCGCAAGACGCGCCATTTTTCCAACTGCCAGAGGGGAAGACATTCCATTTAGAGTTCCCTCATATACCATTCCAGAACCTGCTGCATGCCCTAAGATTGGAAGCTTTGTCTCCTCGGCAACCTGCTTCAGCACACTGTATCCGACGGCAGCAAAATTGATCATAATTCCATCTGCTCCCGCATCCTCAACAGCCTTCACGTTATCCATGATCTCTGCTGTCCCGCTTGTCACATTCACAAAATATTTTACATGATTTCCGCTTTCCTCATAAGCGGCTTTCGCTGCTTTCCTAAATGCTTTTACACGGTCTGCCGGATGACTGTAGGACGATTTCCCAAAAGCTCATCATCTTTGATAAATCCACGCCTCCAAGTGCCGTCTGGTAGAATATCTTTGCACCCTCTTCCGGAGTCAGCCCTGTACACGCTTCACCATATTCAGAAGAAATGGTCTGCCCTTCACTTTGGTATACTCCCGGACTCCATCGATTCCGAACTGTGGACCTGCGAATTTCTTTGTAAATTCTTCCGGGAATTCAATATCAAGCAATTTTACCTGTGCAGAGGTCGAAGCGTCATTTCCTAGAAGGGAAGTGATCAGAAGTGGAAGATCATTCCCAAAATTTACCGCCGGATATGCAATCTGGATGATATACTTCTCTCATCCTCTTCAATCTGTGTTACCAGATCCAATGCCGGAATATCGAAAATATTAACAACCTTCCCATATATTTTTCCCGGATCTCTCCGTGATCCCCGGAATCGGAATCCAGGTTCCAATCGTCTGCCCGACTGCCAGTGTCGATGCTTTTTTATCACGTCCACTTCTTTTGGTAGTTTGATATAATAAGATGCAATCACATAATTCTGTCCATGAATATGCTCCGATAATGTATAAAGTACTGAATCCATATTTTTCCCTTTCATCGAAAAAGTCCAGGTACCGTTTCCGATACCTAGACTTTAATTACAATTGCTATCTACTTCCTATGCTTCCTCATGAAAGTAAGCACTGGAACTATACGGAATATCTTCCGTTCTTTTCTTAAGGTTCTTTCCCAATAAATGATAAATCAATTCACTGTCATGATTCTTCAATGCTTCCAAATAGCTCTCATGTTCCGCTATCATATTCCGTCTGGATTCTTCTTTCAGAAGTAATTTCTGACCATAGACCAGTTTAAAAAATGATAAATTATCCCATAAGGACTCAATCATTGAACACACTCTGTCTAACTGACTCGCTTTGTAAATTGAGAAATGATACATTCTGTTCTGCTGGTATACATCAATCGCATCAATTGAATCCTGCGACACGATCCTCTTATATTCTTCTTGAATCTTTTCCAGATTCTGTATCTCTTCTTCTGTGATCTTCTCACATGCATATCTCGCTGCCACTGGTTCCAGAGCAGTTCTAGCAATGTAGATCTGTCTTACATCTTCTTTTGTAAGTGTAATGAGTCTTGTTCCTGCATACGGGATCGACTCCGCGAGCCCTTTTTTCTCCAAATTACTGAGTGCCTCTCTTATCGGCATTCTGCTGACACCGAGCTGGCTTGCCAATTCTTCTGTGTTCAGCTTATCACCCATGGATAACTTCCCACTCATAATCCATTCCATCAGCTTATCAAGCACCAGATCAGGGAGCTTATTATGTTGCAGTACCTCCCTGTTCAAATCATTCATTGTTATTCGCCTGTCAGATTTCATATAGCTTTCACCTATCGTAATATTTACAAGCCAAGCTTCGAAACGGTTGCCTTCAAAATTGCTATCTGTGCTGTCTCTTCAATCAGTTCTGCTGTATGCTCTGCATTGATAGCATCCTTTCCAACTGCCACTAAGCCATGATCAACGAGTAAAAATCCCGGCAATTCTGGATACTCACTATATATTTCTTCTACTAATGAAAAATACTCTTTTCCAACCATTGCAGCCGGCACATTCAGTGTCGGAATATCTGCGCACATCTTTAATTTGGAATGCCATGTCGTTCTCGGCAAAGCTTTCTCTGTAGATGCCCACGCAATGGAATATGGAGAATGTGTATGCACTACAGCATTCACGTTTGGACATATTCTATACAACAAACCATGTAATAAAGCTTCTCTTGTAGGTTTTCCTTTCCCCTCAACCAGATTTCCATCAAAATCTGTGATAACAAACCCTTCCGGTGTGCTGTCAATAAAAGAGCTTCCACTTGCTTTTACGATCATTAAATCTTTTTCAGGAACTCTCGCACTTACATTTCCACCGCTTCCAGTCTGTATACCTCTAGTATAAGCTCTTTTGCAGGCAATGACAAGTTCCTCTGATATTTTTTCAACCTGTTCATCCATAAATCCATTCCTCCTCGCATCTACTTATAGCTTACTTCTTCACCGATTACTCCTCTTTCCTTCAGTTCATCGATCATATGATGTGCTGCCTGGATTCCCCACTCTTTTGTATCCAGATTTCCAGGAATCGTTATAATCTCAACATTTGGATTGGCGATATTTTTAATCTTTCCAAGAATAATCTCATCTACTTCATGGTAATATAATTCTTCACCTTTTCTGGTATTATGCCTCATTCCGTCTGTAGGGATCAGCAATTTTACCGGATAATCAATTTTATTTACACGGTCCACAAATCTCTGTGTTGTAATCTCAGCTTCATCTGGAAGGAGCTTAATATGTGCAGTATTTGCATTATGCATCATATAGACTCTCTCATCCATGCGTTCCGGAAATTCACCAACACAAAAGTCGATAAAGTCAAGTCCCCCAACACTGATAACCAGCGGAACCTTCTTCTGTACACCTTTTACCAGGCGGTACTTTGCATCTTCCCCATAGGAGAATCCACCTTTGAAATATTCCTGCGTAATCTCATGTGTTGTAAGATCCAGAATTCCATTGATCAGACCATCCTCTGCCATCTTCTCCATAATCGCTCCGCCAACTCCTGTAGTATGGAAACCAATCGCCTCGATTCCAAGACGCTCCAGCTCGTCAACTGCTGCACAAGCCCCCACATTCGTAACGCCCATCAGAGTAACACCTACCACGATTTTCTTACCTTTTTCCAGTGGTTTCCCGGCATTTTTCACCATACCTACACAGGCCGCACACGCATTTGCAATAATCTGACGAGTCACAAGATTCAGCCCGGTAAAATCACAGATTGATGGGATTGTAACAATATCCTTATCTGCTACGATACTCTCAAAAGTTTTTCTTCCGGATGCAACGGTTGTCGCCATAACCTTCGGAACACCAATCGGAAGTCTTTGCATCGCTGCCGTTGCCATGACGGTATTCTGGAGTCCGCCTGCAGAAACAATTCCATCAACCTTTCTCTCCTGATAGATTTTTTCCACATATCCAGCTACTGCCTCTGTCATAAAACTGATTTTTTCGCCCTTTGACTTTGACTCCATATCCTGCCATGATACACCAGCCGACTCAGCTACTTCTTCTCTTGAAATGTCGTATCCCTTTGACGGGTCTGGTCCTGTTGCCACATCAATAACAAGCGCTTTTACACCTTGCGCTTCAATCAGTTCACGCATATAACAGATTTCTCTGTATTTGGTATCACAGCTCCCTATGATTGCGATTGTCTTCATTTTGTTTCTCCTTTATGAAAGAATCTGGCAAATACAGATATTGTGAAGATTATCAGGTAACCTTCACAATATCGGATTTACTCACTAGCTGAAGCTAAATTATTTTTCTCTGCTCTCCTGTAGCACTTTTTAGCATCTTTATCAATAATTGCTTTTCTGTATTCTTCATATACAAAGTCGGTATCCTTTGCACCGATTACCGGAAGTTTATTGTCATGTGAGCTTTCATATTTTTCAACTGCTGCTGATAAGATTGTATCATGAGCAAGCAGAAGATGTTTGTGCGGATCTACACCTGATTCTTTGCATCTGCGAATGGTATCACGGATTGTCTGCCATGCAGCTACGATATCTACATAACGTCCCGGAGGGCAGATGTCATAATGCAGTTCATCCTGCATTTCCTGTGGTGCATCTACGTTACCCATTACGAATACCGAATCACCAACACAGAAGTATGGTCCGTCTTCTGTTTCAACAACGATTGTCATATGTCCTGGGCAATGTCCAAAGGATTCATATACGCTTACGCCTGGAACAATTTCGACTTCACCTTTTACTGTTTCAAATCTTTCCTTTACACCTTCCTGATCGTAAGGAGCAATGAATTCATCTCCACATGTTACATCGCCATCTTTTGCAATGATCGGACGGCAGTATGATTTGTAGTGAAGCGGAATAGGATTATGTGCATAGTTCCATTCAGCTTCGTTGCAGATGAAACGGGCTTTTGTAAATTTTTCAAGATAAAATACATGATCCCAATGTAAATGTGTAAATAATACAATATCTACATCAGATGGTTTGTATCCAACCTGTGCAAGTCTTGATTCGATGTCGTCGATTCCCTGTCTCTGAAGAGATGGTCCATGATGATATTTGTCTGCATGCTCTGTCCATGACATTCCTGTATCTACAAGGATTAACTGATCGCCGCCTTCAATCAGAAATGTAAAATCCGGAAGCTGATCTAACTCATTAGAAATACCAAGTCTCTCTACATATTTTTTGCATGAAAAATGATACCAGTACTCCAGTGGTTTTGTCGGAATATATCCAGAATTAAGTGGTCTGATTGTTAATGCCATAATTAAAATCCTCTCTTTCTCTTAGTTAAGCCTTTTAGTTCGTTATCTTAAAATTGCCACCAATTTTAATTCATAAATACGGGTTAAGCTGCATTTCTTTCCTGTCTTCTCTTTGTATAAGTATCGAATAATACCATTGCGATGATTACGATACCTACTACAAGTCCCTGTGCAAAAGATGAAATTCCTTTCAGGTTCATTACGTTTACAATGATTGTCAAGATCAGAGATCCAATCACTGTTCCAAGAACACCTCCTTCGCCTCCCAACATAGATGTTCCACCGATTACAACCGCAGCTACTGTTTGTAATCCATAACTGTCACCCATTGCTGCATCTGCCGCATTCAGTCTTGCTGTGATCAGCATTCCTGCAACACCTGCACACATACTGCACATCATAAATGCGGATATCATAATCTTCTTAACCGGAATTGCTGCATATTTTGCAGCTACCGGGTTAGATCCATAAGAATATACCTGTCTTCCATATGTAGTCCTCTGAAGAAGTACATATATGATAATGACGATGATCGTCGCTATAATAATCAAATTCGGAATCGGTCCCGTGTATCCAACACTAATCTGCGTAAATCCTTTTGGCAGATCATAAATAACTGCTCCCTGCATTACAATTACTGCAAGACCGCTCATAACCCAGTTGGTTCCGTATGTAGCAATGAAACTCGGTAAGATTCCTGCAAGTAATCCGTTGATACATCCAACTACCATTCCGATTAGAATACCGATCAGAAATGCCACCGGAATAGAAACACCTGCTTTCAGAAGCCTTGCACAGATACATCCAATAAATCCTGCTGTTGCACCTACTGAAAGATCCATTCCTCCGGTAAGAAGTACTGCTGTAAGTCCTGCACTTAATACCAGAAGTACACTTGCCTGTCTGAAAATAGTGATCAGATTATCTACTGTTCTGAAGTTCGGTGCTATAATTGCCGACAGAATAATCAACACGATCAAACCAACCAGACTATAAAAAACTTTTGAACTTTTAATCTCTTCAAATATTTTCTTTGCCTTCATGCCATGTCCTCCTATTCTTTTGCGCGAATACGGACAACCGCATCGATAATAATTGCTGCCAGGACAATTGAACCGATAATTGCATTCTGCATAATTGACTGAACGCCGATTACGTTAAGTCCGTTCTTGATAATCTGAATCAGCAGTACACCAAAGATTGTACTGTGACACCGCCTTTTCCTTCTCTTAATGAACTTCCTCCTAACAGAGTTGCTGCTACTGCCTGAAATTCCCATCCGGTAGCTACGATCGGCTGACCGGATTCAACTCGGCAGAGAGTGATGATTCCGGCAATTCCTGCGATAAACCTGCAAATGCATAGGTCTTGATCAGACATTTTACCGGGCTGATACCTGCAAGTACCAATGCTTCTTTGTTTCCACCAAGTCCATGGATATTGGTACCGAATTTAGTCTTTTTCAGCACAATCCATACGATGATGAATACAACAACTGCCACCCACACCATAAGTGGGATCATCAAAATTGTTGTCTCTGTTACAATTCGATAAGTAAAGCTTGAAAAATAAATAGAAGATCCTGCTGTAAGCAGTAAGGAAATACTATTTACAATGTTCTGCATACCGTAAGTTGCGATAAACGGAGGAATATTTCCTTTCGCAACAATCGTTCCGTTAATTGCACCGATCAGAACCGTACATAACACCGCAATGATCATTGCTACTTCAAGGATGATTCCTCTCTGTGCCAGAAATACTGTAAATACTGTTACAAAACTGACTTGTGCACCAAGTGAAGATCAGTTCCCTGTGTCAGTACGATACAGGTCTGTCCAAATGCCAGAATCATAAGCGGTGTAGACTGGATTAACACATTTCGGAAGTTTGAAAACGAAAAATAATGTGGATCCATGAAGCTGAATACTGCGATAATAACAATCAGCATATACGCGACTGGCGGGATATTTTTTAATCTCTGCTTTACACTAGCTTTCTCCATCATCCGCACCTCCTGCTCCAAGCATCATTCTTGCACCGATTGTTTCGGAATTGAACTCTTCTGTTCCACGTTTTACCTCGTCAACGATCTTACCTTCATGCATGATATAGATACGATCACTCATACCGATAACTTCAGGAAGTCTGATGAAATCATGATGATTGCTTTTCCCTGTACCGCGAGCTTATCCATAAGTCCATAAATTTCCATCTTTGCTGCAACATCAATACCACGGGTTGGTTCATCAAAAATGAGAATGTCCGGGTCAAAACTCAACCATTTTGCAAGTACTACTTTCTGCTGGTTCCCACCGGAAAGATATTTACAGGCTTTGTTTACGCTGGTTGTTGCAATTCTCAACTGTTTCTTATAATCAAGAGCAATTTCTTTGATTTTTTTATTTGAAATAAAAAATCTTGGGAAAATTTTTTTCAAACTTACAGCTACCGTATTAAGGGCAATTGATTCATCTAGGGCAAGTCCCTGTTTCTTTCGATCTTCGCTTACCAGACCGATGCCAAGCTTCGTTGCCTGGATTGGCGATTTCGGATGTACCTCATCCCCTTTGATGTAAACATTTCCTGATTTGATTGGCTGGATTCCATAAAGCAGTTCTGCTGTCTCGGTACGTCCTGCACCAACTAGACCTGCGATACCAACGATTTCTCCTCGTCTTACTTCCAGATTTACATTCTTTACCTTGTCGCGGTAATCGCAAAGATTTTCTGTACGAAGTGCGATTCCTGTATGTTTGTTTTCTGATCGTACATATACCTGAGATACATCACGACCAACCATCATATTTACCAGTTCTTCATTTGTACAGTCATTGATTCCTACGGTACTGATCTTTACTCCGTCACGGAGAATTGTAATTCTGTCACCGATAAGTGGGAATTCCTGCATTCTGTGGGAAACATAAATAATTCCAATTCCCTCAGCCTTCAGTCTGTGGATCTGTGCAAACAAAGAATCTACTTCTCGTTCTGAAAGTGTTGCTGTCGGCTCATCAAAAAACCATAATCCTTGGTTTAAACGAAAGAGCTTTGGCAATTTCTACCATCTGCTGTTCTGCTACGCTTAAATTCTTTACATAACTTTTTACGTTGATATACTCACAATTTAAGGATTTCAGTAGTTCTGCTGCTTCCTTTTCCATTCTTTTATGGTCGATCAGACCAATTTTGTTTTTATATTCTCTGTTCAGGAAAATATTCTGTGCTACAGTAATATACGGAACCAATGTAAATTCCTGGTATACTGCAACGATTCCTTTTGCCAGTGCATCCTTTGTTCCATTAAATTTTACAACTTCATTATCAAAAGTAATTTCTCCTTCTTCTGCCTTATATGCCCCCAGAATTACTTTTGCAAGTGTACTTTTTCCCGCGCCATTTTCACCTACGAGAATGTGAACTTCACCTTCTCGAAGATCAAAATCGACATTATCCAGTGCTTTCATTCCCGGAAAAAGCTTTGTAATATGCTTTGCTGTTAATATTGTCTTTCCCATTTTTCACCTCATCGTTTTTCCGAACCTTTTATCATATTCTCCTGACATAATTGCCAGGGGAGAATGGGTGAAATACTTTTAATTTGCTATTTACTGAATACCTTCCACCAAGCAATGTTTTCTTTGTAATTAGCTACTGATTCACTTGTAATCAGCGGATCGTTTGCTGCTGTCGGGAATGGGATGAATTTGCCTTCCGGCTCTGTTCCATCATTCAGATATTTTACCGCATATGCACATGCGATATATCCTGATCCGTAAGGGTCTGTATTATATGTAGCAAACATTTCTCCTGATTCTACTGCATTTGTAGCATCAACACTTCCATCAAATCCAGCTACAAGGACATCATTCATACCAGCTGCTTTTAATGCCTGAACTGCACCTAATGCACTTTCATCATTACATCCGATAACACCCTGTACATCTGTGTATTTTTGGATCAGGTTTTCTGTTACTGACATACCTTCTGTTCTCTTGAAGTTTGCCGTCTGAGAAGCTACGATCTTGATATCCGGATATTCTGCAAATGCTTCTTTAATACCTTCCAGTCTTTCGATTGCATTTGCTGCCCCCGGAGGACCCTCAAGAATAATCACATTCCTTTTCCATCAGGAGTTTCTGCCATCTCAGTTGCGATTGTCTTACCTGTTTCTTTGTAATCAACACCTGTTCTGAGGAATGTGTCTTCTGAAGCAGGAGTTCCGATCGTGATAACGCTGATACCAGCTTCTTCTGCTTTTCTTACACCCGGCATAATTCCGTTTGAATCGGCACAGTGAACGATGATAACGTCCATATCCTGTTGGATCATGTCTTCCATGATCTTAACCTGCTCTTCTACACTGTCTGCAGTAGAAGGTGCCTGTGTTACAGCTTTGAATCCCATATCTTCACCGGCTTTTTTAACACCTTCAGCCTGTGCTATCATATAAGGATTGGTTGTGTTCTTGGCAATGTATCCGATCTTGTATTCCTTGTCCGCCTTAACATCCGTTGAAACCTCTGCTCCAATTCCCTTAATTGGAAGCTTGTCTGCATCCACTACAGTTGCACTTGCACGTTCAGACGAGGATGATGACTTAGAATCACTCGATTCAGTCTTGGATCCACTATCTGACGATGTTTCTTTTGTAGGAGTACTACATCCTACAAACAGTGTACATGCCATTGCTGCCGACACTAACATTGCTACTAATGCTCTCTTCTTCATTTTCTTCCTCCTTTGTTTCTCAGATTGGATATCGGATATTGGATACAATCTTGTTGTATTTAATATAG
>ENA-OQAS01001510-OQAS01001510.1-human-gut-metagenome-genome-assembly--contig:-NODE-1510-length-10744-cov-5.771875_pt1 | contig 10744 bp, 12 predicted proteins | sample MGYA00242733_ERZ504523 | MGnify/ENA primary metagenome ERZ504523 (study PRJEB26092, sample SAMD00036239) | human gut metagenome | host: Homo sapiens | study: EMG produced TPA metagenomics assembly of... | reverse complement strand
CCAATCTCTGTACGGAGATCGCGCAGAACATGGCACCCATCGAGCACATCAGCACTGAGGTGCACACGGAGAACGGCGACACAATTGTGGTGACGGCCACACGCCCAGGTGAGTTTGTGGTCTGCAATCTGGCGAGTCTGTCTCTCGGTAATCTGCCGGTGGAGGACGAGGCCTATATGGAACGCACGGTGGAAACGGCCATCCGCGCACTGGATAATGTGATCGACCTCAACTTCTACGTTGGAATACGCGCGGCTTACCAATCAAAAGTACCGCAGCATCGGTCTGGGCGTCAGCGGCTACCACCACATGCTGGCAAAGCGCGGCATCCGATGGGAGAGCGATGAGCACCTTGCCTTCACCGACGCGGTGTTCGAGCATATCAACTACGCCGCCGTCAAGGCGGACACAGCACTGGCACAGGAAAAGGGCCGCTACGCGCTCTTTGAGGGCAGCGACTGGCAGACGGGCGCGTATTTTGAAAAGCGGGGTTATACCTCCGAAAAGTGGCGGGCGCTTGCGAAAACGGTGGCGGTGCAGGGAATGCGCAACGCCTATCTGCTGGCGGTCGCACCGACCTCCAGCACATCTATCCTCTCCGGCACGTCGGCGGGCATAGATCCAATTATGAAGAAATTCTTTTTAGAGGAAAAAAAGGGCAGCATGCTGCCCCGCGTTGCTCCGGAGCTTTCTATGGATACATGGTGGTACTATAAGGCGGCGCATCTGATCGACCAAAGCTGGTCGGTACGCGCCGCGGGCCTTCGCCAGAGACATATTGACCAGGCGCAGAGCATGAATCTCTATATCACCAACGACTATTCCATGCGTCAGGTGCTCAGACTGTATTTGGAGGCGTGGAGGGCCGGCGTCAAGACCATTTACTATGTCCGCAGCAAGCCCTTGAGGTCGAGGCCTGCGAAAGCTGCTCGTCATAAGGAGGATAGCATGACGGAACTGAAGAAAAAGCCCCTCTTTAACCCGGAGCGACCCTGATGTGCGCCTGCGGCGCATGATCGGCGGCAATACCACCAACCTCAACGACTTCAACAATATGAAGTACGCTTGGGTCAGCGACTGGTACCGGCAGGCCATGAACAACTTTTGGATCCCTGAGGAGATCAATCTCTCGCAGGATGTGAAGGACTATCCACGCCTGCTGTCAGCCGAGCGCAGCGCCTACGATAAAATTCTGAGTTTTCTTGTCTTTTTGGATTCCATTCAGACAGCGAACCTGCCTAATATCGGCGCCTACATTACCGCCAACGAGGTCAATCTCTGCCTGTCCATTCAGGCGTTTCAGGAGTGTGTCCACTCACAGAGCTACAGCTATATGCTCGACACCATCTGTTCCCCCGTGGAGCGCAATGACATCCTCTACCAATGGAAAACGGACGAGCATCTGCTGCGCCGCAACACCTTCATTGGGGACTGCTACAACGAGTTTCAGGAGCGGAAGGACGCTCCCACGCTGCTGCGCGTGATGATGGCAAACTATATTTTGGAGGGCATCTATTTTTACAGCGGCTTTATGTTCTTCTACAATCTCTCCCGAAACGGGAAGATGCCCGGCTCGGCGCAGGAGATTCGCTACATAAACCGCGATGAGAACACGCACTTGTGGCTGTTCCGCAATATCATCACGGAGCTGCAAAAGGAGCAGCCGGAGTTGTTCACCGCCGAGAGCGTACAAGCGCTGCGCGAGATGATGCGTGAGGGCGTGGAGCAGGAGATCGCATGGGGGCATTATGTAATCGGCGACGACATCCCGGGGCTGAACCGGCAGATGATCAGCGACTACATCCGCTATCTCGGCAACCTCCGCTGGACGAGCCTTGGCTATCCCGCATTGTATCCAGGCTTTGAGAGCGAACCGGAGAGCATGGAATGGGTCAGCCAGTACGCCGACGCAACATGGTCAAGACCGATTTCTTTGAGGCACGCAGTACCGCCTACGCCAAGAGCACCGCACTGATAGACGATTTATAAGAAAACCAAAGACATCAGAATAGGAGATACTACTATGAATTACAGCGCTATGATTCAAAATCGCAGATCCGTTCGCGCATTCCGCGAAAAGGAAGTTCCGAGCGAGGCTATCGGCCAGCTCCGATCCTACTATGAAAAGACTTGCCCCCGTCTTGTCCCGGAGATTGCAACGGAGTTGATCGTCTTGGACAAGGATGCACAGCCGGCGCTGGAGAGCTCAGCGGGCTATAATCAATTTCTCATCGGAGCACCGCACTACCTGCTCCTTATGTCTGCCCCGCATTCCTATGCGGCCATCAACGCCGGCTACATGATGGAAGATCTCGTCCTCAAGCTGACTGAGTTGGACATTGACACCTGCTGGATGACCTTCACCGACAGCGACAAAATCAAAAAGGCACTGTCTCTCGCCACCCCGTTAGAGGTGGCGGCAATCGTTGCCTTTGGCTACGGGGAAAAGACCGCAAAAAGCTGCAGCTGAATATCCTAAGTATGTCTCAGATCGATGTGCGGGCCGAACAGCAGTACTACGCGCCAAAAGGGCGTGAACGATTTGGTTCACATGGGGAGCTGGAGCAACAAGTCTGGCTTGACGAGATGATGGACTTCTACGACGATATGCTCTGGCAGTCCTTCTACGCCGCTTCGCTCTCCCCCAGCTATCTCAACCGTCAGCCCTATGGCTTCCTTGTGCAGGATCACAGCATCTATTTGGTGCAGCAGGAGGATGCCTACACCGATAATTTGGATGCCGCATTGGATCTCGGTATTGTCATGCTCCACTTCTCCGCTGTCGCCTCCCAGTGGGCGGGGCAGGTACGCTGGGAACTTTCACCTACTGCGCCCGACGGCCTGCCGGAAGGACTTCGCTCCGCTGCGGTGTACCACATGTAACGACTCTGGGGGAAGCAAGGCAACGGTAAAATGCGCGACCGCCGATCCGCGGTTGAGCGTATGTTTCATTAGAAAAGAAGAACCTATCAGTCAGAGTCTGAGTAAGGAAAATAGGAGGTATTTTTTATATGGCTATCCAAACGGTAACAGATGCCATCCGCTATGTAGGGGTGGATGATAACACATTGGCACTCTTTGAAAACCAGTACCCCGTCCAGCCTATGGGAGTGAGCTACAACTCCTATGTCATTCTGGATGAGAAGATTGCCGTGATGGACAGCGTGGACGCACGGGCAACGGAAGAATGGCTTTCCAATGTGGCGCGGGTGTGGAGGGGCGCAGGCCCGACTATCTTGTGGTCACACACATGGAGCCGGATCATTCCGCAGTCTCATGCGGCTGGCACAAAAGTACCCGGAGATGAAGATCGTGGGAAACGCGAAAACATTTACCCTGATCAAGCAGTTCTTCGGCACAGGTGCATTGTCGGAAGATCGTATGCTGGAGGTTGGCGAAAGAGATACGCTTTCCTTGGGTTTGCACCGGCTGCGCTTTCTGCTGGCGCCGATGGTACACTGGCCGGAGGTGATGACGGCGTATGAGGAAACGGAAAAAATCCTGTTCTCGGCGGATGCTTCGGACGCTTTGGCTCACTGGAACGGACTGCCCGTGCCCCCTGGGTGCCGCAGGCCCGACGGTATTATTACAATATTATCGGGAAATATGGCGCACAGGTGCAGGCGCTGCTGAAAAAAATCTCCGCGCTGGAGATCAAAACAATCTGCCCGCTCCACGGTCCCGTGCTTACAGAAGGGCTGGAGGAGTGTCTGCGGTTCTATGATCTCTGGTCACAATGGGAACCAGAAGAATCGGAGAGCATACTGATTGCCCACGCATCCATCCATGGAAATACTGCCCATGCGGCGAAGACCCTCAAGGGTAAATTAGAGAAAAAAGGCGTACAGGTCAACATATGTGATCTCACTGTGACAGATCTTTCCTACGCTGTTGCCAGTGCGTTCTACTGCGGGAAGTTGGTTTTAGCCAGCGCCACCTATGACGGAGGACTGTTTCCGCCCATGAGGGAGTTTTTGGAACATTTACGGACAAAGGGATTCCGAAACCGCCGGGTTGGCCTTATTGAAGACGGCTCTTGGGCACCTGATGCCGCGCGGCTGATGCGCACCAAATTGGAGGAGATGAAGGATATCCACCTTTACGAAACGGTAGTGTCTCTGCGTGGTGCATTGAACCAAACCAGCGAAGCGCAGATGGACGCTCTGGTGGCTGAGCTCTGCGCAGAATAAGCTGCAACAAACCGCAGCTATTTTCGTACAGATGATGGTCTTACTCATCTGCTTTATGTCCCAAGGGCAGAGTACCGTCATCTCAGGATGAGGTCACAATGTGGTGTGGGGCGAGACCGGAGTCTTGAGAATACCCAAACAAAGGAAAGGAGCTGACAGATATGGCAGCTATGAATATGAATCAGGAGCAGTTTAAGCAGTTGATCCGGGAGGAAAAGCCTGTTTTGGTGGATTTCTGGGCGCCTGGTGCAGCTATTGCCGGAGGATCGGCCCTGCGTATGAGAAGATTGGAGAGGAATACGCGGACAGCCTTGCTGTCGGCAAGATCAATATTGACGAGGAGCCGCAGCTGGCGGGGGCCGAGGGGATCGAGGACATCCCAACTCTGGTGCTGTACCGGAACGGAAAGGCCGTGGATTCCATCATCGCGCCCGGCTCAAAGGCAGAAATCGACCGTTTCATTCAGGAAGCTTGGCGAAATAACGGAGGGTTCAGATATGAACAACAATCATGTTTATGATATGCTCGTGGTGGGCGGCGGACCGGGCGGCTACACCGCTGCCCTGTACGCGGCACGGGCGGGGCTGGACACCATCGTGCTGGAAAAACTGTCCGCCGGTGGGCAGATGGCCCTGACCGAGCAGATCGACAACTACCCCGGCTTTGAGAACGGGATCGACGGCTTCTCTCTGGCGGAGAATATGCAAAAGCAGGCGGAGCGTTTTGGGGCACGCAGCGAATACGCGGAAGTTCTCCGCATGGATCTGACGGCGGTTCCCAAGCTCGTGGAGACCAGCGAGGGGATCTTCCGGGGGAAAACCGTGGTGCTGGCCACCGGCGCAGACCCCAGAACGCTGGGCGTTGCCGGAGAGACGGAGCTGTTGGGCCGGGGCGTGGCCTACTGCGCCGCCTGCGACGGGATGTTTTACAAGGGCAAAACGGTGGTCGTGGTGGGCGGCGGCAATTCCGCCGCGGCAGATGCCCTCCTTCTCAGCCGCGTGGCGAAAAAAGTGATCCTCGTCCACCGCAGAGACACCCTGCGGGCCACCAAGATCTATCACGAGCCGCTGGCACAGGCCGAAAACGTGGAATTCCGTTGGAACAGCGTCGTTTCCGCGCTGCTTTCCGGGGACAGGCTGACCGGCGTCCGCCTGCGGGACACCGTCACCGGTGAGGAAAGCGTGGTGGACTGCGACGGCGTATTTGTCAGCGTGGGCCGACAGCCCGCCACGGCGCTGGCGGTGGGTCAACTGGCGCTGGACGGCGGCGGCTATATCGTGGCCGGAGAGACCACGGAAACCAGTATTCCCGGCGTTACGCCGTGGGCGACGTGCGGACGAAGCCCCTCCGTCAGGTGGTCACCGCCGTGGCGGACGGCGCGGTGGCAGTCCACATGGCGGAGAAATATATCGCGGAAAACCGATAAGGGAGGTAGATTGAAAAAGCCATGTTTAAGGTCAGGCCGGATACGACCGCAGTGGGGATGCCGACATATCTGCAAGGCAAACTGCCAGAGTGATGGCAGATAAGATAACCCATGTAAGATCGGGAGATATGTTGTCTCTCCATATCCAGTCCACACAACAGTGAGCAACTGAACACAAAGCACAGCCACAGATGTACTCTGCGGCTGTGCTTTTATGCGTAGTATTACCGCGTGACAAGCGGTTTTACTGTGACGGCGTCACATAATTTGAGAAAATCGGCTTCGAGGCAGCTTTTGGAGCACAAGCCCTTTGTGGTTGTTGACAGAGAAAAAAATATAGGTATAATAAAAGCAAAATAATAAGGTTCATTCTTGCATTTGGAGAATTGGCGGTATGCAAAATACGCAGAGGAGATATTGGCCGCCGTAACGGAGCTGCAGCAGCATCCCAAGGCGGAGCAGGTGTTCCTGGAGATGAAAAAAGGGAGCATCCCAGCATCGCTCTGGGTACGGTATATCTGCCCCCATGCCGGGAGCAGGAAAAGACAATCTTATGGAGGAGAAGTATCATGAACGCTAACGTATCTCTTCTGCTCAACGAGCAGATCAATAAGGAGTTCTACTCCGCCTATCTGTATCTGGACTTTGCCAACTACTACGCCGCCGTCGGACTGGACGGCTTTGAGAACTGGTACCGGGTACAGGCGCAGGAGGAACGGGATCACGCCATGCTGTTTTGTCAGTATTTGCAGAATAACGGCGAGGGCGTCACCTTTGAGGCTATCGCAAAGCCGGAGTGGGAACGAGGCGACCACACGGCCCCGCTGAAAAGAGCACTGGAACACGAGATGCTGGTCACCGCCAGCATCAATGCCATCTACGCCGCCGCATACGAGGTCAGGGACTTCCGCACCATGCAGATGCTGGACTGGTTCATCAAGGAACAGGGTGAGGAGGAGAAGAACGCCGCTGACCTCATTACCAAGATGGATCTGTTCGGCGGTGACAGCAAGGGGCTGTATATGCTAAACAGCGAGCTGAAGGCACGGGTCTACACCGCGCCCTCGCTGGTGCTGTAAGCCCCGCGTGTCTGCGGGCTTTCGCATCAGGCAAAAGGCAGACTGCATACAGGTGGCCTGCCTTTTCTTCCACCAGATGGTTAGTGCTGGTTAACTATGTATAAAACAGAAAGGACTTCAGAACTTGAACCAGGAAAAGGAGACCGAAACCGTTACCCTCATGGTGCGCCGGTATTGTTGTGGCGTGCATTGGACAAGGGACGAGGCGCTTTGTCCGGCGTGCAATGCACTGCTGGAATACGCCAGAGAGCGGCGGGACAGCTGCCTGCACGGGAAAATTTAGTGGCATAAATAAGCAGCGCCCGCCGGGAGATCTCCCGGCGGGCGCTGCTGTGTTCAGAGGAACGTTATTTTTCTTGCCTTACTTTGCGGCATCCACCAGCACACCAACGTAGCCGGCAGTATCCACCAGCGTGGCACCGGAAACGGCGTCCACAGCCTTTTCATCTTTGCTCAGAGCCTCGCGTCGGCAATGCTCATGCCGTTCACGTGGTTCTGGATGGCGTCGTAGTTGGCATCCAGCGAAACGGTGGAACCAGCCTTTTCGGCCATCATCTTGCTGTAGTAATCGGCGTTGACCCGCTTGGACATCAGCACCTTGCCCTCGGCGTAGCCTGCGCCGAAGTCAGAATCGGAGTTGGGCACACCGACGACCCCGGCGTCCGAACCGGCAAACTGGAACTCGTCAATGTAGCTCAGCACGATGGTGTCCCCGGCGGTGGCGACAGCGCCGGAGGTGAAGCACTTGGTGCCGTGTGCGGCCCCATAGACCACATTCAGCTTCAGGTCCTCGGAGCTGCCGTTGAACTCCACGGCCTGCGTGGTCTGGGCGTTTTTGGCGGCATCCACGATGGCAGAGAGATAACCGGCGGTATCCACCAGCGTTGCGCCGGAGACGGCGTCCACAGCCTCGGCACCCTTGGCGGCTACATCCTCCAGCTCGGAGATGGTCTTGCGACGGCAAGTTCTGGATGGCGTCGAAGTTTGCATCCAGAGCGACCGTGGAGCCGCCCTTTTCAGCCATCATCTTGCTGTAATAATCGGCGTTGGCCCGCTTGGACATCAGCACCTTGCCCTCGGCGTAGCTGCGGCAAAGTCGGAGTCGGAGTTGGGCACGGCGGTCACGCCTGCATCGGTGCTGGTGAACTGAAAATCGTCGAGGTAGGCGGCGAGGATGACGTCATCCTTCACCACAGCCACCGCTTCGGTGAAGCACTTGGTGCCGTGGGCGGCAGCATAGGCCTGACCAATCTGGATGCCGCCTTCCACCGGGACGATGGCGGCGGGCTCAGCGGGGGCTGCGGCAGCAGAGTCGGCGGGGGCTTCTTCGGCCAGCTCCACACCCAGTGCGGCGGCAACGGCCTTCCGAACGGCCTTGGTGGTCACCGTGGCACCGGCAACGCCGTCGATGGCGGGGCCGTTGGCGGCCACGACCTGCTTGGACAGCTCTTCCAGTGCAGCGCCGCCGATGCTCTCGGTCTCCTGTGCGCCTTCCAGCTTGCAGTCGGTAACGGTGCCGTTGGCATCCACGGTCAGGGTGGCGGTGACAGCACCGCCAAAGCCTTCGGCAGAGCCGGTCTTAGTCACACCAGCGGCGGTGGAGCTGCTGCCGCCGCCACAGGCGGCCAGAGAGACGCCAACAACGAGGCTCATGGCCACGGCAGCACTCAGTTTGCGGATGATCTCCTGTTTCATGGGTCTTTCCTCCAGAGAAAAATCGGTTTGTGTTCTGTCCCCAGAAAAGGTCATATCTTTTCAAGGATGTTTACAAAAGATAACATATTTTGTGATGTGCTGTCAAGAGATTTTAGCACATACTTCGTGAAGAATGATAAATTGGTGTCAATTTGTGACGCTGACGGTATACGAAGCGAACGGACGGTCTACGCTGTTAGTAATTCCTGAATGGAAACCAAGCAAGCAGTTTTGCCACTTTCAGCCCCAGTTAGTACTTCAATATTACTATGTTTTGGAAATCGGCACAACCATATAACCGTCTTTGATGAAACTATTTTTGTTTCATCGATGACATTGTACCAGCAAGCAGTGCAGACGTATATACATCTGCTTATTTTGCGTTGCAAAACGCTTGTTGGGGAATGCCCCAAGCCCCTTTGATCTGCATTTTCCAATGCAGGCTGCGCATTCCTACGGGACGCTTTTTTACCCGGTGATATGCTCCGGGTCGTTGAGGACTTGCATGAGGTGAGAAGCGGCTTCTGCAAGGGAATCGTACTTCATCTGTTCAGGAACTGGCGTTTCCAGAAGAGAAACGCCCCACGCCTGCATACAGTCCGCAAGTTCTTTCTGTGCCTGCAATGCTGCCGCCTTACGCACATCCGGGGTGGTTTCTGTATCCAGAACGTAGGCTGTGGAGTATTTTCCGTTGCGATCTTCCGTCAACTGCACCATGGAGTAGTGCTCATTCCAAAAGCGGCAGAAGCGAACCCTGCCGCCGATATTCTCCATGTCATGGCACAGTTCTTCTTCGCTGCTCCATTGTGGAGTCTCGGACAAAATGCAATTCAGTTCCGAAAGAGCCAGCCGTTCTTCCGCCGATAGCTCTCCATGCAGGCATTCACGTTTTAGATTATTCTGCCAATACGGCTCAACTTTCCATTCCGGGCATCTTCCATTGCTTCTTCGATATTGGGTAGCATCGTCATGTCGTTCACCTCAAATACTCGCCATCAGTGTTATATACACGCTTATAGTGTTGATTATAGACTATTTGAGGGCAAAAAGAAAGAGCGTCAGCACGTTTGCTGCGCTCCTTGACATAGGTGTTATTTTGTGATATAGGGGATATTGTCGGTGTATGCATTCAGGATGTCAATGGCGGCTTTCTTCTGCCCCGGCGTGAGCTGGCTCAACTTTTTGCACAGTTCATCATCTGCACATGGGAAGCAGATGCAACCGAATCCCGGATCAGCACATCGGCAGATACGTCCAGCACCTCGACGATTCGGATAAAGGTTTCCAGTTTAGGGATTTTTACTCCGCGCTCTAAGTCTCCAACATAATTTGCTGACAACTCGACCCGTTCTGCAAACTGCTCGATTGTCCATCCTTTTTCTTTGCGCTGCTCTCGTATTCGTTGACCCAAAAGCGTATTCATAGCGACCTCACATTCTAATTGTGTTTGTTACACACCAATAGCATACCTGTCGCAATTTCTGTTATACACAATCCATTTGTGTTCATTCAACGCCAATTGGGTGATTTCAAGGTGGAAAATTTTTGCGCGTATCTTTGGTCAAAAAAGCAATGGTCTTTTGGGACGGCACATGGTACAATAGCAAGCGTTGTGCCCTTGGCACATGAACGAAGGTAAAAGGAGCTGCTGAACGTGGATACGATCTATCTGCTACCCGGTGAGGAACGCTGCGTTGATTTTCGAGATGCCAATGGAGTCCCGAAGGTACATTACACTTACTGTTCCATCCGTGGCAAACTTTTCAACTGCACCTGCTGCACAAAGGAAGAAGCCCAGCGGTTGTGTGAAGATTGGCTTGTAAAGCAGGATCGCTGCTACATAAACTAAAAAAGCCGTCGAGGATACCTTCCCAAACGAGAGATTTCCTCGGTGGTTCGCTACAACAAAGGAGCCAGCGTAGATCACACTACGCCAGCTGGTTCCTGTTTCATTTTTCTGCCTTCTCTTCTTCCATAACGACCTGTTCCGTCTATACCGACAAAAGACTTTCCCAGCGAGAATCAATATAGACAGTCGTCTTGCGATGCGGTATACTCGAATCAGCTCAACATTTTCAGGAGGAAAGTCATGGCAGGAGAAAACAACAAGGTCGTCATTGTTACCGGAGGAAGCTCCGGCATCGGACGGTGCACGGCATCCGCTCTGAAAGAGAATGGCTGCATCGTCTATGAGTTCAGCCGCAGGAATATCCCTATGGAGGGTGTCACCCATCTGTCTGTCGATGTGACCGATGAAGATGCGGTCAACGCCGCTGTGCAGCAGGTCATCCAAAAAGAGACCAAAATTGATGCAGTGATCAACTGTGCAGGCTTTGGCATTTCCGGTGCGGTGG
>ENA-OQAS01001509-OQAS01001509.1-human-gut-metagenome-genome-assembly--contig:-NODE-1509-length-10750-cov-2.543443_pt1 | contig 10750 bp, 17 predicted proteins | sample MGYA00242733_ERZ504523 | MGnify/ENA primary metagenome ERZ504523 (study PRJEB26092, sample SAMD00036239) | human gut metagenome | host: Homo sapiens | study: EMG produced TPA metagenomics assembly of... | reverse complement strand
ATCTCTATAAACGCGCCGATCAGGCACTTTACCAGGCAAAACGAAGTGGAAAAGCAAGAGTGTGCAACTATTTCTCATGAAAATAGTCTTTTACCAATTTTACTACAGTTCCAGATAGAAGGAACAAAGCGATCAAGTTCGGAATCGCCATCAGACGTTGAATGTTTCTGCGATACTCCAAAGCATTCCAAGGTCTACAGTAGCACCAAGGATCGCAACTAACGAATATACTAACATAAAAGGTTTAATAACCTTAGAAGAGAATAGAAACTCAATACAACGAGCTCCATATAATCCCCATCCGATAATGGTTGAAAATGCAAAACAACATAACGCAACTGCAGTAAAGATGGAGATCCAGTTACCATAAGTAGAAGTAAATCCACTGATCGTAAGTTCAGCACCAGCATCCGCACCAAATCCAATTGGAATTCCACTGCAGAGGATGACCAAAGCTGTCAATGTACAGATTAAGATCGTATCAGTAAATACTTCAAAGATACCAAGAAGTCCCTGCTTTACAGGCTCTTTCGTATCAGCACAGGCATGAGCGATCGAACCTGTACCAAGTCCGGCTTCATTTGAGAAGATGCCTCGTGCGACACCTTTTTTCATACTCATAAAGAAACTTCCAACAATACCACCAGTCACAGAAGCAGGATGGAAGCTACCGTTAATGATAGAACCAAAAACAGCAGGAAGCTGATCGATATTTAAAACAACAACACCTAAGGCAAAGAAAATATAAATAAATGCCATAAAAGGTACTAATCTTTCAGCTACCTGTCCGATTCTTTTGATTCCGCCAAGTAAGATCAATGCCACAAGAATTGCAACAATGATACCAATGATCAGATTCGTAGTTCCAACAGAAGACTGACTGATCACGTGGAAATTCAACAAAGCAGAATTGATTGCTGTTGTGATCGTATTTACCTGAGTAGCATTTCCAGTTCCGAATACTGTTAAAACTCCGAAAGCAGAGAATAGTACAGCAAGAAAATGCCAGTTTTTGCTAAGACCATTCTTGATATAGTACATAGGACCACCAACATAATCCCCTTCTTGGTTACGTTCTCTGAAGTGAACTGCAAGTGTTACTTCGGAAAATTTCGTACACATTCCAAGAATAGCAGAAATCCACATCCAGAAAACAGCACCAGGACCACCGATTGCGATTGCACCGGCAACTCCGGCAATATTTCCAGTTCCGACTGTGGAAGCGAGTGCAGTACAGACTGCCTGAAATGGAGTCATAGATCCGTCGGATGCATCTTGCTTCTTAAAGACACGACCAAGCGTTTCCTTCATTGCATAAGGAAATTTACGGATCTGTAAAAATTTTGTTTTGATCGTTAACAGTAATCCGACACCAATGATGCAGATCATGGCTGGAACACCCCAGATAAGTTGTTCACGGCACTGTTACTGATTGTATAAGCTCTAACATAAATCAAACCTCTTTCAAATTTCTTTTATTAATTTGTATCTGTTCTTATATAATAGATATTTACTCATTAAGATCCATGTTACCTTAAGGTGACATGAACATGAACAGACACAAAGTGCAATCAATATCATATTTACAGAAAAAAGTACAGAATCTAATCTTGACAGAGAATTAATAGATATCTTCTATAGATTTATGAAAAAAATCTAACTTGTAAAATATGTAAATAAGGACTAAACTTATATGCATAACTACGTGTAGACTTGGAGGATGAAAAATGGAGAATGAAAAACCAATACTAAGAGGAGAACTCGCATTGATGGCAGCAATCGTGATCAATAGTTTAGTGTAGTACTGATGCTGTATTCAGGTTCTGGAATTTCGGCAATCTCAAGTGTACCTTATGCATTTTCAGAGGTATTTAAAAGTTTATCACTAGGTACATGGACATATATATTTCAGGGAGCATTAGTGTTAAGTCTGATGATCTTAAGAAGAAAATTTGTACCATCTTATTTATTCAGCTTCGTTGCAGGATTTGCGTTTAGTGAATTATTAGATGTCAATGAATTATGGATCGGGATCCTGCCACAGACGATTCCGTGCAGGATTGCATATTTTCTGATCAGTTATTTCTTATTAAGTATAGGAATTGCTTTAGAGAACAGATGCCAGCTTCCGATCATTCCAACGGATTTATTTCCAAGAGAACTGTCATCGATCATTAAGAAACCATATGCAAGAGTCAAGATTACATTTGATGTTCTATGTCTTGCAACAACCGGGCTTTTAACAGGTCTGATGCTTGGATATTTAGATGGATTAGGTATTGGAACGATCGTTGCTGCATTTACGATGGGGAAAATGGTTTCGATCACAGGCAGCTGGATCGATCAGAGAGTTACTTTTGTATCGGCCTTAAGTAAACAGACGATCTAGGAAACTAAGAGAATAGAAATAAGAAAGATGATGAAACAAGATAGAACGGGTGATAGTTTTGAAACAATATATTTTGAATGATTATATTACAGACGATGTCAGAATGGTAAAGCCAATGATGGAAATCAATGGTTTTAAAGTAAGGCCAGGATTTTTTGATCTAAACGGAGCATCAGAATTTTCATGTGGAGTGAATTTTACAGTGCATACGAGCAATGGAACATCATGTGATCTGCTATTATTTCATCCAGGAGAAGAAGAACCATATGCAATCATTCCATTTCCAGAATCATATAAGATCGGAGATGTCTATTCTATGATCGTTTATGATCTGAAATCCGAAGATTTTGAATATGCTTATCGTGTGGATGGACCATATGATGAACAAAAAGGATTACTATTTGATAAAACAAAAGTTTTGTTAGATCCATATGCTCAGGCGGTTGCAGGACAGGAAGTCTGGGGACATAAAAGAACCAGAACGTATCATGCAAGAGTGGTAAGAGATAGTTTGACTGGGGTGTACAGCCACAGTCAACCAGAGAGATGAGTGATCTGATCATTTATGAGTTACATGTCAGAGGATTTACAAATCATTCATCCTCAGGAGTCAAACATCCAGGAACTTTTGCAGGATTAAAAGAAAAGATCCCATATTTAAAAGAATTAGGGATCAATGCGGTAGAATTGATGCCGATCTTTGAATTTGACGAGATGATCAACGCAAGAGAAGTGGATGGGAAACAACTTGTTGAATATTGGGGATATAATACGGTTGGATTTTTTTCACCAAATGCCAGTTATACAGCTGCTGAGGAAGTCAATAATGAAGGACAGGAATTAAAAGAATTGATCCGTGAACTTCATGAAAATGGAATCGAAGTTATTCTGGATGTTGTATTTAATCACACTGCGGAAGGAAATGAAAATGGACCATTCTTCAGTTTTAAGGGATTTGACAACAACATCTACTATTTATTAACTCCAGAAGGTAATTATTATAATTTTAGTGGATGTGGGAATTCTCTAAATTGCAACCATCCAGTAGTACAGCAGATGATCCTTGAATGTTTAAGACATTGGACGTTCATTATCGTGTAGATGGATTCCGATTTGATCTTGCAAGCATTCTTGGACGAGATGAAGATGGAATGCCAATGAATAATCCACCATTACTAAAAAGTCTGGCCTATGATCCACTTCTAAGGAATGTAAAACTGATTGCAGAAGCATGGGATGCAGGTGGATTATATCAGGTAGGAAACTTCCAGCCAGCAAACGATGGGCAGAATGGAACGGACAGTACCGTGATACGATGCGAGGCTATCTAAAAGGTGATTTCTGGGAAGCTAACAGTGCTGCATGGAGAATTTGTGGTTCAGGTGACTTGTATGGCGGATATTACTCTGATGGAAACAGTAATTACGCTGGATACAATTCCTGTATCAACTTCCTCACATGTCACGATGGATTTACAATGTATGATCTCTATTCTTACAATAATAAACATAATGAGGCAAATGGTTGGAACAATACCGATGGGGCAAATGACAATCGAAGTTGGAATTGTGGTATGGAAGGAGATACAAAAGATCCGGAAGTACTCAAATTACGTTACCGCATGATCAGAAATGCTTGTGCTATCTTAATGTGCAGCCGTGGAACGCCAATGTTCTTCTCAGGCGATGAATTCGGAAATACGAAGTTTGGAAATAATAACAGCTACTGTCAGGATAATGAAATCTCATGGATTGATTGGAGCTTATTAGAGAAGAATAAAGATTTATTTGAATTCTTTAAATTTATGATCGATTACCGAAAAACATCCAGTTATCCGCAAGAAACTGGACAATGCAGTTTGCGGAATGGAAGCAATGCATGCACACGATGTTAATGCAGAACGTATGGAAGTACCACAAAATGCAAAAACACTGGCAGTAAGCTTTGCAGGATATGACCGCAAAAAGGAAAAGACGATCTTGTATATGTAGCAGTCAATGCTTATTGGGAAGAAGTAAAGATCACACTTCCAAACCTTGCAAATCATGGAGCATGGTACTTAAGTGTGGATACTTATGGAGATGAGAAAGGAAAGTACTTCTATCAAGAAGGAGAAGAGATTCGCATTGATCGTGAATATGTGATGAAACCTCGGTCTATTGTGGTGTTTACTGGACGAGAAATTTTAAGATAAATTTTAATTTTAAATTTGTAGTTGGCCAACTGTAGATTTTGAGTATATGATAAAAACTAAATAAGCAACCGAAAGCGCAGCGGTGGAATTTTGCTCACATTTTGAACAAATCGCTGATCCGCCCAATTTCCCTACGAGAACTCGCTCTGAAGTTTTGTTTCAGACAAAGTCTTTGAAGCTCAGGCACTCGTCCAATTGGGCTGCGAATTTGTTCAAAATATGGCAAAATTCCAATGCTGCGTTTTCGGTTGCTTATTTATTTTTTATCATATACCAGAAGTCTAAAGTGTGGACAATTACAAGATTGGAAAACTTAAGTGGTGTGTATGTTGAGTGTCACCCTTTATTCTTATAAATATTTCTTCTCTTGTTCTTTCTGACTCATACATGCAACACTATCAATCAGAGTTTACATCCAGTTGTAGTATCAACAATATTCGTCAATTGTTCTCCTTCCAGATACCTTTGCAGGTTTCCAGCTATAATATCTACGATTCGATATAAAGTCGCAGGATGATGAAAATCTCCGGCTACGTGTGGAGTTATGATCACATTTTCTACGTTCCATAATTTATGTTGCGTCTGCAGCGGTTCTGGGTCTGTAACATCCAGTCCTGCTCCATAAATCTGTCCTTGGATCAATGCTTCGCAAGATCCTCTGTATTAACTGCACTGCCTCTGCCAGCATTTAGCAAGATTGAGGTGTTCTTCATTTTTTCAAAACGATCTTTATTGAAGATATTTCGTGTTGCTTTAGAATCTGGAAGTACAGATAATACAACATCTGCTTTGGGCAGCAATTTATCCAGATCATCCATGGTATGGAGTTCATCGATATCTTGCGGTACCTGCCTGGTCTTCGTTTGATTCCGATGATATGGTAGTCAAAATTTTTCATTAATCTTGCAAAGTATAATCCGATGTCACCGAGTCCCACGATCAGAAGTGTTCCTCCGCATAAGGACATGACACCTCCTTCATCTTGCCATTCACATTGATTTTGGTTATCTCTGTATAGATGTAATTTCTTTTGCAGGGAAAATAAGACTGCCAGCATATGTTCTGCAACGCTTGGTCCATAGGCTCCTGTAGCATTCGTCAATATTACATCTTCAGGAAGCACGCCTTTCTTCACATAAGGATCAGCCCCTGCTGAATTAAGCTGCAGCCATTCTAAGTTTTTTGCTTCCTGTAAGTAAAATGGATCTACATTTCCAATGATCACATTTGCTTCCTGTACCATTTCCTGAGTTACATTATCGTATGAACTGTATATAAATTTATTGCCTTGAGAATGTTGTTCTAATGTTTTTTTATGTTCGTCTTTACTGGCATAACAACCAGAATGTTTTATCTTTTTTCATTGAATTACTTAATATCCTCCTGTTTATTTTATACTATTGTAACGCAAGAGTTATAGAAAGAAAACCCATAGAAATTAAATTTCAGGAGTTTTCAAAGAACAATTCATATAGACAAATTTTGTATACGTGCCGTATAATAAGAATTATACAAAAATAATAGGAAAAGGAAATATCAATATGAATGATTTTAAATATGTATTTGGTCCGATCCCATCCAGAAGACTAGGAAGATCCTTAGGTATCAGTCCACTGCCTAAGAAGACATGTAACTATTCCTGCATCTACTGTCAATTAGGAAGAACCGATAAAATGACAAATAAACGTCAGGAATTTTATAAAACAGAAGATATCATAGCGGAATTTAAACAGTATCTCAAAGACTCTGATAAATTTGATATCGTAACGGTCGTTGGAGAAGGAGAACCTACTTTAGCAGCAAATCTTGGTGAATTAGTAGTTGCTCTGAAAGCATTAACAGACAAGCCAGTCGCAGTGATCACAATGGTGCGTTGCTTTCTGATCCACAAGTCAGAGAAGAATTATGCCATGCTGATATGGTATTGCCATCTTTGGATGCTTATAATCAGGAAATTTCCAAGAAGATCGACCGACCTTATGGAACGATCAAATTTGAAGAAGAATTTGAAGGTCTCAAAAAGTTCACTCACATGTATGAAGGAGAACTTTGGTTGGAGATCATGCTAGTTGATGGGATCAACGATGATGAGCAGTCTATTCTTAAGTTTCAAGAATTATTAAAAGAATTAAAATATGACAGACTATACTTAAATACACCAGTTCGTCCGCCAGCAGAAGCAGATGTGAATGTCGTATCTGAAGAACGCATGCGATATGCGGTTGAGACACTTGGTGGTATTTCGATTGAGATGATGAGTTCTGGTGCATTTTTCAGTGAGATTGAAGATGACTATGAAGCGGTTAAATCCATTATCGGAAGACATCCTATGAATCAGTTTGAAGTACGAGGATTCTTAGAAAGCAGAGATGTGAAAGATCCAGAAGCGATGATGGAACAGATGAAAAAAGATGAAGCGATCCATGTGATCGATTACAAAGGAATCCTGACGTTCCGTTTAAAATAGTACAATGATCGGATTATAAAAAGGAGAAACAAAATGAAGCATAGTGTAAAAAGAGTGGCAGCAATTCATGATCTGTCTGGTTTTGGAAGAGCTTCGTTGACAGCGATCATTCCCATCCTTTCATCCATGGGAGTGCAGGTCTGTCCATTGCCGACAGCGATCCTTTCCAATCATACTGGGGGATTTGATACCTTTAGTTTTGTAGACTTACAGATCATATGCAGGACTATATCGATCATTGGAAAGAGCTAAATATCGATTTTGACTGTATTTATTCTGGATTCTTAGGATCTGAACGTCAGATTGAGATCGTTTCCGGATTTATTGATGATTTTGGAACAGAGGATAATATGGTTGTGATCGATCCAGTCCTTGGAGATAATGGAAACTTGTATTCAACGATGGATCAAGGATTAGTTGAAGGAATGAAACGTCTGGTAACAAAAGCTGACATTATTACACCCAATTTTACAGAAGTAAGTCTTTTATTAGGGGAAGAATACAAACAGACAACAACCGATGAAGAGATCAAAGAATGGGTAAAACGTTTGTCTGATATGGGACCAGATATCATTGTTGTGACAAGTGTTCCAGATAAAGAGAAAGATAAAGATTCTAATGTGATCGCTTACGATAGAACTTGTAATACATATTGGAAGATAAAATGCCGTTATATCCCAACATTTTATCCGGGAACAGGAGATGCTTATACTTCTGTTATGATAGGAAGCCTGTTAGACGGAGACAGTCTGCCAATCGCACTGGATAAGGGTGTGCAGTTTATTACACAGGCGATCAAGGCAAGTTATGGATTTGATTATCCAAACAGAGAAGGAGTATTGCTTGAGAGAGTATTGGAAGTATTGAAAATGCCGGTAGTTTTAGGTGGATATGAAATGATTTGATATCGAAAGCTAAAAAAGGAGGTGTCTGACATGTTTTATTTACTAGACCCAGAAAAATGGGAACGACAGAAACATTTTGAATATTATATGCAGATGATACCATGCGGTTATACTGTTACAGTACGTCTAGATGTGGAAAATCTGTATCAGCAGGTCAAAAAATGTGGATTAAAGTTTTATCCGGCATTTATTTACTGCACAGGAAAAGTTGTCAATGAGAAAAGAGAATTTAAAATGGGAGTCGATCAGGAAGGAAGACCTGGTTACTTTGATGTGATGCATCCAAACTTACGATCTTTCACAAAGATGATCATACATTTTCAGACATCTGGTCTTATTATGATGATGATTTCAGAAATGCTATCAAAACATTATAAATGATATGGAAACATACAAAGATGTCAAAGGACCCAAAGGAAAAGAAGGCAGCCGCCAAACTTCTTTTGTATCTCCTGTGTGCCATGGATGGATTTCACAGGCTACAGCACATGGGTGCCAACCGGAAGACCAAATCTATTTCCGATCATTACATTTGGAAAATATGTGGAAGAAGAGGGCAGAAGAAAGCTGTCTGCTGCTTTGACGATATCTCATGCATCCGCAGATGGATATCATGCTAGTATGTTCTTTGAAAGACTGCAGGAAGTATTAGATGAGTTTGTAATTGATCAGTAATTGATGCATTGATCAAAGTTTATAATTCATTTTTAAGTGAAAAAATCGATGATTATAATAGTAGCATGTATTATGAAAATCCATTTTATTTATTTCCCTTGTAAAAATCCAGCCGAAGTAGAAGCGGACAATTTCTCCAACAAAGAAGAAACTTCCTCTTCGGACTCCTGAAATCCACCCGTGATCCACTGTTGGATCACAGCCATGCATCCGCTCACAATATAAATATGCAAAGAAGACAAAGCCTCCGCATCGTAATCAGGCCGGCGGCTCTGCCACATTGGCATGGTCCAGTGTTGGGTGGCAAGCAGAAGTTTATTTTGAAATCCTGGATCACCATGGTCTGAGAACAACAATCTTACCAACTGCTTATGCTCACTGATATAAAAGATAATAGAATTCATCAACTGTGAAATTGAATTTTCCTTCTCAAACTGGATCATATCTTCTTCTAGAGTATTTAAAATCTCATCTTCAATCGACTCCAGAAGATCCATCGGACTGGAATAATACGTATAAAATGTACTGCGGTTAATATCCGATTTCTCACACAAACGGGAAACGGATATTTTCTGTATTGGCTGTTCTTTTAATAAATAAAGCAGGCTCTCTCGGAGCGCACGTTTTGTTTTCAAAATACGACGATCAGTTTTCTTCTCTACCATATCAAAAACTCCTTTAAAATCATATAAAAAAGATAATCTACAAAACAATGAAAAATGTTCGATAACCACCAAAAACACTATTTTGGTGGTTGTTGTATACACATACATTTATTATAATATACATATGAATGAAAAACAACAGTTGTATGATAAAAGGAGGCACAAACATGAACCGGCAAGATTTTTATGATGGAAAATTATTTGATGCATATCGTTATATGGGTGCACATAAAGACGGTGATAAGATTCGTTTTGTAACCTATGCACCAAGAGCCTCCAGGATATCGATCATTGGGGAGTTTAATAACTGGAATGAAGAATTTATGGAACAAGACGCACAAAGTGGTTTCTTTTTATTCTACTCCGACAAAGCTAAAGAGGGTCAGATGTACAAATATTGCATCTACGGACCAGATGGCAATCGGCAGGAACATTGCGATCCTTACGGATTTGAGATGGAACTAAGACCAGGAGCATGTTCGATCATCAGAGATATCACAACATACAGATTCAATGACAGATCATGGATGCAGATGAGAAGTGTCGGAATGGAAGATGCCATCAATATCTATGAGATGCATATGGGTTCATGGAGAATGAATAAGAAAGATGAGAATGGCTGGTATCAGTATGATGAGATTGCCAAGATGCTCGTTCCATATCTAAAACAAAATAATTATACCATGTAGAATTAATGCCACTGTCAGAACATCCATTTGATGGATCATGGGGATACCAAAACACTGGATTTTTTGCACCAACGAAACGTTATGGAACTCCAGATAAATTAATGAAATTTGTTGATATGATGCATCAGGCGGGGATTGGAGTCATTATGGATTTTGTGCCAGTTCATTTTGCAGTAGATGGATATGGACTGAAATTATATGATGGAACTCCATTATATGAATATGATAATAAAGATACTGGAGAGAGTGAATGGGGAAGTTGCAACTTATTCATTCCAGAAGAGAAGTTCAGTGCTTCTTGCAATCAGCGGCCAACTATTGGCTGGAAGAGTATCATTTTGATGGAATCCGTATGGATGCAGTGAGCCGCCTGATCTACTGGCAGGGAGATGAAAGCAGAGGAGTCAACGATACAGCGATCGACTTCTTAAAAGCATTCAATTTAGGTTTGAAACAACGTCATCCAACCGCCATGTTGATCGCAGAAGATTCCACTGCTTATCCAGGTGTGACAGAACCTGTATGGAAAGGCGGGTTGGGATTTGATTACAAATGGGATTTAGGATGGATGCACGATACTCTGGAATATTTTCAGACTGGACCAGAATATCGAAGTCGTGATTATCACAAACTAACATTCTCTATGGTGTATTTCTGGAATGAACGTTATATGTTAGAATATTTGTCATGATGAAGTTGTACATGGCAAGGCAACGATTTTACAGAAGATGTATGGGGATTATGAAGATAAATTTCCACAGGCAAG
>ENA-OQAS01001508-OQAS01001508.1-human-gut-metagenome-genome-assembly--contig:-NODE-1508-length-10756-cov-8.301722_pt1 | contig 10756 bp, 12 predicted proteins | sample MGYA00242733_ERZ504523 | MGnify/ENA primary metagenome ERZ504523 (study PRJEB26092, sample SAMD00036239) | human gut metagenome | host: Homo sapiens | study: EMG produced TPA metagenomics assembly of... | reverse complement strand
GGCGCAAGGCCATGGAGCCCCTGCGCCCGGTGCGCCCGAAGGAGATGGAGGAGCAGCGGCGGCCATACCCGACAGGGAACGCCCGCCGCGCCGGCCGAACATAAAACTGCACGCGATCGGTAGGAACCAACAGGAAGGAGGCCGATGATGTCGGCGATGGATCCCGAGGACGCATTGGACCAGCTGCTCAACAGCACATGGAGCAACATGGCCCAACAGCTGAGCATGCTCCACCGCTCACTGAGCGCGGACATACAGCAGCAGCACAGGAACGCAAGGCCGAACAGGCCCAACAGGCGAGGTTGCAGGCCGCGGAGATCAAGGAGATGGAGGCCCAGCGGGCCCGCCTGCTGTCCTGGGAAAGCGCCCACAGGCGCGAGCTGAACAACGGGTTCGAGAGCGTGCTGAACGCGACCGTGCTCGGCACGAGGGGATGTTCCCCGTTGAGCGACACAAGCCTGCTGAAGGCCTGGAACGTCAGCGAAATGCTCGTCGGCACGGACCTGCTACGCCGCCCAGCTCAACCGGGCGCGCAACCTCATGGAGACGGAATGGTCGCAGCGCCATCCCGGCGAGACCATCGGACAGCAGGCCGACCGCGTCATGAACAACGTCACCATCACCTACGTGGACCGCACGCCCGCCCTCGAGGACACCCTGGCCGCGTTCGAGAAGGCCGGCTTCACCGTCAGACTCGACCACGACGACACCTCGCCGGACGAGTTCAGGGCCCGGCACGACGGCGAGACGTTCCATGTCGCCCCGGAGAACGGAGAGGGATGGAACGGGCAGCGGAACGACCTGATCGCCGAATGCGTGATGATGCAGGCCGTCGTGTCCATAGACGAGGCCGGCCAGCAGATCAGCCACCTGCGCGACGCCGGACTGCCCGAATCCTCGGGCGGGGACAACCGCAGCGAGGGAGACGAACCGTCCAGCCTGTTCGAGGGCTCCATGAACGAGAACGAGAACGCGGCCCCAGCCTCCGACCTGCCGGAACCGTCCGGATCCGACATGGAGGAACGCGACGGAGCGTCTTCCGGGGACGATCCAACGGCGGATGGGGGAAAAGCGGACGACGTTTCGGCCGAACGCCGGCCCCGGAGAAAAGAAGGAAGAGGGCCGTCGAATCCGAGACCGGGGGAGACCTGTCATCCAGCGAGGCCACCGGAAAGAACGAGACCGACCTGGTCGACCTGTACGAGCCGGAGGAATGGGACGGACCCGACCTGTTCGGCGCGTACAGTCCCGAGCAGGAGGCCAGGATCACGCCGCCCGCGGCGCCGGCCATGGAGCCGTCCCTGCCGGACGTCCCCACCGTCAAACAGGCCGGACGGTAGGACGCGTCCGACGTCTCGGTCCGCGGCGGCGGACGCGTCGTCTCCCTCCTGTGGGATGAATGCGGTTGATTCGGCCGCGCCGGCCGGTAGAATCGTGGAATATGATGGCTTTGATTGATTTCGAGGGGTGCGAGAAATCCCGCAGGTTCTATGCCGGAAATGCGGGCCGCAAGATCGGCGTCGTCTGGAACGGGGGCAACTGGATCCTCAAGTTCCCGGGGCCGACGGGACGTCTGCAAGGCTCGGTCCCCTCGTACACGACGGCGCCCCTGTCGGAATTCCTCGGATCGCATGTCTACGGGATGCTGGGCATCCCGGTGCACGAGACCGTGCTGGGCATCCGAGGAGGCAAGGTCGTGTGCGCGTGCCGGGATTTCACCGATGACGATTGGGAACTGGTGGAGTTCCACGATCTGAAGAACTCCCTGTCCGACGACGAACCGGGATTCACCGAATCCGCCTCCACAGGGTCGGGGGTGGTGCTGGCCGATGTGAGGGCCGCCATCAACCGCATCCCGGAGCTCGCCGGCATCGATGGGTCCGGGAACGTTTCTGGGACATGTTCGTCACCGACGCGTTCATCCGCAACATCGACCGCAACAACACCAATTGGGGCGTCCTGTCCGACAGGAAGGGCCACTACCGGCTCGCGCCCGTGTATGACAACGGCAACTCGTTCAACAACAAACGGACCGAAGCCGCGATCGAACGGCGCCTGTCCAAAGACGAACTGATCCGTCAGGATGCCCTCGACGTGAGGTCATGCTACATCACCGACAAAGGCAAGCCGATCGCGCCGCTCAAATACATCGCGTCTGGACAGGATCCCCAGTGCACGCTGGCGTTCGGCCGGTTCATGGAACGCTACGAGCCCGACCGACTGTACTCCCTGATCGATTCGATCCCGGAACAGGCCATGGGGGTGACCGTCCTTCCCGAAGGTTTCAAGGAATACCACAAAGCGGTCATGGCATGGCGGTACGAGAACGTGTTCGTCCCCGCATGGGAGGATCTGCGCGTTCGGCCGTGTCCGGCGCGCGCCCCGGCGATCGGGACCTCGGTCCGGCCGAACCGTTTGGAACCGGGATCCCCGGCGTCTCGGCCGAGACGAGGCCGGGTCCCGTGAGATGATACTGGTCCGCGGCATCAGGCTTGTGGGCTTTCCCATTCTCATCGCGCCCATCGTCTCCGATCGCGTCGGCCGTCTCGGCCGAGAGTTCGTCTTTCATGATCTCGGCGAGAATCCATCCCCGAGCCCGTACCGTTCGGATAGCCTGTCAAACACGCGCAGTCCCTCGCGCAGCGCCTCGTCGTATGCTTCCGGATCGCCTTCCCCGCGTCTCACGTCCACGGCGACGTGGAACGCCTCGTCGATCAGCCTTTCCATGTCATGCGTGGAGAGTTCGCGGGTCGGCGCTCCAGGCCGTCGGCGAGGAACGGCGGGCGGTTCTCCATGCTCGCCCGCCATTCCTGGACCGCCAACGATTCTGACCGCGCATCGTGCGTCCAGCCGTCGCGCAGTTCTTTTAGCCTCATGTCCTGACCGAGATCAGACGCGTTGAACCGTTCCGTCCAGCCGTCCCTGCTGCGCCAGGTGATCCGGTATCCGACCACCTGGTCCGGCGAATCGAACGAATCCCTGGCCGCGCCCTTGCGCAGACGCGGTCGATGCTGAAACCCTCGCGGCGCACGCGCCGGATGAACTCGTCCTCGCTGCGGGACGCCTTCGCGCACGCCTCCACGATCCGGCCGACGTGCTGTTTCGGCATCGTCTCCGCGGCCACAGCGGCGATCCGCCGGACGCGCCCGTCCCTGTCGAGCGCAGACCAGGGGAGCGGCCCGTCGTAGTCCTCCCGCGCCTTCCATTCGGCCCAGCGGCGCCATTCCGCGTACCTGTACCTGACGTCGCCCTCCGTGTTCGACCGATCCAGCTCGACGAGCTCGGGACGTTCCCGCTCCATCTCTCGGCATGATTTCTGCGCGCCTTTCATGTCGTTGAACGTGTTGATCCACCGTCGTCCGTGGCGAGCTGGACCATCACGTGCACATGGTCGTTGCCATTCCGGCTCAATCCGTGGCGCACCGCGAGCCATGTCACGCCTGCCGCGCCGTCGTCGGGAAGGATGCTCATTCGTTTCAGATAGTCGCGGACGATCGCTTCCCATTGCCCGTCCGTGAGGATGCCCTGGCCGGCTTGATGGACAGGGAGCAGTGCCACACGCGGTCCTTGCCGTGCTCCCCGCCGGGATTGTGCCTGCCGCGCCGGTCGCGGGGGAAGGGATCTCCCTTGCGTTCCCTGACCCGGTATCGCCGGTCGAAGCGTTCCCCGATTTTCGCGTACGATTCGTCGGGATGCCCGTCGAATCCGAACGAGTCGAGCAGGTCGTCGCTGCACGCGACGAGATGCTGGTTGGCGTGCTCGTTGTGGCGACCCTTGCCGAACAGATACTTCACTAGTCCCGCGGATCCGAACCGCGCTGATCTTCGGAATCATGTCCTTATCCTCGGTCGGAAACCGACCATCGATGGCACACGGTGTCTACAGATTCGTGATTGAAAACGGTCATATCCCATCCAAAGATGTCTGGAACGATCCGTCGATGTCTAAGCGAGCTTGGAGCAAACCGACAATTTTATTCCGGGAAAAAGGGAAAACCACGACGGCCCTTTTATATCATGCCTGTATAACAGGAATCATATGGAGGAACAGGAATGGACATCGAAAAAATATCGAAGTATCTTCTAACCACTGTCCTGAAATTATTGAAAGGTGTTCCTGATTTATGGAGGGCGGATGTCTCCCGCATCATCAAGGAACTCAAGGAAATGGCGGAATTGGAATCGCATGCTGGTGAAAGACAGCGATCTGTTATCAGAGCCACCGTGAGTTTCTTATCGACGAAGCCGCGGAACGCCTTGCCTACGAGACTTACACGCGGAAGGGACTGAGATTCTGGGCAAACCAGCAAGAGCTGGTATGCGGTTATTTTTCGCTTTTCCTCGTCGGAGGCTTATATGGGATTGACGTCGGCCTGCTGCTACTGGTCTGTGCCATGTCTCAAGATATGAACGGTGCCGCGGCGGTGGGTAAGCTTCTTATCGCCTTTGCCGTTACCGCTTCATCGACCATACTGGCCGCAATGATTGGCAAACGGATATACACACACGTGGCGTTGAGGAAACAGTTCCGCCTCGACATCTTGGAACGAATTCGTGATGGAGGCAGTGGAATGGATGCTTCGTTCACGCAGGCCATGGAGAAGTCATACAAGCGTTTGCATGAGTACGAGGAAACGAGAAGAGTATGGAAATATCGGATCCTCGTTCTGTCGTGCCTCCTCACTGCCTCCTTGCTCGTGCTCGTCGCCGCCATGGCTTGTAACTGGTGGAGCGGTCTCATTCGTTGCATTGGTGCGGTTGCCCTATCGGTCCTTTTCTCGTTTTGACAGTCGTGCTTCTGCGTGCGCCGAAACTGTCGGAGGAGGAGGAACGGTCAATCAGACAGCTCCGAAAATGGAAGCGGAAGTCATCTGGACAAGACGGCCGCCGACGAACCGGCAAGAGCAGGGCGACACGACGTCCACCATCATGCCATGAGAATCCTTAGGTATCTGTCCGTATTTCTCTTTGCGTTTTCCCTGACCGGGCTTGCTCATTCCGGTAAACGGTCCGATCCAAACCATCGTGTCCGCGGCCGCTGCTGACGTTCCAACAATGGTAAGATGCGCCCGTCGTCTGCGTCGCCGCCGAGCTTGACTTCGGGATCGAACGGACATATAGTCGTCCACATGGATTGGGAGAGCCCGATCGGCGAAGGCTTGGCAGAGATTCCAAGGCCTTTCGTTTTCCTTCGTCCATCTCCCCGCTCCCGACTTAATAGATGGCATCCATTCCATCCGGCTGACGAACGGTTCAGCGGCCAATCTGATTCGACAGGCGTTTGATGGTGTCGGAGGCTTGGCCGAACAGACGCGCGCAGTCCCTCACGGCCTTCGCGGCCGAGTATTCGTCGTCCATGCTCGCGTTCATGTCGCGGTTCGTGTTGCGCGCGATCTGGTTGACGTTGTGTCCGATGTGCCAGATCTCCGTCCTGATGGACTCCAGCTTTTCGACGATGGGGCCCGTCTCGTATTTCTTTTTCGCGGTTTCGAGGTCGGTGCACGTCTCGTGCGCCTCGACCAGGTAACGCGAGACGCTGACGCCTTTCATGTCCGCGGCCGCGCGGATCTCCTCGAATTCCTGGTCGGAAACGCGGATGAAGATCCGCCTGCCGCGGGTCCGTCCCGTCCTGTGCTGCTGGTTCCTGCCCATGGGGCTCACTCTCTTTTCCGTGTTCTCGGACGTCGCGGCCGTTTCACCGTTCGCCCTCCCCGACGTCGCCGGCGACGTCGAAACCACCGTTGCGGCGCCGTTGCGGCGCCGTCCAAAAGCCTTCGGCACTCGGGTCAAAGTCCACCGCGAAGGCGCAGTGGAGGGCAAGTCTTTGTGCGCACAAACCGTATAACTTGCTACACCAGCTTTGGCAACGTCCGGGAAAACGGACGTTTTACATATGTTTAACTTCCGGTAGGTCTTATGCTTTACATATGTCTTCCGTATGCTGCCATGCATGTCGCCACGCATGGCGTTGCGTATGGTTTACGTATGGTTCGCATATGTTTTCCATCCGGTGGACCACACGTTTTACATATGGTTTCCGTTTGCTATCTTCACTGCTCATAGAGCGGAAGAGGACTCTTCCAGGCTGCGTAGCAGTCCAAGGATTTCCCTCTCGACGGACTCGTTGGTGATGCCATCCGGGAGAGGCCATCCGGATTCGTTCGCGATCCTGACCTGTTCGTGGATGACTTCGGCGACATACGCTGACCGGATGAGCCGCGTTTCACGGCGCACCGGGTCACCGCCTCGTATCCGGCGTCCGTCAGCCAGAAATCGCATTCCCGGCACCGTCTCTTCCCTCCGCCCCTTGTTCCGGACGCAGCGGCCGCCGCATCATTCTGTCCGCATCGTCCAGGCTTCCCGCATACAGGTCGTCAACGTTCTGTGGGATCAGCATCCACCGTTCGATCAGGGCGATCTGGTATCCGTGCGCCTCGCTCTCCTTCTTCAGATGCTCGTACTGTTCGTTGCCGATCATCGCGCTGACGCGGTGCGGAAACGCTTTGCCGTTCCTCATCTCTCAACATCCTTTCCGTATTTGCGGACGGACTCGTCCGCCCTTCGACTGCTCATCTCGGATGACTTTTGGAAGACGCTCTTCCTTTTTTTGGAAGAGGCGTCTTCCGACATTCCAACCGGGATTGCATGCGCCCCGTCCCCATCCACATGGTCAAGCCAATCATGTTTCGGATGGACGAACGGTGCACGGCGTCTACATGTTTCCGGTCATTTGCCGAAATCGAACGCGACGCCGCGTTCCTTGTCGGCGACCAGCCGGGCGTCGAACTTTTTCCCGCTCTTCGATGTGAATCCTTTGACGAGGACGGCCTGACCGCCGAGGACCTTCCGCACCTGCGCATCGGTGAGGGTCTTGCCCGCGATCGTCGGGAAGACCCGGTACCCGCATCCATCGGTTCGTTTCCATGTGCCGTCGGCCTGCTTCTCGTTGCGGTTGGTCGAGCACGTCCACGTCTTGCCCCGTTTCACGACGTTCCCGCCGCAGCGGGGGCAGCGGCCATACGATTCAGTCTTCCCGCCGCTCTGGCCGACGCGCTCGGCTTTCACGTTGGCGGCGGCGTCGGCAGGGATGGCGCGCGCGTATCCGCGGAACTCCTCGTACACGGCGTCCGCATGCGCGCCGCCGCGTTCGACGTCGCCCAGACTGCTCCATGTCCGCGGTGAGCGAGACGTCCCGGAGCCTGGGGGAGACGACGTCCACGAGCGTGCGTCCCGCCTCGGTCGAGTGCAGCTGTTTGCCCTTGCGCTCCATGTATCCGGCGTGGACGAGCTTTTCGATCACGTCGCGCGGGTCGCGGGCGTGCCGATGCCGCCGGAATGCGATTCGTCATCGTCCAGAGCGGCCTTCAGGTCCTTGTCCTCGACGTATCGGCTTGCGTGCTCCATCGCGGCGAGCAGCGTCGCCTCGGTGAACGGCTTCGGCGGTTTCGTCCTGCCTCCGAGACGGAGGATTCGCTTACCGGCCTCAACGAGACTCCCGTTGAGAGGTTCACGGGAATGACATTGCGGGCGGAAGACGCCTCTTCCTCATCCGCGTCATCCCCGCGGTCGGCCTTCGCCGGTTCGATCGCCTTCCATCCCAGGCTCACGGCTGGTCGGAACGGCTGGTGAAACGGCATTCGCCTCGGACAGGCGGCATCCCTCGTCCGGATGGCTCTCGCACCAATGCGGATTCAGGTTCGCGATGACCTGGACCGTGTCATGCACGTAGTCGTCTGCCGTCGCCTCCCACATGCGGCGCACCACGCGCACGAGCGTCAGACGCTCGTCCCCGCTCAATCCGTCCAGCACGGTCCTGTCGACGTTGCGGGTGGGAAGGATGGCGGTGTGTCCCGAGACCTTCGTGTCGTCGACGGTCAGGTCGAACCGTGGAGCGGAAGGAAGGTCTTCCATGCGGACGAATCCATCGACGCGCCCCGGACCCTTCGCAAGATCTCGCAACGTGTCGAGGTCGTCGTGCGTGATGTACTGCGAGTCGGTGCGCGGATAGGTCGCCAGCTTCTTCTCGTACAGGGATTGCAGCGCGGCCAGCGTGCGCGCGGCGGTCAGCCCGTGCAGACGGCTCATGTCCTTCTGCAATCCGGTCAGGTCGTACAAGCGCGGCGGACGCTCATGCACGGTCCTGCGCTGCACGGAGAACACCTGGAACGTGAAGTCCGGCGCGTCCACGATCGACTTCAGCGCCTCCGCGTCCGTCCTGTCGTCGAGACGTTCGCCGGTGAGCGTCCATCCGCCCATCGGGACGACGACCTTCCAGAACGGCTTCTCGACGTGATGGGCGATCTGCCGGTCGCGGTCGGCGACCATCGCGAGGGTCGGGGTCTGCACGCGTCCCACGGACATGCGCCTGTGGTAGACGAGCGTGTACGCTCGTGAGGCGTTCATGCCGATCAGCCAGTCGGCCTTCGCGCGGATGTCGGCGGCCTCGGCCAGTCCCCGGTACTCGTCCTCGCTCCTCATCGAATCCAACGCGTCGCGTATGGCGTCCTCTTCCAGGGACGCGACCCACAGCCGCAGCATCGGCTTGCGCGTGCCCGCGTACGAGACGATGCGGTGGAAGATGCTCTCTCCCTCGCGGTCCGGGTCGCACGCGTTGACCAGGACGTCATACGCATCCGACTTGAGCAGACCCGCGACGACGCGGTACTGGCGGTCCGCGCCGCGCTGTCTGTTGACCTTCCACTTCCATCCGCCCGTCGGGTCGAGAGGCAGGGCGTCCATGCTCCACTTGTCCCAGCCGCGGTCCTGGTACTCGTCCGGCGTGAGCAGGTCGACGAGATGCCCCTGGGCCCACGTGACCGCGTCCGCGCCACATCCTATCCAGCCGTCCTCGGCCTTCCCTCCTCCCAATGCCGCGGCTATGGCCTGGGCTACGGAATGTTTCTCCGCGATGATGAGTCTTCCCATGATGTCCTTCTTGTTCCTTTCCGATCGTTGTCTCGATGGGTCCCGGTCCTTCCGGGATATGGAAAGGCCGCGTCCATGATGGGCGCGGCCGGATTGTTCGTTTTCGACGTCACAGTTTGACGAAGCCGAGCAGCGGCGCGAACACCGCGGCCACGCCGAACAGGGCGACGATCAGGAAGACCACGCCGAACATGTACGCGGCGATGCTCACGGCGGTCCTTCCCGCGACGCTGCCTCCCATGTCCATCATCGGACTCTGCATGCGTTTCGCGACGATCGCGCACACGCCCGACATGACGACCGCGAGGAGGACGAGCACGATCTGCAAACCGCCGTTCAGATGCACGGTCCAATCCCACAGTCCGCCGAGCATGCCGGCGACCTTCTCCAGAAGATTCTCCATTCCTGTTCCTTCCTTGTCTGGTTGTCGAATGGCCCTCCCATCATGACGCCGGCCCGCACGGCCGGCGGTGCACCGCGTCTACAAGTTTCGCCCGGAGCCACGGGACCGGAAAACTTGTAGACATCGTGCCCCGCCTCCCGCCCTTCCTCGGTCCATCCTTGCAGGGGAAGCATCAACGACCGAGACAAGGAGCCGGATTTGTCCAACAGCAACAAGGCGAGAGACAAGAGACGCGACATATCGAAGGCGATCCGCGAATCGCAGCGATCCAGGATGGACGCGCTCGAGGCGTTCGCCCAAGGTCTGACGGATCTCAAGGCCATGCGGACGGAGGTCAAGAGGCTCGAGGCCCGTGTGGACGGCGAGCTTCGGGCCAACGCGAAGGCCGCGGGCAACAGCGTCGCGGACATCAGGAACGTGGAACGCATCGTCAACGAGCTCGCGGACAAGGAAGAGGCTCTTCCGAACCGTCCGCGTCGGACGGGCCGGACACGGGAAGCGGCGACGGCGAGGGAAGCCAAGCCTGGACGGAGGGAGAGTGATGGCCGGCAGGAAGGCCCCTCGCCCGTTGCGCGGCCGGTCCGCTGGCTCGCGATGTTCCTGGCCTGGTGTTCGTGGTGTCCCTCGGCATGGTCGTCAACCACGAGTCCTCGAAGGCGACCGGCGGCGCGTCCGACGCGTCATCGTCGACTCCGGCCAAATCCCCGAAAAGGAAGAAGACCGCCAAAACCGGCGGCTACGGCGGACTGAAGGCCGGCGGCATCCCCACGCCGGGAGACTGGTCCCGCCAGCGGGTCCTCTCCATCGTCAAGGAACAGCAGGGAGACGAGCGAAAGGTGTCCATGAAGCCCGTCGGAGGCAAGGGAGGCCCCGTGGACGTCGCGTTGGACACCGTCGACAGGATCCTCGACCCGACGCCGTCCGACGAGGAATGGAACGACACGATGCAGCAGCTCTTCCAGCCGGACATCGCGGGCCAGTCCCACGGCCCGTCCAACATGGCGCGCTACTGGTGGAGCCAGCGCAGGCTGAACCCGGACCTCCTGTGCACCGGTCGCCAGTCCGACAACCTCATCATCCAGTCCTACGACTGCTCCACCGACCGCACGTACCAGGGAGACGCGGACGGAATCGTCAAGGACACCCAATCATGGATGCAGGGCTCCGACCGGGTCTTCTTCGACATTCCCGGTCGATCGGCTCGTCCATCGCATCGTCGACCGACCCGCAGTCGTGATCTCGCAATACTACGACGCGGTCGCATCCCCATGGACGACGGCATGTGGTACGTGACGGTGGCCTGCCCCGCGGCGGCCGACCACCCGTTCATGGACGAGAACGGCGACGAGACCGGATACGCGTCGATCGAGACGTGCCGCCGGCACCCGTGTCTGGCTCGCGGGAGGCTCCGTCGGAGTCGCACGAACCA
>ENA-OQAS01001507-OQAS01001507.1-human-gut-metagenome-genome-assembly--contig:-NODE-1507-length-10757-cov-9.721167_pt1 | contig 10757 bp, 11 predicted proteins | sample MGYA00242733_ERZ504523 | MGnify/ENA primary metagenome ERZ504523 (study PRJEB26092, sample SAMD00036239) | human gut metagenome | host: Homo sapiens | study: EMG produced TPA metagenomics assembly of... | reverse complement strand
TTTTATTTTTCCCGACGCTCCTTTTCTCCCTCCCCCCTAAAAGATTTTTATTCATCGCCGTACACAGCAATAAAATGAATCAGTGCCTCTGTTTCGGAACTGGCATACTTTTGGCAGATGCTTCCAGCGGCTGTGATTGATATGCTTCAAACGAATCGCCCTCGTCGCGTCCAGATATGTAGCATTATCATTTAGTTTCCACTTCCTCATTTCTTCAAAATAAGCAGTATTCGCCATTTCCGAATTCCAGTCCATTCGCTCCAGCAGATAATACTCCATTCCATGATAACATTCTTCGCAAATTCCCGTAAAAAATTCTTCTGCTGTCTGAGATGTTAAATGCTCTGGAGCATACCATATTTCGTTCTCTTCATTATTATATAATGCAACGCAATTCGATGATCCTGTCTCTTTCACATACAGCGGAATTTCGGGAATTCCAAGTCGTTCTGTTTCAAGCCGTACCATCTTCTGCGCTGCAATTGTTCTTTCTTCCAGTGTTTTTTGCCTCCATTCGCTCTCCTTTAAGCTCAGCAGAAATTCTTTATTTTCCTGAAAAATGTTCTCCTGATTCTGGACGAGATTATAGTCCTTTTTTCGTTCGTAAAGTTCTGCCACTCCGGACGGAGACTCAAGCTTCCAATATATCATCATACAAGTCGGTACCATACTCACGCATACTGAAACAAACAGAAATGCGTTTAAGTCACTTCTTTTTAATCTCCAGAATATTTTCGTTTTTTTCTATGTAAATCTCTTAAAACCGTAACAAGAAATATCCCATCCAGCACTGCAAGAAACAACACAATTTTCAGTGAATATTGGGCAAATAAAAACAGCATCAGTATGCTCGGCGGAAATGTATAGAATAAAACTTCATTTGCAGTTCCATCTGCGCAGTAGCTTCGAATGGGTGAGGCCAGCCACAAAATCAGGCACAGCGCATAGGCAAAAAGCATTGTCCCCGACGAAATATGGACGGAACATTCTGTAATATATACCTCAACCTGTTTCACATACATCACATACAAGATACAGATCGGATATAAAATCGAGCTTTTGCTCAACCAGTATGCCGCTGATTTTCTTTCCCGTCTTCTTTTCTGTTCCTCCATATCAGATCCCCCCTGATTTTTCTTTTGTTTTATTTGAAATACTTGTATGTTTATTTTAGCGTAATTTTTCGTTTTTGCCTATCCTTCGTTTTTCAGTTGAATCTTTCTGTAAAAACCAAAATTGCGAAACCCTGTTTTGGCAGGACTCCGCAATCTCTTTTTCCTATTTACTTTATGATACATGACGGGCAGCATATTTCATTTTCTGGTTTCCGGCGCATTTCTTAAAATACTGCCGGATCGCATCTTCGTTCATATCGTTTCCGATAAACACAGCCTGGCCGGCGTTTTTCTGTTCTGTGCCGGTGATGCTGTAGCGGTGATCGGCGACATCAAATTGGAGAAACTGGTCTCCGGCTGCGAACTGTCCTTTTGCACGGATGATATTTCCAAACGCTCCGCGAATGATCTGTTCCAGAAAACACCACAGGTTTCCGGTGCCTCCATTCGGATATTTTCGAAGGAGAAGGTCTCCGGCATCTTTTCGCCGCTCTGCGTATCCTGTACTTCTTTCTCATATCGGCCGCCCAGCAGCAGGCTCTGGTAATCTTCCCGTGTCATCGTGGATGCATAATCCGTGATGATTTTTGCCTGCGGGTTAATTTCCTGCAGAAATTTCTGGATGCGCTGTTTTTCTTCCGCCTGGCATGCTTCTGTTTTGGAAACAATGATCGTATCCGCGCTTCGGATCTGATCCTGATACAGCTCGGGATATTCCGCCATATAGCGGCGGTAACTGTAAACATCCACAATAGTGACCGGCGAGAGAAGCTGAATTCTCTCGTACTCGATCTGACGCAGATTTTCTATAATCCGGGCGAGACTTCCGACGCCTGTCGGTTCTACGATCAGGTATTCCGGGTCTACCACATTGGCAATGGTCAGCACGGATGCTGCAAAATCCTTTTTCCCGATGCAGCAGATGCACTGCTCTGTCATTTCCCATACATTTTTCTGCGTTCCTTGCCGGTTCTGGCCAAGACGTGCGCCGTCGATTCCTGCGGCTCCATATTCATTTTCCAGTATGGCAAACCGCTGATCGACGTTCCTGGCCAGCCGTTTGATAAATGTTGTTTTTCCCGCGCCCAAAAAGCCGGATACGATCAATATTTTCATACGTTTCCTTTTTCAGTCAAATTTTCAAATCATCAGTCAGCCAATTTAACGACTGGTTTGATTAAATCCTTCGGTTTATCTCTCATGAGGAACAGTGCTTCTTCCAGATGATCCCATCCATCAAACACATGTGTGGACAGCGGGCTGACATCCAGCTTGCCTGCCGAAACAAGAGCTCCCAGTTTTTCCATGCGGAGTCTTCCGCCAGGCATCAGGCCTCCGTTAATCTGTTTGTGACCCATTCCAACGCCCCACTCTACACGCGGAATATCAATGTTGTCACCGGATCCAAGATAGTTTACATTTCCGATCTTTCCGCCCGGTTTCAGGCATTTTACTGCTTCTGCAAAGGTTTCTACACCACCGCCGGCGATGACTACTTTATCAACACCTTTTCCATCTGTCATATCAAGTACCTGCTGGAAAATCGGTCCGTTCTTGTAGCTGACAAAATCCGTTGCGCCGTATTTTTTTGCCGTTTCTACGCAGACCGGTCTCGTTCCGACAGCAATGATTCTCGATGCGCCGCGCATATTCGTTCCGGCTACCGACATCAGACCAACTGGTCCGATTCCGATGACAAGAACTGTATCACCAAACTGTACATCGGCAAGCTCTACGCCGTGGAATCCGGTCGGCACCATATCGGAAAGCATGCACGCGTCGACAACATTGATGTTTTTCGGAAGCAGCGCAAGGTTTCCATCGGCATCATTTACATGAAAGAATTCAGAAAAGACACCATCTTTGAAGTTGGAGAATTTCCAGCCTGCCAGCATTCCGCCGGAGTGCATGGAATAACCAGCCTGTGCTTCCAGAGAATTCCAGTCCGGAGTGATGGCCGGCACAAGAACCCGGTCTCCCGGTTTGAAATCTTTTACGAGCTCTCCGACTTCCACAACCTCTGCACAGCACTCATGGCCCAGAATCATGTTATGACGGTCACCGATGGCCCCTTCCCATAAAGTGTGGACATCTGATGTGCAGATGGCAACTGCCAGTGGACGGCAAATGGCATCCATCGGCCCGCATTTCGGGCGTTCTTTCTCGATCCATCCGGATTCACCGATTTTCAGCATTGCATAACCTTTCATATCTTTTGCTCTCCTTTCAGATTGTTAATGATTTATCGATTCCTATGGTTCGAATATATCACTAATAGGTTACTAATTCAACAGAAAAGTCACGGAATGCCGTAGAATATTCCGTGACTTTTTTATAGCTTTTGCACAATAGATTACTTATAGATACTTTTTATCAAATTCTGCACCGACCGCATTCCCATACCGAAACGGCTGCAGCCGGCTTTCTGCATTTCCTGTATAGTTTCCAGACTGCGGATTCCACCGGCGGCCTTGATCTGAATGCGACCGGCGGCTTCACGGCTCATGATTCGAACCTGCTCCACGGTGGAAGGACAGCCGGGATACCATCCGGTGCTCGTCTTTACATAATCCGCACGGCCTTTCACACACAGATCCACTGCCTGGCAGATTCCTGCTCCGTCAGCTGCGGTGCCTCGATGATCACCTTAAAAATCGCCGAAGGCACCTGCTCCCGGATGGCAAGAAGTTCTTCTTTTACATAAGAAAATTCGTGGCTTCTGAATGCCGTAAGATTCATCACCATGTCGATTTCCCGGCAGCCAGCCTCCCACAGTTCTTTTGCCTGCCGCTTCTTCTGTCCGGTCGTATCTCCGCCGCCCGGAAAGCTTACCACGCCTCCCGCATGGATTTCTCTGGTGTCCTGCAGCCGTTCTGCCACATGGGCGCTGAACGCCGGCAAGGTAAACACAGCAGCCAGACGATATTTCTTTGCCAGCTCCACCATCGCATCAATTTCATCCATTGTATGAAATGCCTGTACACAGCTGATATCAATCTGCCGCATCAGTTTCTTCTGTTCTTCTGTCTCATCGCTCATTTACTCCGTCCTTTTCCCGAAATCTCCACCTCGTACTTGCTTCCGATGATCCGCACATGGTCAATGCTCACCGGCCGGTTCTGCCAGTAGGTGACTCTGTGCACCACAAGAAGCGCATCCTTCGGCTCCGTTTTCAGAACCTGGGCTTCCATAAAGGTCGCGGATTTCGCTGAAATTCTGTCTCGTGTCTCATCAATCTGCAAGCCGAATTTCTCCTCCAGAAACTGATACAGCGCTACAAACTGATTCTCATACGCTTCGATGCCAGGGACTTTCGCATATTCGATATAATTTTCCATCAGCGTAACAGGCTCTTCATCCGCAAGCTGCAGCCGCTGAATCCTCGCCACGCTGGTTCCCTCCGGAATTTCCAGTTCATCGGCGAGCTGTTTGTCCGCCGAAATGATGTCGATCATCATATCTGACGTCGTTACCCGATATCCTTTTTTCATCAGGGATTCCGTGACCGATGTGACCTTGTTATAATTCTGAATTGCCTTATGATTCAGCACCCTCGTTCCAGAACCCTGGCGAACCTCAACCAGTCCCTCCTGCACCAGCATCTTTACTGCATTCCGTACCGTAGTACGGCTGACCTGATAGATTTTCTCCAGTTCACACTCCTTCGGCAGAAATCCCCCGACAGGATATGTTCCCTTATTGATCTCGTTTTTCAGTCTGCTGTAAACCTTCACATAAGCCGGTGCATTTTTCATCTTCTTCCCCTCCCGTGAAATATCAATATCCGCTTTTTGATCCTTTTTGCAGTATACCATATTTTGACGGCACAATCGAGTCCCAAAGAAGAGTTCCTGTTTTCTGCTTTGTCACCGACACATACTCTGCCAGACGCACAGAAAAAAGGCAGACGCATGTCATTTCTTTATGACTCACGTCTGCTCTGCATGAATCTTCTTTTTTCTGCTGTCTGCGAAATACTTCCATTCTCCAGAAGCAAATCTCTCTTTCTGCGGTGTAAATTTTTGTTACAAATTTTTTATTGTTCTTTTCTATTTTTTCGTATCAAACCGCATCACCGCCATGTGCACCACGTACGGCACCAAGATGACCGGGATTGCCAGGTATGCCAGGATGCTGTACACCTTCTGGATCAGCGTCAGCAGACCAAACTGTGCGATAAGGAAGTCCGCGATGCAGCAGACAAGCGCGGCAAGGATCTGGGTGCGGCTGATTTTGCCTGCGGTTTCTGTTCTGCTGCTTCGTTCAGCGAGACCGGCGTGGATTCGTTTGACCATGGCGGCAACCATGTTGACGGCTGTGGATACGGCACCGAGGATGATCAGTACGGAAATCAGCGGTGTCATGAATTTACTGTCGACGCCCTGCTGAACCATAAATAATGTCGAGACGCTCTGCTGGATCATTTCCGGGTTCTGGTATACGGTCATGATTCCGAGGACGACCATGATCATCAGAAGGGCATTTAATACGGCACCGACTGCCATGCTCTTTCCGGCATCCTGCGGTTTTTCGAAGGATTTGGCATGCTGGACGAAGACTGCGACATTGGCAAGCTGGAAGGTTCCGTAGAGGAATGCGGCGTACAGGGCTTTGCCGAATGGGAGGTCTGCGGTTTTCATGGTGTTTACAGTATCGCCGATCTTTCCGGCTCCAGCGATGATGTTCGGGACGTAGACGATCAGCAGACCGGCAATAATGCAGATGGACAGCACTGACGCTACTTTCCGCACCAGATCCGTTCCGAATACCGAAACGACGAAAATAATTTTCCAGTTTCATAACGATTCTCCCTTCTTCCTAACAAGCAAAAGGGCATACTGACCTTCTGTTGGTCAATACGCCCTTGTATCTCCGATGTGCTTTAGTATATCACAGTTTTAACGCGAATGCACTCAATTTTAAGCAAAACGCAAAAGATCCCGGGATTTTTCTCTCCCGGGATCTGAAAATTCTTACTATGTAATTCTTTTTTAAACCACACGTCTTACCGCAAGAATCGTGGTATACGCTGCGTTGCTGCTGATCTTGATACCGTCGCGCTCATTGCTTGCGTGTACGATTGCACCGCCGCCGATGTAGATGGCTACGTGGCCGCTGTAGCAGATAATATCGCCCGGCTGAGCCTCTGCATAAGATACACCGCGTCCTACACCACGCAGTCACTGGAGGAATGTGGAAGGTCGTATCCGAAGTGTGCGTAAACGCTCATGATAAAACCAGAGCAGTCAGCTCCGTTGGTAAGGCTTGTGCCGCCCCATACGTATGGATTTCCAATAAACTGTGTTGCATAGGATACGATGGCACTTCCGGTTGCGCTTCCGGTGCTGCTGGAGCTGCTGGAATCATCCGAGCTGCTGGTATCGCTGGACGAAGAATCATCGTAAGAGCTTCCTCCGTTAGACGGTGTTGTTGTCGTGGTGGAGCTTCCTGTGCTGGACGGTGTGTTGTCTGCCGTTGTTGTATTATTTGCAGCACTGCTTGCGGCTGCTTCTGCTGCTGCCTGTCTTGCTGCTTCTGCCTGGCGGGCTGCCTCGCTGCTTCTGCTGCCTGACGGGCCTCTTCGGCTTTTCTTGCTGCCTCTTCGGCTGCAATCTCCTCCTGGATCTGCTGGATCTTTGCGTTCTGCTCTGCCAGTACTGCGTTGTACTGTGCAGCCATGTCGTTCAGGTCTGCGATCTGGTTTTCGTAGTCATCGGAAACGGCTTTTTTCTGCTCAAGCATTGCCTCAAGGGACTGCTGCTGTGCTTCCTGCTCTGCCTCACTAGCTTCGAGATCTGCTTTTTCATCTGCAAGCTGATTGCTGTAGTCTGTTACCTGCTGTACAAGATCCATGTACTCCTGCAGGCACTCTCTGTCGTATTTGTATAATTTCTGGGTGTACTCAGCCTGGTTGAGAATGCTGCTTAAATCTTTTCCCTCCAGAAGAAGTGCTGCCCAGCCGTTGTCTCCGCCGCTCTCATAGAGGAACTGGATTCGTTTTTTCATCAGCTCGTACTGCTCGTCCTCTTCAGCCTGGGACTGTGCCAGTTTTTCCTGTGTTGTTTCAATTTCTGTCTGTTTCTCTGCAATTTCATTTTTCAGATTTTCCACGGATGCCATGGTTACGACAAGCTGTGCGTCCAGGTCATCAATCTCGCCGGTAATCTGATTCTTTTTGGTTTCCAGATCGTCGATTTCTGCTTTTGCGTTGTCAAGCTGTGCGCTGGTCTCTGCCTGTGCTGCCTGCTGCTGCTGTAACTGCTCCTGTTTCGAGGCGCTTACTGTCATTACCTGAGCTGCACTTACGATCACTGCTAAACTTAAGGCAAGAAATTTTTTTCTCATTCTTTCACTCCCAAATTGATTCGTTGTATGTAGGTTTCTTTGTTTCAGGTTTCCCTGTTTCTTAGAAATTCAATTATTCTGTAACAATTTTGAAATATTTTTCCCAATTCTTTTACATAATATCACAATTCACAAATGGATGCAAGGAAAAATATCCCGACTTTTTGTAAACAATTCGTGAACAGTAACGATACATGTTATTTTACCTTCTGTACACTCACACAACTCAATTTGTATTGATCCGGCGAGGAAAGCGCATCGCCGTCAGGGATTGAAAAGTCCTCTGCGGAGAATTTCGCACAGAGTGCCCGGTACTGATCCTCTGTAAAGTACGGCACCGCATCCTGATTCCATTCCAGACTGATTTCCTGATCGGTCACGCCGCGCGTTACAATTTTCCCGCCTTCAAAATCCTTTTGTTTCATTTCTTTTAACGCATTGTAAACTGCAGTTCCATAATCCAGACGTACTTTCAACACGGCATTGGCGTACTCCTCCACGCCGCCGTTTGCGATCAGTGCTCCGCCTGCCGCAGATGCTGCTGCGCCAAGTACATTCTGATACGATGCACCGTCCGAGAAGAGAATCTGTCCGCCCTCACCATACCAGCTTTTGATTTTTTCCAAATACGACGGTGATACGCTGCTGCTTTTCCGATACGTATAATCCAGCGTGATGCTGTTTTCTCCAAGTCCCAGATCCGCAGCGGCCGCCTCTGCACCGAGTGCATAACCTGTCCCGTACTTTGTTCCGTTCTCTTCGTTTTTCTGTCCGATATAGCCCAGGTGCGTGTAGCCGGCCTGTACTGCCGCATATCCTGCCAGGTAGCCGGCCTCTGATACATCAATTTCCAGGCTTTCTGTATTTCCGCGGAGACGGCTGCGGCCGCTCTCACTGACCGGTTCTGCCTCCAGCAGCAGAAAACGGACATCCTTCCAGTCGCGCTGTGCATCGTAAACGGCGCGGCTCATGCTCGTTCCGGCACAGACGATAACGGATGCTCCCTTCTGCGCCGCCTCTTTGATGGTGTTTTCATAGTCCTCTGTTGTCCGTCCTGCCGGAACACTTGCTTCATATTTCAGACCGCTCTCGTCTCCATACTGCGCAAGACCGTTCCATGCTGACTGATACACGGCATCGGAAGCTACCTCACTGCCGTCGGTTACCAGCACCAGATCCACTGGTTCCGCCTTTTCTTTTCCGCAGCCGCCCAGCAGCAGCAACGACACTACGCCAAGACAGAGCGCCCATTTCCAGCTCTTTCGCATGTTTACTCCCCTTGTATTTTTATTTTCCAGATTTTTTCTTTTGTATTTCTGATCTGCGTCTTTCACGCACCTTCTAGTATAGACAATTCCAGCGCAAAAGAAAGAGAGAATACACGAACTACAAAGTTTTTTTGTATTCTCTCTTATTTTTTATAGAAGATATTTTACTGGAACAGATCGTTCAGGATTTCTGCCGGTTTCTTCCTGCGGTAGCCTTCACTGTCACTTAAGATACTGCTGCTCCAGGTGAAATGATTCACACCGGTCAGATAGGACCGGTCAAGAACTTTTACACCATACCGCTCATACGCAACCGGATAATACATTTTCATGTATTCATTTGCCAGCTCAATAGCTTCACTGTTAATGCTTCCTGTTGAAGAAACGGTTCCGCCAAGCTGAATATACGGCGGTGTCGCATGAATGACAACCACGCTGCCGTCCGAGCACTGGCCAATGACAATCCAGACATGACCGCTCTTGCTGACCACATCACCCGGCGTAAATTTCTGGGACGTATCGCCTGTCACGCAGGTTCCCCAGCCTTTTCTTGCAAAGTAGGCCGGCATTCCAGTGGAGGTTGTCGTTGCATACTCTTTCGTCACCTGATGTGCGGTCCATCCGACATAGCCGGAACAGTCAAGACCTTTTCCGTACTCATACAGATGATCGGAATAGTTGTAGGTGGAATTCTGCGTATTGAAGAATTGTTTCCACTGCGCATTGACGCCGTAACTCTCTGCCTCTGCGTCTGTGTGGCCGCCTCCCCAGATATACAGGGTGTTTCCAAGCGGAAGCAGTGCATTTTTCAGAAAGTTCCGTACGGTGCGGACACCGATCTGCGCGGACGGTTCAAATCCGTCCGGACTCTGTACCAGCTTGCCGTCCTCATCGAACACATACGTTTTTCCGTCGATCACCTGTTTTCCGGTTATCATGCCGCCCCAGTTTCGGAAATAGTATGTATTTCCGCCAATCGACTGCCAGCCGATTGCCATTTTCGAGTCAGATCCAAGGTAATAGAGGTTATTATCATAGGTAATAAACGCATTCTTGTACATGCCGCCCCAGCTTCTCGGATAATAATAGTTATAATCCCAGTATACCCAGCCGCTTGTCGCCATAACGCCGTTTTTGTCTACATAATAATAGTTCCGTCGTACTGAAACAGCTCGTCATCTCTTCTGGTTCCATTGGCGTTGATCCAGTAATGCGTTCCGTCCAGAAGCAGCCAGCCCGTATGGCTTGTGCCGTCCTCATCGAAATAATACGTTTTTCCGCCGTTCTGCACCCAGCCGGTGGCAAATGTTCCATCTGAATTGGCATAGTATGTTTTACCGCCGATGGTAAATGTCTGATCATGGTACAGACCGCCCCAGCTCTGGAATGCGTATTTTGTTCCGCCGATGGTATGAATTCCGGTGTACATGCCGCCCCAGCTTCGGAAATAGTAGCGGTTTTTGTCGTAGGTGATCCATTCAGACGATGCCATCGTACCGTCTTCTTTCATCCAGTACCAGTTGTTGTCATATTTCACCCAGCCGGTCTGAAGCGACGTATCCTTGTTGATCCAGTAATACGTTCCGTTGGTCAGATACCAGCCCTCTTTTGTAATCTGCTCGCCGTCTTCCAGAAAATAGTATTTCTTTCCATTGATATCGCAGACACCTGTATAGAAGGTTCCGTCATCCTTTGCCCAGTATTTCTTTCCCTGCCAGGTAAAAGATTCGTTATGGTAAACGCCGCCCCAGCTGTGGAAATAATATCTTGTTCCGTCAACCTCTTTCATTCCGGTGTACATCACACCGTCACCGTCGAAATAGTATCGGTTGTTGTCATACGTGATCCATTCAGATGCAGCACGTGTGCCGTCCGCTTTCAGCCAGTACCATTTGCCTTCCAGCTTCAGCCAGCCGGTCTGAACAGAACCATCCTGATTGATCCAGTAAGTCTGATCTCCCAGCTGAACCCAGCCGGTCTGCTGGCATGATAGATCGATCCGTTCATTCTGCGCTATGTAGGTTTTTCC
>ENA-OQAS01001506-OQAS01001506.1-human-gut-metagenome-genome-assembly--contig:-NODE-1506-length-10761-cov-1.518620_pt1 | contig 10761 bp, 15 predicted proteins | sample MGYA00242733_ERZ504523 | MGnify/ENA primary metagenome ERZ504523 (study PRJEB26092, sample SAMD00036239) | human gut metagenome | host: Homo sapiens | study: EMG produced TPA metagenomics assembly of... | reverse complement strand
GCTTAGATTAGAGGAGTTAGGCGGCTTTTCCTTGCTGCAGGAACAGCCAGTGCATATAGGACGAAATGGTATTGGCGGATTTATACTCACTATCGGGTACAGGGTGAGCTGCACGGTAGTGCAGTTCAAATTCCCGCAGGGAGGTCATGATTTGATCGGTAATCATGCAGTTGACCAGCAAATCATATTCAGTAGCTTCTTGATCGCCAAATGACGTTGGAATCGAACGAAGTGTTTGCAGCAGCGTTTGTGCATAGGAGGCAAGAAGGGGAAAGTCTTTTAACGGCTCTGCAATCCATTCCGGCAGATCGTCTTTTTCGTTCCATACATAATGGGCACGCAGTTTGTTGACAAGCTCGTCAACGGTTGTGCTATGCCGAAGTGCATAGAAATGGTATCTGTAGTTTTGTTATCAGACATAAGACAGGTTCACTCCTTATCTCTATATATAAAGTATAGTTATTCCAATCCTATAGAGTATAAATGATCTATCCATAGGATATTTTCAATTCTCAGTTATAGTATAAACTGACAGGATAGTAATTGCTATATATTTCTATCTTATATAACAAATATCGTTCTTGAATGATTACTGTTCATTACTGTATTGTTTGGACGATATAACTTTTATCTGTGCACAACAGTCTGATAAAAGTAAATCGAAGAAGGGATATGGAGATGAACATTTATCATTCTATACATACAATGACGTTACAGCGGAAGATCTTGCTGGAGAAAGTAAGCAGCTATCGAAGTCTGCTGTATGGCTTGTCTGACAGATATGGAACAGGCAGCTATCGAAAATCAGAAAATGAATACTATTTTTACATGTACACACCGCAGGGCGTGATAATAAGCCTGCGGGCCGCACGAAACTGCGGTTTTATCAAATTAACAATCAATCTCAATTCGCTGCTCTATATGGAGATACAGAGAGTAGCATTATTCAGCCGTGCCGAGATTATATGAGAACACTGGACTGCAATCTGCGCGATATACTGCGGGATGCACAGCTCGGCGCACCGGAGACCTTCATGTTTGCGCGGGTGGATTTCAGTGTGACGCCCAACGCCGGACCCGCTCGCATATATTGCGCTAGCGCACAGAGGCGGTGTGCCGAACGGCTTCAAGCAGACCTATCCGCGGTTTGACAACAAAAGCGGAATAAACCGATTCATTACGCCTATTCTTACGATTTAAAACACAGCACAGAGGATTATGCCGTTTCTCTGTACTCCAAGGCAGACCAACTGCGGGACGATTACAATGCGCAATTCACCGACTATCAGGATGCGCAGGGCATGCTCCGGTTTGAGGCGAAATACGGCGCCGCCATGCTGCAAAAGCACTTTGGCATAACCGATCTGTCGTATTCACCGGAATTGCTGTACCGGTTCCTGCAGGAATCATCGTGTATCCTGTGCAAAGCTATGCAGGACTGCTTTCCGGCGGGAACATATTACTCGCTTGCGGCGGTGCAGGAGCAGCTTGCCCAAGCGGGAAAATCCGTGCAGAGGGAGCGGCTGGGCACATGGATTGCGCAGACCTCACGCATGGGCAGCGCCTGCAAGGCACGCCGTGCGCTTTGCGCGGAACTTTCCGGCTCGCAGTATGATGCGCTGATGAAATATCAGCGCGCAAGCGGGATCAATCCGGTAACAATCGGCCGCAAGTGGAAACAGCGGGCACTGCCGAGTCTGCAGAGTGTGTTCGGCTTTGCCGAATAACCGGGGTATCTAACAATCGGACAACGAATCCCATAGGAATCGTACAACACAGAACGCAGGCAGGCGAAACTCCTGCGTATCGTGCAACAATTCTGGCTTTTCTTCATTTTCACTTTGGTACGAACACGGTACAATAATGCCAGTAGGGAAACCGATGAAATTCGGCCGACACGAGTAAAGAAGGGAGAATGAAAATGAAACGCAAACGGATATATGCATGGTTTATCACTGTGGCAATGCTGCTGACGATGCTGCCGTCAGCTTTTGCCGTATCATTTGCGGACACCCGCGGACACTGGGCGGAAGACGAGATCAACCGCTGGAGCGACCGCGGTGTCATTCAGGCCACGACGGCGATTTTGAGCCGAACAGCCCGATAACAAGAGCAGATATGGCGGTTATAATAGACCGCGTAATGGACTACCAGACTAAGGCGGAGAACAACTTCGCTGATCTGGGTACGGCGTACTACACCGACCCGATCCTGCGTGTAGCGCAGGCGGGCGTTATGCAGGGTGACGGCAAAAATGTTCGCCCGAAGGCGAATATCACCCGCGCAGAGGTCGTCAAACTGCTCGATAACATGATTTCGGATTACATCACCGAATCCGGCACGGCAACGCCCAAGGTACCGGTATTGTCATCGTCAAGGCATCCGGCGTTACGCTGAACAAGGCCAAGCTGAGCAGCACGGTCGTTCTCGGCGGCAAGGCAGCGGACGAGATGAGCGACCGACTGTGAGATTACCGGCAAGGTTGTCAAGATCCACAACTCTGCTCTGGTGACCAGCGGCAGCACGAGTACGGGCGGCTCGACCGGTGGTTCTTCCGGCGGTTCCTCTGGCGGCGGCTCGTCTGCACCGGCGGCACCGAGTGCATACCCGCTCCCCAAGGGACAGGAAACGTCCAAGAGCCTGGGCGTATTCAACTACGATATGACGTATGCCGTTACGCTGACCGCACAGGACGGTGCGGACATCTACTACGAAATCGCGGAAGGCAAGGACAAGCGCCTGTACCGACGACCAAGAGCAAAAAGTTTGAAACCTATCAGTATGGACAGATCGAGATCACCCAGCCGACCGCAAGTGCGGATGGTCCGGTCACCAAGACCTATAACGTCAAGGCGATCGCGGTGAAGAACGGCAGAACCAGCAGTGTTGCAAACTGAAACTACGATGTTACCAGCATTCCGCACCACGAGCTGAAGGTAGGCGCACCCAAGGACTGGAACGGCAATGATGTTCCGGATGTAACGCTCATTCAAGATTACGACAGCGATAAGATGTATCTGGTAGAAGGCACCAACCGCGCAATGGTTCTGGATGCCGGCTACTTTGATGCAAAGGACGCGGCAAACCTGTACGAGACCGCACGAAAGATCGTCGGCGCAGGCAAGCCGATCGACCTTATCATCGGTCACCCGCACCCGGACCACGTGCAGATGACGCATCAGTTCCTGTGTACAGAAAACGAGGCATTGGGCGCTAAGGTTTATGTCAACGAGCGCGGTATTGAGGTGCTGCGTGATTATGTCAAGCAGTTTGGCGTAGCTCCGGCATGTTCACAGATGAGGCCGCTGCAAGCGCAGCCTATGATGCACAGTTGGCAACGCTGAAAAACGGCGACGTTTACGACATGGGCGGCACCAAGTTCAACGTAATCGAGCTGCCGGGCCATCAGGTAGCAGGCATTATGCTGTTTGATACCGCGACCGGCAATCTGTTCACGACCGATCAGGTCGGCAACAACCGTGCACACATCACGGATTCGTTCTGGATGCAGTTCGCAAACCTGTCTTCGACGTTCTTCGCGGACTCGATGGACGTGTATCTGTCCTCTCTGCAGATCGCACTGGAGCGCGTTGACAGCTCGGCACGGTAAAGCGCATTCTCACCGGTCATAACGATGTTGTACTGGACGGCACAGCAAGCTATCTGGATATCCTGCAGACGGCTGTACAGAAGGTTGTTGACGAGGGCACAGATGCTATGACGCCTACTCTGCGCACGCTGGACAGCATTAACGGCTACTTCGAGAACACCAAGACCGTGGTCGTCGGCGACCGCCTGAAGGACATCAACTGGGTCGGCATCAATGTCAACCTGCAGAATTACCTGTCCGACGGCTATCGCAACGGCAACGAAGATAAGATTGCAGACCTGTCCAATCTGTCCGTACACAAGCAGGCGAGAAGGCAACCTGCTGTGGATGATCCGAATTTCGGCATTAATGTAAACTGGCAGTACCCGACGAATGGCACCAAGCGACCCGCAAGACCACGACCAGCTTTGTCGCTGAGGTGGACGAGAATACGACCTCGATCGAGATCGTTCCGACCGCAGCTTCCTCCGGTGCGAAGATCACCGTGAACGGCAATGCAGTAGAGTCCGGCAAGGCTTATCAGGCACACTCACCGGCGGTACTACGCGCTTCGTTATCAAGGTAACGGCGAAGAACGGTTCGGACAGCAAGAACTATACACTGAACGTCAGCAAGAAGAACAGCAATCAGGTCGCAGCACCGTACACCTACACGGATTATGACAGCTATACCGACCCGTACTATCCGGATACGCCGGGTACCTTCACGGTAACGCAGTACATAGCGCTGTTCTCGGATACCGAGGGTGCTGAGATCAAGTACACAGTAGATGGTTCTGACCCCAAGACTTCGGATACGGCGAAGGTTTTTGATCAGACCAAGTTCAAGGCTGATTCTGGTTTCGGCGGTGCAGAAGTGAAAGAACTGATCACCATCGGTGCAGATACGGATAACTGGGACGGTACTGCAAAGCAGACCAAGGTAGAACTGAAAGCCTATGCCTCTAAGGAAGGCATGGAGGTAGCGATGTTGTAACCTTTACCTACACGATCGATCGTATGTCCAAACTGGAGCACAAGAGCCGTCTGATGTACGATATGGACAGCATGAAGGTTTGGAGCGTCATTGATTACGACAGCGATAAGATGTATCTGATCAAGGGCTCCAAGGGTGCACTGCTGATCGACGCAGGCATGGCATCGGCAGGCGCAAATAACCTGTATGAATACTGTAAGCAGCTGGCAGGTACGGATAACATTGATGTTACATTTCGCATGGTCATCCGGATCATACCACACAACTGGGCGATTTCGTTCAGGCAAGCCGCAAGGTCTACATCAACGAAAAGGATATCCCGATGGCGCTGAAGTATGTGAACGATAAAACCGTAACAGCAGACGATTTTACCTGCATCAGCGAAGGCTATCAGTTTGATCTCGGCGGTGTTGTACTGGATAACTACGACATTCCGGGACATACGCCGGGCTGCATGATGCTGCGCGACAAGGCACACAACATTCTTTATTCGTCCGATCAGCTGGGCTGTAACCGCCGCAGCGTTGCAGATTCGCTGACTCTGGTAAATAATGACGTTCGCGTACTGTTTTCAAGCCTGCGCATCTTCCGCGATAAGGTAACTGCACTGGCGGAAGCGGGCGAGATCGACCTCGACAAACTGGTCGTCTGGAGCGGCCATGATGACTACGAGATTCATGATCTGCTCGGTCATCTGGATACGCTGATCACCGCTGCACAAAACATCGTGGACTACGGTCCGGAAACTGCTATGCGTACTTCGGTACGCAATACCGGCGGCTCGGACGGCGCTTCTTTCGCGGGCGACCGTTATGCAAACGGCGGCACCGGACACTTCATCTGCATGAACGGCAGCAAGGCGAACGTTCTGGCAGGCGAGGATTACACCGCAGTAGACGAACTGGACAAGAAATACCGTTCGGACTATTCGGGCGGCATGTCCGGTGCAAGCCGCGCGGTGCAGGGCGTGTGCATCCGTGCGCTGGCCATGAGCGGCGATACGCTGTTCCGGTTCTTTGAGCGGTTTGATCAGCTGGTGTGAGCAATAACAAAAGGCTCCTGTGTCACAAGACACAGGAGCCTTTTGCACCACTGCGGAGGGACACAGCGGCGCTGTCTAACGGCAGCAGCGCACGGGGAGTCGGACGTTATGCGCCGATGCCGAGAGGCGAAAAGATAAGGTACATGATCGCAACAACTGCCGCACCGGCAATCGCCCAGACCTTGCCGCTCTTCCAGGGGGTCATATCCATGACCTTGGCATCCGGCATCTCCCACGCCAGCTGACGCGGAACTTACCTTGATGCAGATTGCATAGATGATACACTCGAGAACGAACAGTGCGAATACAACATACAGATAGTGGAACCGGCTGAAGAACGGGATGACCTTGGTCAGACCGTACAGCACGATGTGGACCGGAATAACGATCTTCGGGGCGATAGCAGGCGCTTTTTTGCTCAGCAGACCGAACAGGACAGCGGTCAGCAGCGGCATGGAGAAGAAGCCCCAGCACTCATTGATGAAGTTCATAATGCCGGTGCCGAAGAACATAACGAACGGTGCAATGGCGATGGAAACCACGCCGACAATCGTACCGAAGATCTGGCCGACCTTAACAACCTTGTTGTTGGAGGCCTGCTTGCCCCAGATGGGCTGCCAAACGTTCAGCGTGAAGATGGTGGATGCGGAATTCAGCACCGAGTTGAACGAGGACAGGATCGCGCCGAACATAACGGCTGCGAAGAAGCCCATCAGCGGCTTGGGCAGCACTTCCATAACGAGAAGCGGGTAGGCCTGGTCAGCCGCCATGCCGACCGAGGTGTCCATCTGGCCGTTTGCAGCCAGCAGCTGGAACGCGATGATGCCCGGCAGAACGATGACAAATACGTCAAGGCACTTGAAGAAGCCGGCCCAGATCGCGCCCTTCTGGCTCTCAGCGAGGTTTTTGCCGCCGAGCGAACGCTGGATGATGGACTGGTTGGTCGCCCAGTAGAACAGGTTGTTGACGAACATACCGGTCAGCAGCAGCGGCCACGGTACTTCCGGCGGAAGTGCGTTCGGCGCGGACCATGCGTTCATCTTTTCCGGCGTTGCGGAGATGAGGTGATCCAGACCGGCCATGAAGCCGCCGCCGTCCAGCTTGCCGAGGCAAGAATGCCGAGGATCGGGATAGCGAAGCCGCCGATGATCAGACCGACGCCATTGATGGTATCCGAGTAGCAACAGCTTTCAGGCCGCCGAATACGGCATAGCACATGCCGATAATGCCGGTGCCGATACAGATAATGGTGATGGCGCTGAAATAGCTGATGCCGAACATACTCTCGAGGTCGAAAATCTTAACCAGTGCGACCGCACCGGAGTACAGAATGGTCGGCAGCATGGTAACGACATATGCGATCAGGAACAGAAGCGAGAACAGGCGCATGGTGAAGGTATCGTAGCGCATCTCGAAGAATTCCGGGATGGTTGCGATGCCGCCGCGCAGCAGCTTGGGCAGGAACACGAACGCCAGCACGATCAGCGCGAACGCGAGGTGGCCTCCCAGGCCATCGTACTCATGTTGCCCGCAAATGCCTGTCCGTTCGTGCCGACAAGCTGTTCTGCGGAAAGGTTGGTCATCATCAGAGAACCGGCGATAACGATGCCGGGCAGTCCGCGGCCTGCGAGAAAGTAGCCTTCCTTGGTGGACAGGTCGTCATCGCGTGTTTTCCACCACGAGAGCACCGCGACAAGCACGGTGAACGCGATAAAGGTTGCGACAGTAAATGCCTATTTTGCTTGTTTCCCCTTGTTTTTTAACTGTGTGGCTGATTTTTGGGCGCAGAAAACCGCCTCCCCCTTTGAAGAGGCGGTTTTCCGCATTTTTATTTCGTTGGAATACAGAGATTCGGTCACTGGCCCAGGCGCTTTTCTACCTCAGCGCGGCGTTCTGCGGCGTTGTCAGCCGTTACAACGGTAGCATCAGTTGCAATGAACTCGTCCAGCTTTTTGCCGTTGAGCGCATCGACTGCGGCCTGCACGCCGAGATAACCAACATCGTAGCCGTCAACGGCGACGGTCATGGTCTCCTGTCCGGCAAGAATAGCATCAATGCCCGCCAGATTGCCGCCGACGCGACAAAGATGGTGTCCTTGTATGCCGGAAATGCGGCTGCGGCACGGGCGGCACCGGCTGCCATATCATCGTTATTAGCTACGATGATAGCAACGCCTTCCGGATGTGCCTGAATGATGGCTCCATGCTGGTAACAGCCTTGTCGGCTACGCCGTCTGCGTACTGGGTTTCCGCAGAGAGATATTCGCCGCCAGCTTCTGCAATGCCCTGCTTAAAGCCTGCAATGCGTGCCTCCGAGGTGGAGTCGCCTTGCACACCCATGATGACGATGGCGGTAATCTTATCCCAGCCTTATCCTTTGCCGCCTCAACAGCAGCCTTGCCGCCCATTGCGGCCAGCTCCTCGTTGTTGAAGCCGACAAAGCTGAGCACCTTGTCCGACGGAATCGCAGTGTCGATCGCCACGATTGGCAGGTCGGTATTTGCAATCTGGGTCGCTACGGTTTCGGCCTGCAGCGGAGAAACGACCATGGCGTCGCAGTCGTTCGCGCTGAGCGTGGTTTCGATCATGGAAAGCTGCTCGTCATATGCGGTCTCCGAGCTCGCGCCCAGAACATCGACCGTACGCAGATCTTCACCGGCCTGCTTGCAGCCGTTGCCGACATACTGCCAGTATTCGGATGCGAGCGTTTTCAGAATGACCTTGATATGGTAATCCTGCTGTGTGGTCTGGTCGGCAGTGTCACCGCCGTTATTTGTCTGTGCGGTGCTGCGCCGCAGCCTGCGAGAGCGCTCATCATCAACGCGCCGGATACCAATGCAGCGAGTAATCTCTTTTTCATAATCGTTCCTCCGAAATCAGGTAATAACAGATATTAAAATAGAAAAGAAATGCTATCAGAAGATTCTTGGGGATATGCTGTTGATGGAATTATTCGTAATCCACCCACGCGGAACCCTTGTCTGCGGATTCCACGCACTTTTCGATCCACTTGATGCCCTGTGCGCCGGCCTTGACATCCGGATACCAGAAGTCGCCGTAAGCGCCCTTGTCCGCGTCAGCCATAGCAACTGCGAAGCGGGCATACAGGTTGCTCCACGCCTCGAACAGACCCTCGGCATGGCCGCCGCCGATGCGATCCTCGACACGCGCCTCGTCGGTCAGGTAGCCCGCGCCGCGCTCGAGCACGCGGGACGGCTCACCCTCGATCTCGTACAGCATCTGGTTCGGACGCTCATCATCCCACTCGAGGGATGCCTTGGAGCCGACCACGCGGATCTTGTGGTAGTGGCGTGCGCCGCTGTTGATCGAGCTTGCCCAGCAGTATACCTGAGCGCCTGCCTGTACGTTTTCGCTGCCCTTGAGGTTCATGATAACGAAGGCGTTGTCCTCCAGCTCGCGGCCCTCAACGAAGGAACGCTTGGTGCACATCAGGTTGTCGATCTTCATGTCCGGGATCATCGCCTCGATGATGAACAGCGGATGCGTGCCGACATCACCGAGTGCGAAGGACGGGCCTGCCTTGGACGGGTCAAAGCGCCACTTTGCGGACGGAACCTTGTCCTCAATCTTGAAGTTGTAGCCGCCAAACGCGAAACTCATGTTGATAACGCGGATCTCACCGAGATCGCCGTTTTTGATCATCTGGCGTGCCTGCTGGATGAGCTGATGACCGGAGTAGCCGTAGGTCACGCCGACAACGCGGTGTTTCTCCTCGGCCAGCTTGACCAGCTCGTCCGCCTGCTCGGAAGTGAAGCACAGCGGCTTCTCGCAGACAACGTGCAGACCGGCTTCGAGAGCAGCCTTGCAAACCTCGTAGTGCATGCCGTTCGGCGTTGCGATGGAAACCGCCTGCACGCCGTCCGGACGCTTGGCTCCTCAGCGAACATGGTCTTGTAATCCGGATAGCAGCGGTCCGGATCAACATGCAGCTGCTTGCCGAAGTCCTTGCCGCGCTCGGGATCGATGTCGAACGCACCGGCAACCAGTTCGAAGTTGAAGTCGCGCAGTGCCGCCGAGCGATGGATGTAGCCAATCTGGCTGCCGCGGCCGCCGCCGACCATGCCCCAGCGAATGGGATTTTCTACTCGTTTTTCACCGTAATACATAAAGAATCCTCCTTAAAACTACATGAATATTAAATTATTGTGTTTGAACTATTGAGAGAGTGGAGCGGGAGCACGGGAGAGAAGGGCCGTGCTCCTCGCTCGGGTGTGATCAGATTTCGTAGCCGACCGATTTCAGGTAGTCCACGCTGGCCTTGACATCACGCAGGCTGGTGTCCGAGTTGCGCGGATCGCGCTCCTGCTCAATGGTGATGTAACCGGAATAACCGATATCTGCAAGCGCCTGCTTGATGGCGGATAGTCGAGCGAACCCGTGCCGATGGGGCACATCGCGCCCTTGCCGCAGCCGTCGAAGAAGCGGATGCGCTCGCCGAGTACTTGACGGTAAACGGTTTCGTTTACGTCCTTGAAGTGGACGTAATCCAGCTTGTCAGCATATTTTTTGAGGTACTCCACCGGGTCCATGTGCGAGTAATACAGATGGCCGGTATCCAGACACAGACCGGCGACCTCATACGGAATATCGCGCACGACCTTTGCAATCTCGTCGGAAAATTCAATGTAGCCGCCCGCGTGCGGATGGATGACCGGGCGCACACCCCATTTGTTCGCGCGTTCACATACAGCGCGGACGTTGCCCATGAAGCGCGCCCATTCCTCGTCCGACAGACGCGGTGCCGTGTCCGGATGGCCTGCGGCGTAGTCGCGCTCGTCGTGTCCCCAGTCCATAACGGTCATGTACGGCGTGGGGAACTTCTGGCCGTCGTGGGTCTTGAGTACCGGCAGCTTGGGGTGTGATCAGGCGGCAGATGTCGTCAACCGCGTGCAGCACGCTCTCCTGATTGTCCGCATCGAGCAGATCGTGGAAATGGTGCCTGCTACGATGGCGAGACCGTTCTTTTTCAGCTCATTTGCGACCAGCTCGGCATCGATGGCAGGTAGCCGTAGGGGCCAAGCTCGATGGCGCTGTAACCGGCTTTGCCGGCTTCCTCCAGTACGCGCGTCCAGGGAGGTAAATACGGATTCTTGGGGTCGTCTACACCCCAGCAG
>ENA-OQAS01001505-OQAS01001505.1-human-gut-metagenome-genome-assembly--contig:-NODE-1505-length-10763-cov-2.971324_pt1 | contig 10763 bp, 16 predicted proteins | sample MGYA00242733_ERZ504523 | MGnify/ENA primary metagenome ERZ504523 (study PRJEB26092, sample SAMD00036239) | human gut metagenome | host: Homo sapiens | study: EMG produced TPA metagenomics assembly of... | reverse complement strand
CTGCTCTCTCTCACGTCCGCCGCCCATACCGGTTCCACGCTGTCTTGCAACCGCATCGATCTCATCAATGAAAATAATACATGGTGCATGGCGTTTGCCTTCTTCAAAAAGATCACGCACACGTGATGCACCTACACCGACAAACATTTCCACAAAGTCAGAACCGGAAATGGAGAAAAACGGAACTCCCGCTTCTCCTGCCACTGCCTTTGCCAGAAGTGTCTTACCAGTTCCGGGAGGGCCTACAAGCAGCACACCTTTCGGAATCCTTGCGCCTACTTTTGTATATTTCTGTGGAGATTTCAGGAAATCTACCACCTCTACCAGATCTTCCTTCTCCTCCTGCAGACCTGCTACCTTGTCAAAAGTAACTTTCTTATTATCATCCGGAGATGACATTCTTGCGCGGCTCTTGCCGAAATTCATCATCTTGGCATTTCCGCCGCCACCGCCACCTGCCATCTGGCGGTTCATCATCATGATCAGAAAGATCACAAGGGCACCTGTGAGAAGAACCGGAAGTAAGGTTGTCAGAAATACATTGTCTCCGGGTACATCCTGAGTTGTAATATCAATATCGTATTTATTCAACAGTTCGATTGCCTGATTGACATCTGTCACATAAACCTTCTTCTGACCGGAGTCAGTAGTATCTACGATCACAGAACCTGTAGGCACTTCTCTGTTCTGTTGAATTGTCGCATCAACCACTTTGTTGTCTTCAAGAGCCTGCTCCAGTTGCTTCTGTGTGTAATTACTCTGGGAAACCACCTGGTTATTCAGATAAAAATAACCGGCTACCAGTGCAATGATCAGCACCAGATACAGACCAATTCTGCTTGGCTGTTTATTCACTTACTTAAATCTCCTTTCAGTCTTCCCCCAGTTCCACTACTCCTATGAATGGAAGATTCCTGTATTTCTGTGCATAGTCCAGACCATAGCCAACTACAAACTCATCCGGGATGTTAAAGCAGCAATAATCAACTCTTACATCTCTGACTCTTCGCTCCGGTTTGTCCAGCAATGTACACAGACGGATGCTGTTTGGATTTCTCTGCTTCAGGATCTCGATAAGATAGCTTAAGGTTCTTCCTGAGTCAATGATATCCTCTACGATCAGAACGTCCTTTCCTTCCAGTGGCTGGTCAAGGTCTTTGACGATCTTTACAACACCGCTGGACTTGGTGTCATCACCATAACTGGATACAGACATAAAGTCAAGAGAAACCGGCACTGTGATTCTCTTTGCAAGTTCACAGGTAAAGAATACACCACCTTTTAATACACAGATTAAATGGATTTCCTTGCCTGCATAATCCTTGCTGACCTTTGCTGCGATCTGCTTAATACGGGAATCTACTTCCTCTTCGCTGAGTAAAACTTTGATTTTCTCACTCATTTTCGTTTCCTCCTTGGTAATTTAATACTAACACCTTCCTGGTTTGGGGGTTAATTTTATACCTCTCATTCATCCTGCTTCCCACCATCCAGAGGATTTCTTTTCCACATGCGATCAGCGGAATGCTGTCTCTGTATTCCGACGGGATTTTCTCATCGATCATACAGCGGTTCAGCTTCTTTGTGTTCCCCTGCGCATTGATAACCATATAATCTCCTGTCCGTCTGGTGCGAATATACGGATTCTTTTCTATTTTATCATAATCCATCCATTTCGTATACTTTTTTTCTTCAATCTTCTGACCTTCATACAAAAATATTTCTGCCGAAAAATTCCCAGCGGACTGGTCACAGTCCCCGGAATTCTGATTTTCCATTCCCTGTCTGATATATTTTTTCCGCAAACTGTTTTTCCGTTTTGAATATCTGAACCTTTATGCTTTTCACCGATCATCCCGGCTGACTTCTCCTCTCCGTACCGGCAAGTCTTACTCCCTCGTAATCTCTTCTGGCTTCCATGTGATAAGGAAGGCTGATCCGTCTTCCAGTCTGCATTTCATAAGTTCCAGAACCTTCTCATAGTGAACAGCCGCCAGATCCTTCCGTCTGCCTGCCAGCTGTTCCATCGCCTGTTGTAATGCATAAACCTGAATGATTTGAGGCTCCATAAAAAATTTTTCAGTAAGTAATATTCCTTACCTTTCTGAAACTCGCCCAAAACCAGGCAGCTCTGCTGCGTAAGATATTCCTCTGCCTGGGAAATCCTTGCCGCAGTCTCTGCCATATGTGCCGCTGCCTTTCCATTGACCTGCTGTTCCAATATAGGAAGAATATGATGTCTGATTCGGTTTCTGGTATATTCATCTGACAGATTGGTGCTGTCCTGAATATGAGAAATCTTCTTTTCTTTCAGATACTCTGCAATTTTGTCCCGGCTTAAGCACAGAATCGGGCGGATAATCTCTCCGTCTACAGGGCGCATGGTGCATAGTCCCCGCAGACCTGTTCCTCTGCACAGATTATGAAGCATAGTTTCCGCAAGATCCTCCTGATTATGCGCTAATGCAATTTTTATCTCACTGTCCTTTCTCCCACAGACGGCAGCTTCCCTCTGAAAAGCTTCTTTTCTTACAATCCTTCCCGTCTCTTCCTCGCCCAGCTTCCACTCCCGGCTCAATCCCGGAACATCATAACAATAAACAGTACATGGAATCTGCCACTTCCGGCATATGTTTTCCACAAAGCTTTGGTCCCTGTCCGCTTCCTTTCCACGTATTCCATGATGTATATGGACCACTCTCAATGTAAAATCCAGTTTTCCCTGAAGCTCCTTTAAAATGCGGAGCATTGCCATAGAGTCACTTCCGCCGGACACTCCTGCCAGGACCACATCATTTTTTCCGATCATCCTGTTTTGCTTTATATAAGCAAGAATTTCTCTTTCCATTTTTATCCTGATTTCCTTTTCTATCTTACTATCCGCAGCATTATTTTTTCCACACGCCTGCCACCAGCACTGTCATATCATCCCGTGCATGATAATCGCTGTATCCCAGCACCCGTTCCAGTATTCCCCTGCCGAAATCTTTCGGTGATTCCTCGTGAACATCCATAATGATTTCTTTCATGGTTTCCTCCTCTTTCTGGTCAGGCAATGCATCCAGGACTCCATCTGTCATCATGATCAGGTAATCCCCATGGTACAGCTTTTCTGGTAGCTGTCTCAAAATCAATCTGCTGTACAAGCCCTGCGGCCAGACTTTCAGAAGTAATAGATTCCACCCAGTGATCTCTTTTAATAAATGTAGACGCAGCCCCCGCCTTCAGAAAATTGCAGATTCCTGTATACAGGTCCACTGCGCAGATATCCACTGTAGAAAACATACCCTCCTCTCCTTTGAGTACCAGAGCAGAATTTACCATCTTTGCTGCCGTTTCCTGGGAAAATCCTGACTCCATAAACTGTTCCAGAAGTTCCACAACTGTCTCGCTCTCCCTGCATGCTTCCATCCCTGAGCCCATGCCATCCGAAAGGCACATAACAAACCTGCCGCCATCCTCCTGTCTGCATATATAATTATCTCCGGAAACCTTCTCTTCTTCTCTGGTAAGCCTGGCCGTTCCATAGAGAACCTGATAGCTTACATCCTCAGCAAAATGTACAGTGTGATATTCTCCGTTTACAATACATCTGCTCCCATTTACAGGTACCATGGAAATTTCACAGTATTTTGAAAGAAGCTGTGCGATCTCTGTCATGGAAATACACTGACCGCTTCTGGCACGCATGGTGAGAAAAATCTGTTTACGTCCTTTCACCTTATTCATCATCCATGCCCTGCGAAGGATCACATGCTCTTTCTCAGTCCCTTGCGAAGTTCTTCTTCAAACTGCGGCGTTACTCGCTCCAGGTCATACAGATCACTGGCTACGTTCTCCATGATATGTGAGACTTCCATAAGCTGCTGTGCTACTGCCAGCCGATTCTCTATCATACGGTTATCCCACATCAGGTTCTGCCTTTCTTTCTGAAAATTCTCTGCAACCGTCTCATAATACTGTACGGAACGGGGACATATGCCTGTCCAGTCAGCGCGGATGCCTCTGACATTTTCCTCGTTTCCACTCTCCATGGAACGTACCAGTGCCTCCACTCCTTTCACCAGTTCCTGACTGTGTTCTCCCCAGCAGATTTCCCTCTGATAGCATCTGCTGCATACCTTTGCATTTGTATCCTCAATGATCTGCTCAACCTGCCTGCTGCTCAGATAATCTTTCCGATAAGGCATCCCGTAGAAAGTATCTGCCAGTTTCTGAAAAGATGCCGCATACTTCTCCACCCTCTCTTTCTGAGGATGGCCCTCCTGCAGAGACGGCAGTTCTTCTGTATCCGGCAGATTTTCTGCTAAAATAGTTTTTGCCATGTCCCGTATGATCAGCATAATGCTGATAACGAGCATGGCAATCATCCATTCCTGCATATTCTCCCCTCCCCTTATTCATTCCCTGTATATAGCAGACTACTGCATTTTTATCAGAGAATTTCAATAACTGTTCAACAGTCCTCTCTTTCACAAAGTACTAAACAGTTACAGATATTATATGGAAGGGTTTCTGAAATATCTGTCAAACGCAGACGAATCCTTCGTAAAAGTTTTCGACATTTGTTACTGCTGTTTCTTAAAAACAGTCTCATTGTCCTTCACAAGTCCCAGTTTCTCTCTGGCAACCTCTTCTGCATATTCGTCTGTCTCCATATATTTCTTTAATTTATCAATTTCTTCTGTACGTGTCTGCTCATCTTCAATCTGTTGCTGAAGAGTGGCGGCCTTAGCATCATATCCTGTGAGGCGTTCCTTGAGGTCATTACTTTCTAGCATCAGTCCTCCCAGAAGGACTAAAACAACCAGCGCAATCGCAATCATTCCAAGAGAGTTATACCCTACTTTCTTTTTTTCTTCCTTTTCTTAGAATTACCCAATTTGCCAGCCTTCCTTTTTTAGCATATTTATACGCTTTATACCACAGGAGTTTACATCTTTTGACCGGAAATAGCAACCATTTTATCAAAAAATTTAATAATTATTACAGGAATCTCCATAAATTTCGTACAGCATTTTACAAAAATATCTCCGAGGACCCTGTTGCAGATATACGCTCCGGATAAAAAGCCTAAAAACCATAAAAAACGCAGGATTCCTTCATTGCTCCTGTAAATCTCCGAAAAAACAAAAAAGGCACAACAAAGCCAGTACAAAATATCTTCCGTCCCGACAGCTTTATCCGAATGTGCAAAAACATTCCTGAATGCAGCCAGCAGATCATAACACAAAAGGAGAACAGCACCCACAGCTATTGTCCGGAGCAGCAGAAGTAATTCATGATGAATAAATGCACTCATCTCTCACCGGAACATCCTTCTAAATAAGGATTCATCCCTGTTATCTGTATTCTTTGACAGATAGGTAAGACTGTCCACTTTTCCTTCCAGATCTACTTCTCCCTTTTCCAGATCAAGCTGCTTCACATGAAGCTGTTCTCCCTTTATTACAAGTTTCCCTGCCTGTGTAAAAAGCAGGATTTCTTTTTCATCAAAGGATTTAATATCCTTTACCCCGGTAATTCTCCCGTTCTGACGGTTTTCCAGCATCAGGCTGTGAGTTGAAAGTATCTTCTTCTCTTCCACAGACACCTCCCGGTCACAGCCTCCGGAAACTATGACCTGCCAATCTGTTACTTATCAGTAGTTTATGTGCCGGAAAATGGAAATAGACAATAAAATGTTAAAAATTTATATGTTCCCACTGCATAAATGCAAAAAGCTGCAAATTACCATCCGGAATCAAAGATATTTGTACATACTCTCTACATCTTCTTTTTTGACAGTTTCTTTTACATCCAGTACTTCTACTTTGACATTCTTACTTCCGAACTGGATTTCAATAGTATCTCCCGTCTTTACCTGTACAGATGCCTTGGCAGGCTTATCGTTGACAAGAACTCTTCCTGCATCACATGCTTCGTTTGCCACTGTACGGCGTTTGATCAGACGTGACACCTTTAAGTATTTATCTAATCTCATATTCTGCTCCTGTAAATGTTCTGTAATGGATACTCACGAATTACTCCTCCGGAGTATCAAAAAGGGGAACTTCGTTCCCCCGGTTATCGCCTTTATTATTTACCGTTAACCATATCTTTTAATGCTTTTCCAGCTTTGAATTTCGGTGATTTAGAAGCTTCGATTTTCATAGTTTCACCAGTCTGAGGATTTCTTCCCTCGCGAGCAGCTCTTTCACTTACTTCAAATGTACCAAATCCTACTAACTGGATTTTTCCGCCATTTTTCAGTTCTTTAGAAACGACATCAACGAAAGATTTCAGAACGTCTTCTACGTCCTTCTTGGATAAGTTTGTCTCTTTCGCCATAGCTGCTACTAATTCTGTTTTATTCATGGTGTTTCCTCCTCTAATGATCTCTTTCTTGTTTGGTGGCATCTGCCAAAAGCGACAGAGCTCTATCCTCTATATATATACCTTTTTCCCCATATTGTCAAGGTTTTTCGTAACTGTTCCGTACAACTGTTCCGCACTGTTACTGAGGATAATCCCTGAAACATTCCTCTGCAAAATTCTCCCAGATTTCTCTCTGTCTGATAAGATTCTGAAGCTTTTCCACATTTTTCTCTGAAATCCACACCTTTTTGTGTGAATAATAATAATTTGCCAGTTTCCAGTATTTTTCAGGATAAGTGAAACGTACACGCAGATTTTTCCACTCTTCTGCCGAGATTGGACGGATTTTATGATATTCCCTGAGCATTTCCCCTGCCAGTTCCTGATTCCAGTTATATTTCTCCAGTATTTTTCTCATAAAACGATACAAATCTGCTACCTGAATATCAAAACTCCAGTGACCAAAATTTGTGACTGCGTCCCAAATGATCATTTTCAGCATCAGAATATTATGCTGATTATATTCTCCATGACATACCTGTCCTTCCCGCCATGCCCTTTCCCTGAGATCATCATAATCCGTCTCGTCCAGAAGCTTTACTGCATACTGTGCCCTTTCAAGAAACTGCTCCACACTTGCCAGATAATTTTCTCAAATACATTGGATGCTCCTTTGTTCCGTATAAATTTGCGTATCTTACGAAGCTCCTGATTGTGCCGAAGATATTCCTCCCTGAGAGATCTTTCCCTGTATTCCTCCACAGGTTCCATTTTCATTAAATATGTAACCTTGCCAGTGTCCGGACACTTTTAAATATCTTCCGGATTTTGTGTCACACTCTTTTCCTTCATACCAGTGCTGGAGTGTAAACCTTTGTTCAGTCTTATCTTTACTGACCAGACTTTCCTGATTATTCCGCAGAAAATAATCGGTATTTATACCATTTTCCTGAAGTCTCATCAAAAGCTCCTGCTGTTTTTCCAGCTTTTTTTCAGAACCGTGAAATTCCCTCAGGATCAGAAGTCCCTGAGCTGTATAGCAGAGTAAAGCTCCTCTTGTCCTTGCAGAACGGTCTGCTGTCAGCTCATACTGAGCCAAAGTGCCAAGTCCGTAATCATACAATGACATATCCCCCTCTTAATCATCTTAATTCTTTCTATACATATGAAGAAAATCCGGTGGATATACCCCCGGATTTTCATAGAGCCACTGTTATTTACTATATTCTGATATACTGACCATTCCATAAAACTGCACTATTTCTCATCAAGCAGACCCAATAATATCTCTTTCTGATTCTTCTGTGGATCGACAAGTACTACTTCCAGCAGACGGTTCAGCATTTCTCCTATCTCACGCCCCGGCTTATAACCGGCTTCAATCAGATCTTTCCCTGTCACTGCCAGAGTTTTTAAAGATACACACTGATGTTCATTAATGATCGTCTCATAAGCCTCTTTCACCTTATCCAGACGTTCCTGCTTCTCTGTGCGTCTGTAATCACTCTGTGCCAGCATATCTGCCTGCTGCACTTCCAGATAATATGGGAAGAGATCCTCACCGATACGGTTCACTGCCCTGCGCACTGCCTTTGTCGTTCCATCCGGTCTGTCATCATGCCATTTTACCAGACGGGTTACCTTGCGGATCGTATCATTATCGAATTTCAGTCTGCGCAGGATCTGTGCAGCCATCTTTTCTCCCGCAATCCCATGCATCTTGAAATGATCTCTTCCATTCTCATCTGTTTTCCGGACAACCGGCTTTCCAATGTCATGAAGCAGCATGGTAATCCTGAGAACTTTATCTGCACGTACATGACAGAGACTGTGCAGGATATGCTCCCCTACTGTGTAACAGTGGTGCGGCGTATTCTGGGATGTTGTCATACATGCATCAAACTCCGGAAGAAATTCAGCTGTGATCCCGGCTTCATAAGCCACCCTGAGATAATCCGGATGAGGAGACATCAGGAGCTTCACAAGCTCTACCTGAATCCTCTCTGCACTGACATGCTTCAGATTCGGTGCCAGAACCTTCAGTGCCTTACGAGTCTCTTCTTCAATGGTAAAGCCCAACTGCGCACTGAAACGGACTGCACGCATGATCCGCAGTGCATCCTCTGTAAAACGCTCCAGCGGATCTCCCACACAGCGATGATTTTCTCTCAATATCCTCCAGTCCGCCGAAAAGGTCCACCAGTCCTGAAGAAGGATTGTATGCCATTGCATTGATGGTAAAATCCCGGCGTTTCAGATCTTCCTCAAGGCTTGCTGTAAAGGTGACCTCTTTGGGATGTCTGCCGTCCTCGTACTCACCATCTACACGATAAGTCGTGACCTCATATCCTTCTTTTTCCATAAGAACAGTCACTGTTCCATGCTGCAGACCTGTATCCACTGTTCTGTGAAACAAAGCCTTGACCTGCTCCGGCTTTGCGGATGTGGTGATGTCCCAGTCATCCGGGCTCCGTCCCAGAATGGAATCACGCACACAGCCGCCTACCACATAGGCTTCATAGCCTGCTTTTTCCAGTATATGCAAAATTGTTTCCGCGTTTTTCGGTATTTCCAGAATCATATGACCATCCTTATCTTCTTCTATTTATTCTTAACCCCGAAAACCGCACTCAGATATCTCTGCTGCCGGTTTTCTTTATTTTCTTATTGATTAGTATGCTCTGCCCCAGTAAACCATCTTCTTGGCAGGTTTTCCACAGCATACGCAGACATCACTTAAGTGTTCCTGCTCAAACGGCATACATCTGGATGTAGCCTGAACATCTTCTTTGATCTTGTCCTCACATGCGCGGTCACCGCACCACATAGCTTTTACGAAGCCTGGTTTGTTAACAATAGTATCTTTGAATTCTTCATAGTTTGTAGCAACATAAGTATGGGAATCTCTGTGCTTACGTGCACGCTCCAGCATATCTTTCTGGATTGTTTCCAGGATTTCCTGTACTTTTTCCACAAAGCTCATCAAATGTAACAGTATATTTCTCTCTTGTATCACGACGGCAAATGACAGCCTGACCATTCTCGATATCCTTCGGGCCGCACTCGATACGAATCGGAATACCACGCATTTCCTGCTCTGCGAATTTGAATCCCGGGCTCTTGTCTGTGTCGTCTACTTTTACGCGGACTCCTGCTGCTTTTAATGCTGCAAACATCTCATCTGCTTTCTCAAGAACGCCCTCTTTTCTCTGCTGGATCGGAATGATCACTGCCTGTACAGGAGCGATTCTCGGAGGCAGCACCAGACCGCTGTTATCACCATGTACCATGATGATAGCACCGATCATACGTGTTGTCATTCCCCAGGATGTCTGATGTACATACTGAAGTTTATTTTCTTTATCTGTATACTGGATACCGAATGCTCTTGCAAATCCATCGCCAAAGTTATGGCTTGTACCGGACTGAAGGGCTTTTCCATCATGCATCAGGGATTCAATTGTATAAGTAGCTTCTGCACCGGAGAATTTCTCCTTGTCTGTTTTCTGTCCCTTGATAACCGGGATTGCAAGTACTTCCTCGCAGAAATCTGCATACAGGTTCAGCATCTGGATAGTACGTTCTTCTGCTTCCTCGGCTGTAGCATGAGCTGTATGGCCTTCCTGCCATAAGAACTCACGTGAACGAAGGAACGGACGTGTTGTCTTTTCCCAACGCACTACAGAACACCACTGATTGTATACCTTCGGCAGGTCTCTGTGGGACTGGATTTCTTTTGCATAGAAGTCACAGAATAATGTCTCTGATGTAGGACGTACACACAGACGCTCCTGAAGCGGATCCAGACCACCATGAGTTACCCATGCAACCTCAGGTGCAAATCCTTCTACATGATCTTTCTCTTTCTGAAGAAGAGATTCCGGAATAAAGATTGGCATGTACACGTTCTGTACGCCTGTCTCTTTAAATCTTCTGTCCAGTTCGTGCTGGATATTTTCCCAGATCGCATATCCTGCAGGTTTAATTGCCATGCAGCCTTTAACGCTGGTATAACCGCAGAGTTCAGCTTTCTTTACAACGTCGGTATACCACTGGGCGAAATCGTCTTCCATGGATGTGATGGCTTCTACCAGTTTCTTGTTGTTTGCCATGATTACTTCTCCTTTTTATGTGATTGTGTTGATCCTGACAGTGCATCAGGATATAGTCGCGGCGGAATGCATATTCTTCTTATTTTTCTTCTATAAATAAATTTCCTTATCTGCTTCACAGTACAAAAATCTGCTTTATAATCCGACAAAATCTGTCATATTATAAAAAACGAAAAAAGAAGCCCAGCATCCCTCACAAGGGACCGAAAGGCTTCGGCGGTACCACCCTAATTAGCACTGTGCCAAATGCCTGCACATTGCTCGCTCTTCTTCCGATAACGCAGGAAAACGCCG
>ENA-OQAS01001504-OQAS01001504.1-human-gut-metagenome-genome-assembly--contig:-NODE-1504-length-10764-cov-3.647457_pt1 | contig 10764 bp, 8 predicted proteins | sample MGYA00242733_ERZ504523 | MGnify/ENA primary metagenome ERZ504523 (study PRJEB26092, sample SAMD00036239) | human gut metagenome | host: Homo sapiens | study: EMG produced TPA metagenomics assembly of... | reverse complement strand
ATTTCCAAACAATAGAAACATCTTTTATACCTTATAAACAAAAAAGACTCTTTACATACCCCCAGCTAGAATCCATTAAAACTCAATTCGCAGTGCAACATTTTCAAAAATGCTTTAAATATTCCAAGAGTATAACTATATTTCGCAAAACAATTTATAATAACAAATGAAGAAAACAAATTAGCAACAAAAAATCAAATTAGGCGCAGCTTGTTATTAATGGCGGGAACTTCAGCTTCGCACAAACCTCCAATCAAATTTATACACCTACTCCTGAAAATATAAAAGCACGGCAGGAATTTCAAGATAATAAATTCGGTATATTCCTTCATTGGGGCATTTACAGTATGACCGCCCAAGGAGAATGGTATATGAACACTCACAACATCAACCGTAATGAATACGCCAAACTGGCATCCGGATTCTATCCTTCGCGCTTCGATGCTGCCGAATGGGTTTCCGCCATCAAAACCTCCGGAGCCAAATATATCTGTATTACCAGTAGACACCATGACAGTTTCTCAATGTTTGATACAAAAGAATCCGATTTTAATATCGTAGATGCCACCCCTTTCAAACGAGACATACTAAAAGAACTGGCAGAAGAATGTCAAAAACAAGGCATCAAACTCCATTTTTATTATTCGCATTTGGATTGGTTTCGTGACGACTATCCGGAAGGAAACACCGGACATGGAACAGGACGTCCCAAAGGACATGGAAACTGGGCAAGTTACTACAAGTTTATGAATAAACAGCTGACCGAACTTTTGACTAACTATGGTCCTGTCGGTGCCATTTGGTTTGATGGTATTTGGGATCAACCTACCAACTTCAATTGGCAACTGGAAGAACAATACGCATTAATTCATAAACTGCAACCATCCTGTCTAATAGGTAACAATCATCACCGAACTCCTTATGCAGGAGAAGATTTCCAAATGTTCGAACGTGATTTGCCCGGTGAAAACAAAGCCGGTTTTTCAGCAGGACAAGGAATAAGTGAACTCCCTTTAGAAACTTGTGAAACAATGAACGGAATGTGGGGCTACAGAATTGAAGACCAAAATTACAAATCCCCTAAAGAATTGATACACTATTTGGTTAAGGCAGCTGGAAAAAATGCAAATTTGCTAATGAATATTGGACCTCAACCCAACGGAGAATTACCAGCTACAGCTGTAGAGCATCTAAAACAGGTGGGTAAATGGATGAATCAATATGGAGAAACGATTTATGGAACCCGTGGTGGTGATGTAGTTCCTCATACATGGGGGGTATCAACTCGCAAAGGTGACCGTTTATTCATCCATATACTAGATTTGCAGGATGATGCACTTTATATACCTCTGAAGGCAAAAGTAAAGAAAGCAATACAGTTCATTTCCAAAACTCCACTTTCTTTCAAACAGGAGAAAGACGGCATATTTATAAAACTGCCTCAAGTACCTGATGACATAGATTATGTAATAGAATTAGTCATTAAACAATAAAATAGCATTCATCTTTAAACAAGTGTCTTTACGTGAAAAACAAGAATATCTTTAGAAAAAGAGAGAAAATGTATTCTACAAAAATCAGAAAAGAAACATGAGTAAGCTACATACATTACTCTTCTAAAAAAGAATTCGTCCTTGGATTATGAAAACCCAAGGACGAATCACTCTTAGTTTGTGGAGCTGGAGGGAGTCGAACCCTCGTCCAAACGAGGAAGCCATACGCTTTCTACATGCTTATCTTCGCCTAAATTTTCGAGTATAAGCAGGACCGAAGCCACCAACTTATACCTTATCCTCTAAATTTTCGTAAGAGACACGAGGCGGATCTCTAACTATTCCCGATTTTACTGCACCACTTGATCAAACGCTTCGGAACAAGAGCTTTTGAGTGATGTCTCGTTTCCACCACTTGGCAGAAATAAAGCTAATCTACTATGATTCGATTAAGCAGCAAGAGCATAATTTTCGTTGCCAGATAAAATTTTGAAAACTGGGATTATAGTGCCAATCAACCACGCACTGCATGCTTACATACCACTTAGCCACGCTGTCAAATCCAGTCAACCCCGTACTGGTAACTCATAAAGAGATTACAAATATACACACACTTACTGTTAATATCCAATTATTTATTCATTATTATAGCATTTTAATGAGAACAATGTATCTTTGAAAATAATTTTTCTAATCCTAACAGATCAGACAATATGAACAAAAAATTAATGGTATTGTGTATGAGCAGTATGATACTGGGAGGCTGTATACCCTCTCCCAAGAAACAAACGGAAGCAATTACAGTTGAAGAAAATCCGAATATGATGTATATGTTGGTAGGCAGTTATGCAACTCCGGAGGAAGAAGGTATCAAGGTTTATAACTTTGATGAACAAAATGGCAACTCACAATATATCAGCGGAATAAAAGGAATATCCAACCCATCTTTCCTCATTCCTTCGGCTGATGGAGAAAGAATATATGCTGTAGGGGAGGATTCCGGAAAAAGTTCTACCGCCAATGCCATCAAATTCGATAAAGAACAAAAGAAACTAACTTTGCTTAATTCTCAACCCACTGACGGCGGTGCACCTTGTTATATAACTCTCAGCCCGTCGGAAAAATTTGTCCTGACAGCAAATTATATAGGAGGTAGCATTACCGTTTTCCCACTAGATAAAGACGGCAAATTAAAATCCGAAACACGCCTTATTTCCTTTACAGGAAATAGTCTTGACAAAGAGAGACAAACACAGCCACATTTACATTGTATAGAATTCACTCCAGACCATAAATATCTACTTGCCAGTGATTTAGGAACAGACCAGATTCATGTATTTCCTGTTAGTGAGAATGTAACTGATGGTGTATCCCATTCCTTGCTGAATGAATCCGAAGAATTTAATATAAAAGTAGAATCAGGATCAGGACCACGCCACATTTGTTTCCATCCGAACCAAAAATTCGCTTATCTGATTAATGAAATCTCAGGAAAAGTTATAGCTTTCTCTTACGACAAAGGAAAATTAAACGCCATACAATATATAGAAGCTGACACAGTGGGTGCCAAAGGTAGCGGAGATATTCACATTTCACCTGATGGAAAATTTCTATATGCATCCAACCGCTTAAAAGCAGACGGTATCGCTATTTTCTCCATAAATCAGGAAGAAGGAACATTAACAAAGACAGGTTATCAGCTGACTGGTATCCATCCACGTAATTTTATTATCAGCCGGAACGGACGATACCTGTTAGTGGCCTGCAGAGACAGCAACTCCATACAAGTATTTGAAAGAGATTCCCAAACAGGACTACTGAAAGACACAGGCAAAACAATAAAAACCAATAAACCTGTATGCCTGAAGTTTACCTTTTAAACAGGGAACATTGTTTTTAATAAAATAAACTGCTGCTTTCGTTGTATGTATTGGAAACAGCAGTTTATTTTATCAAAAACAAAACGAATCTTTATACATAAGTTTCCAAGAACTTAACATGACCTTCCACAGTCACTTTCACCTCTTTTGTTGTGGCAGGGAAAAGGATAGATTCACCGGCTTGCAATTCCAATGAGTTACCATCCCCATCAGTTACCGTACATGTACCTTCCATGCAAATATAAATTACAAACGAATCAAGTTCACTATAATCTATCGTCATATTTTCAGTCAAATCATAAACAGAAGTAGTGAAATACGGACAGGTAACCAACTCGACAGATTCATTCTGTTTCGGAGTATAATGAGTACGATAATCCTCTTCTACAGAATAATCTATGGCATCTTTTGACAATTCTGTATGCAACTCACGAGTATTGCCATTTTTATCCTTACGATTGAAATCATAAATTCGATAAGTCACATTCGAGGTCTGCTGAATCTCAGCAATAAAGCATCCGGCTCCAATACTATGGATACGTCCTGCAGGCAAGAAAAACACATCACCCGGTTGTACGGCATAATCAGCCAATGCATCACAAATAGTATTATCAGCAATCATTGCAGCATATTCATCGGGAGTAATTTTTTACTTAATCCCGAACGCAGATGTGCTTTCCCCCCGGCATTGTCAATAACATACCACATTTCGGTCTTGCCCATCGAATTATGACGCTTCTTTGCCAGTTCATCATCCGGATGCACTTGTATAGAGAGGTCGTCACAAGCATCAATGAATTTGATCAACAAGGGAAAATTATCGCCAAAACGCTGATAATTACTTTCTCCTACCAAAGAACCTTTATATTCTTTTACCAACTGGCTCAAATTTTTGCCGGCTTGAGTTCCATTAGCAACAACAGACTCATCGCCTGGGACATTAGAAATTTCCCAACTTCGCCAACCTGAGGCTGTTCAATATTCAGATGTTTGAACGGAATAATCTTTTCTCCACCCAAATGGTGGATTTCAGAATGGGGTTAAATTTAAATGGATACATAGGTGTATTAATTAATAGTTTCTAGGTTTGGATACAAAATAAGGGAATTCTATGACTTACCGCATAGAATCCCCTAAAATTAACAGCTATGTGTGTATATTCAAAGGTGTATTAGTAGTCTGTATTATTAGGATCGAATTAGTCCAGCCATCCAACCAATTATCATCTGTTCCAAACGCTCCGATATATTCTACTGTCTCAAAACCGCTGCTCAACAGTGCGTCATTAAATGAAGCGGCTGTCAACACAGGCTATCTGCATCCGGCATATAATTAACACCGATATTACGCCCGTCCTTGAATTTCAACTCATTGACATCAGTCAATACTTTATTTCCTTTCTGAGTCTTGAAAAAAGTAGAAGAATAAGACTCTTGTCCAGCATCAATGATTTGCTTGTTCACGGCATCATAAAGCACATCATCATATACTTTGTTAGCATCAGAACCGACCACCGTCATACCTGCAAACCAAATATTCTCCAACTTTATGTTCCTGCCTTCGCCATCTCAACTGTATTACCTTTCTCACCATCAATAATTAAACCGACAGGATACCCTACAGCTACTGAATTAAAGCAATTCAAACGACTGGAACGCCGGATCTGCATAGCAGACTGAAACTTACCTAAAGCTGAACCATTATTAGGATTGAAGCTACCGCCCGTAATATAGCTCTCATTATTAACAAAGTTGGCATCACGCCCCAACGGTCCGATAAAAGTGACATTACTAAATACGGCTGTCGTATAGGGTTCTATCAATGAGGCGTCTCCACAATTATCCGACTCAAAACCATTAGACTGAGAAGTATCTGCGATTCTCGGATCACGGATTGAAAGACAATATTGGACCTTACCGGAGAAGCCATTATCTGTATCAAACTCATCGTCCCATCCATTATAAGCCACTAGATATTTACAATTTACATTACCTCCAAACCATTCGTAAGAGTCGTCATTGGAATATGAAACCTGTAAATGATCAATGGTAGTTCCACTACCTACAGATCCAAAAGTTATACCATTAATTTCCTTATCTTTTTGAAAAGGATAACCAGCAAATTCCACACGTACATATCTCAATATACCTGAATTGTCAGCATCATCATTTCCTCCATGTTTAGTACGTGGACCTCCTTCAATCTGCTGGTTCAACACTCCCTGATTATTCTTGGCATTACCACAAATAATCAATCCCCCCCAATCTCCCGGTTTACGCTGGCCTTTAGGCTGTTCAGAGGTAAAAACAATCGGAGCGTCTTTAGTACCCTCGGCTATTAGTTTGCCGCCCGGTTCTACAATCAAGGCAGCCTGTGTATCTTTATCCCCTTTGATAACAGTCCCCGGTTCGATGGTCAATACCGACCCAGTTCCCACATAATCCATCCTTTCATCAGGTAAGTTCCTTTGGACAAAGTCTGTGTACCCTTAAAAATAAACTCCTGATCTCCATTTCCTATCACGGTACCTTTGGCATTCTCTGTTTTATCATCATCAAATAACAAGTGGTCACATGTTTTAATAGCCCCTCAGCCCCCCATACATAAGGAGCTTCGGCATTTCCACCGTTGCCATTACCGTTTCCTGTATCAGTTTCCGGATCATCACTGCTACAAGCAACCATTCCCCCCAGCATTATTGCTGAGAATACGTAAATCATAAACTTGTCAGTTCTCATTTCCATTTGTTTATTGGTTAATAATGAAAGATTCATTCTATTTTAAAACGTATAGTTAATGTTCAAATTGAAATTACGCCCTGATTTGTATTGACGAGTAATTTGCTCCACTTTTCCATGTCTAGTTTCTTCAAATTGCTTGAAAGAAACTTTCTCCGCCAACAAATCGCGTACAGCAACCTTTATTTCCAGATTACCAATTTTTTTCGAAACACTTAAATCTACTGCATTACGGGGCATTTCATAAGAATCGGGTACTCTGACTTCATTGTCTGCGGTTCCCAAACTACGGCCTACACCAATAATACGTTTACCGATACGGTTATAAAGCAATGCAGCATTCCATCCGCTATCGGCATGTTGATAGAAGAAACCGGCATTAATCAAATATGGAGATTGACCTTGCATCGGACGGTCCTTCTCTTTGGCTCCCGGCTCAAATTTCACTTTACTTTTAATTAAAGCCCCGTTCAGACTAAGACTAAAATTACGCATACCTATAAAATCCAGATTTTTGCGTATATCCACTTCTACTCCATAATTATCCGCTCCTTTGGCATTGACATACGAATAGATAAGGTCTGTACCTCCGGATACAGTATAAGTCCATTCAATAGGATTCTTAAACCTTTTATAGAAAAGAGAAACAGAAATCAGCTCTCCACTGCTGGGATAAAACTCATAACCAAAATCTAAATTATCAATATAAGCAGGCTTTAAATTATAATTACCTTGTACATTGCTGGCAAGATCAAAATCATAATATACAGAAGAAGAAACCTCCCGAAATTCCGGACGATTCACAGTACGTCCATAAGATAAACGGAACTGATGCTTATCATTCAAACGATAAGCCGCATTTACAGACGGGAAAAAGTCATCATACGTGTAAAACACACTAGTGGGGCTTTCCTCGTTTTTCTGTGTATGGCTAACCAACTCCATTCTATTATATTCAAAACGAACTCCTGCGTATACATTCAATTTGCCCAACGGAAGATTACCCCTACATAACCAGCACTCAAGAGATTATTGCCTTCGTAATTATTGCGCCAATCCACTTGTTCCAATAAATAAAGTCCATTCTCCCCATAATTCTTCTCTTGTAATAATTCATTAGGGACATTCATTACTTTATAAGCACCCGGCAAACCATTTTTCCAACTATAGATAAAAAAACGGGTATTATATTCACGAGCACGATGCTCCGTGTAAGCTCCAACCTTCAGGCTAGGAGTAAAAATCCCGAAAGAGAAATCGTGCTGATAATTGATGTTAGCCGACAAAATATGTTCATCCAATCGGGAAAACTCCCGATTAATCTCATTCAAGTTCTCTACTTCCAACTGATTGGTCTCCTCATTGAGTACGGTAGTATATCGACGGCGGTCCGGCATATTCCGATTGGCATAAGAATATCCAGCACTCCAATCCAACTTATCGGTATTACCCAATGTATGCTTCCCCGTAAATTGACCATTATAAGTGGTACGACTCTGATAATAATATTCCGCACTCTCTTCATAATCACTTTGTGCATCTGTTCCCTTACGGTAAGTATAGCGGTCTTTCCCTAATTGATTAAAAATATTCTTAAACTCATAGCGACTGTTACCACTGGCAGGTATATAAGTAAAATTCAGCATAGTTCCTATACGAACACTATGATTATATTGGTCATCTATACTTTTACGTAAATAATTAGAACAATCGTGAGTCATATCATAAGCACCAAACAAATTGTTATCCATATCCAGATATGTCCTATAGCTATTGCTATAGTTCACTGTTCCTAATATAGCCAAAGTACGTCCGCTACTATCCACCCAGCGACGGCTGAAATTCATATTCAGGCTAAGATCTGCCAAGGGCCTACGATCTTTAACGGTCCAGTCATTATTTAACCCATTATTTAATAAATCATAGCCATTGTTCATCGGACTAAGCACAGCATTGATTCCACCTTTCAAGCTACGAAAGCCATTATCGAAACCTAGAAAATCTGTGCCACTTCCTTTATTATACAGAAACTTTTTAAAATGAGTCTGATCATTTAAACTAGTTCCAACCGAAATAGTAAACAGATTACTGCTAGGAACATCTTTGGTATTCACTAAAATAAAACCACCACTGAAATCAGCCGGATATTCCGGTGCAGGCGATTTCACTACCAACATATTATCCAACTGCGACGATGGAATAATATCGAAAGAGAAAGCACGCGCATCGGCTTCAGAACTAGGTACGGCACTATTATTAATCCACACATTATTATACCGTTGTGAAAGCCCACGTACCATAACGAATTTCTCCTCAATTATACTGATACCCGGTACACGGCGAATCACTTCCGAAGCATCTTTATCTTGCGTCTTGGTAATCTGCTGGGCAGAAACTCCCGTTTGCATAACCAAGCTAGTACGTTGTTGGGTAATAATAGCATTCTCCGTATTCTTTTTAGCATCCGCTACAACCACAACTTCTCCTAATTGTTGATTATCCTGTTCTAGTTCTACTTTTATTTCGAACATGCCGTTTATTGTAACCTCAACAGTCTGTGTACAATAAGACACATAAGATATAATAAGCTTGTACGTTCCATTTCTTAATCCCGCAAGTTCGAAATTACCATCCACATCAGTAATAGTTCCTGTATTTGTACCACTTAACTGTACAGCAGCACCAATAAGTGGCTCTTTAGTCGCTTTATCTGTTACAGTTCCTCTCAAAGCAGCCGCCTGTACAGTCAATACCAACATCAAGAGAATTATCATAAGGCTAATGCCTTTCATCTGAGCTTTCATCATACTTTTACCTTGTTATTTTTCCGATGGCAAAGATCAGATAAAAGCATTACATGTATAATACATCTGCATGATACTCCTTTTGCGTATTTATTTCAATGACGTTTCATTGCATTTTGTTGAAAAAGCTCCTACCTTTACAAATAAATTGTAAAATAGAAAAAGAATATGAGAAGTTTTGCATCTGACAATAATTCAAGTGTACATCCCCGCATCATGGAAGCGTTAATGAAGGCCAATAACGGACATGCACTTGGCTATGGAGATGATCCATGGACAGAAGAAGCCGCCCACAAAGTGAAAGAACAATTTTCACGTCCATGTGAAGCACTGTTTGTTTTTAATGGCACAGGCAGTAATACTATGGCGCTGCAAATAATGACCCGTCCTTACCATATTATCTTCTGTGCCGACACAGCTCACATTGCTGTAGATGAATGTGGTGCCCCCAGTAAAGCGACTGGCTGTTTCATGCGCACAATTCCTACTCCGGATGGCAAACTGACTCCGGAATTACTAAAACCATTTATGGTTAACTTTGGTATAGAACACCATTCTCAGCCCGGAGCAATTTACCTAAGTCAATGTAGTGAATTAGGAACAATTTATAAACCAGAAGAAATATGCACATTGACAGAATTTGCACACCGGCATGGACTGTTTGTGCATATGGATGGTGCCCGTATCTCTAATGCCGCGGCAGCATTGGGAATGAGTCTTGATGATATATCAGGAGCTTGCGGAGTTGACACATTGACTTTGGGAGGAACAAAGAACGGACTGATGGGAGCCGAATGTGTAGTGATTTTCAATCAGGATTTGATAAAGGAAGCACGTTATGCCAGAAAACAATCTTGCCAATTGGCCAGCAAAATGCGTTATATCTCTTGCCAGTTCACAGCCTTCCTTGAAGATAACCTATGGTTAACATGCGCACAACATGCCAACGCAATGGCGCAACGCTTGTACAAGAAACTTTCCACAATGCCTGATATAAAGTTTACCCAAACAGTGGAGAGCAACCAATTATTCTTCATCATGCCGCATGAAAAAGAAGATAAGCTACAAGAATATTATCATTTCTACTTTTGGAACGAAACCATAGGAGAAATGAGACTTGTTACCTCTTTCGATACAACAGAAGAAGATGTCGACAACTGATAGCTTGCATAAAGACTCTATAATCATCTCCCGGTTCTCTATCAGGGCAGGCCTTCAGACCTGCCTGTTCTATTTCCAGTCCCTATTCCAAGGCATAAGTACCGGTGAGGGTTTCCGGACCTGCCCCTGCCGGAGAAAAGACATGGCGGAGCCTTCCGGACAGTTCCGTGGGAAACGTATCCACACCCACGGGAAAGATAAGGTTTTTAACTAATTCCCCCAAGTTTTCAAACTGAGCCGAAAAAACAGTAGAGGTCACATTTCACACGTGCGGATACAAAAAAAAGCCTCCGGAACTTCTTCAAGTCCGGAGGCTTCAATCAAAACGGCGGCTACCTACTCTCCCACTGTGACGCAGTACCATCGGCGTGGTGAGGCTTAACTTCTCTGTTCGGAATGGGAAGAGGTGGAACCCTCACGCTATAGCCACCTGAATAAGGTTGACATATTGTTGAGCTGTTATCGTAATTTCATTCTGTAGTAAAAACCAAAGGTATACACCATCCAACATATAAGGAAAGTGAACGGGCAATTAGTAATGCTCGGCTTTGGTATCTCTACCTTTACACCTGCATCCTATCAACGTCGTAGTCTACAACGACCCTGAGAAATCTAATCTTGTGGCCGGCTTCGTACTTAGATGCTTTCAGCACTTATCCGATCCAGACTTAGATACCCGGCAATGCAC
>ENA-OQAS01001503-OQAS01001503.1-human-gut-metagenome-genome-assembly--contig:-NODE-1503-length-10770-cov-1.734755_pt1 | contig 10770 bp, 19 predicted proteins | sample MGYA00242733_ERZ504523 | MGnify/ENA primary metagenome ERZ504523 (study PRJEB26092, sample SAMD00036239) | human gut metagenome | host: Homo sapiens | study: EMG produced TPA metagenomics assembly of... | reverse complement strand
AGGCTGCCTATCCTATCAACGCCATGGGGATCTCTAAATCTATGATGGAGAAGGTTGCTATTGCTCAAGGTCGTGCTTTGGGACAGAACGCAAAGACTACTATTTGCTGTACCCGTTATGGTAACGTTATGGCGAGCCGTGGCTCGTGATCCCTTTGTGGGTAGAGCAGATGATGGATGGTAAGCCGATCACTATCACGGATCCAAATATGACTCGTTTTATGATGACTTTGGATGATGCCGTGGATTTGGTGGTGTATGCCTTCACGCATGGTGAGAATGGGGATTTGTTTGTGCAGAAGGCTCCTGCTGCTACATTGGAGGTATTGGCTCAGGCTTGAAAGAAACATATGCGCAGATTAATCCGAAATATGGTGAAACAGAAGTGAAGACCATCGGTACACGTCACGGTGAGAAATTGTATGAAACATTGGTTACCCGAGAAGAGATGGCAAAGGCGATTGATATGGGAGATTATTACCGGATCCCTTGTGATAACCGGGACTTGAATTATGACAAGTTCTTTACCGAAGGTAACAAGGAGATCTCTGTTGTTGAGGATTATCACAGCCACAATACCGCTCGATTGGATGTGGGGGCATGAAGAAACTGTTGCTGTGCTTGCGTTTTATCCAGGAGGATTTGGGGCTAATTGAGCGGGCTAAGGCTAAGGAGATCCGGAGCGAATAGATTGATGGCGTATATGTGTTGTTTGTTTGCAAATAATGTATACCTTTGTATAGGTATCATTGTGAATGAATAAACAAAAAATATGGAAGCGACAGTTTTGAATCCTGTGCAACAACATTTGTTGAAGTTTTTTGCTTTTGATGGCTCAGAGGAAAAGCTATTAGAGGTGAAAACAGTCTTGACGAACTATTTCTCACAAAAATTGGACAAACGCTTGGATGAGTTATGGGATTCGGGAGTTCTCAATCAGGAGAGGCTTGACGAGTTAAGGACTATGCACCTTCGTACAGACTTGAAAGATGAGTAGAATCGTATTGGATACCAATAGCTTGATTCAAAGTCTTCCGAGTAGAAGCCGGTATCATCGAATATGGTAATCGTTCTTGGATGGTACTAACGAGTTATGTGTATCCGGAGAGATCCTTAACGAATATGAAGAAATTTTGGAACGTCTGGCGGGAAAAGAGGTGGCTAAACTTACCTTAGATGTTATTTTGAACAATCCATATACTAGCTTCCTTACTCCTTATTATAAGTTTAATTTGATAAAATCAGATCCTGATGACAATAAATTCGTGGATTGTGCGGTTATCGCAAACGCAAAGTTCATTGTGACGGAGGATCGTCATTTTGATGTATTGAAAGAATGCCCATTCCCAAGGATTGAGGTTATCGGACTGGATCTTTTTCTGCAATCTCTGATATAAATAGTTGTAATGAAAATTTTAGTAACCGGCGCCCGAGGGTTCGTCGGTCGGAATCTTGTGTCCCAATTGCGTAATATCCAATCGGGAAAGGCAGGGTGTTATGGCGATCTAGTGGTGGATGCCGTATATGCGTATGATATAGATTCTACTCCCGAGGAGTTGGATCGGTATTGTAAGGATTGTGATTTCGTGTTCAACTTGGCTGGGGTGAACCGTCCGCAAAAACAAGAAGAGTTTATGCAAGGTAACTTTGGTTTTGCCTCTACTCTGCTCGATACCTTGAAGAAACATCATAATAACTGTCCGGTGATGATTTCCAGTTCGATACAGGCAACCTTGGCCGGCGTTTTGGTACTTCTGAGTATGGAAAGAGTAAGAAGGCGGGAGAGGAACTGATGTTTAAATACGGCGAGGAAACCGGTGCAAGGTGCTGGTGTATCGTTTTCCGAATCTTTTCGGGAAATGGTGTCGTCCGAACTACAACAGCGCAGTGGCTACCTTTTGCCATAATAGGGCACACGACCTGCCTATTATGGTGAACGATCCGGCGGTGGAATTGGAGTTGCTTTACATTGATGATTTGCTAGAGGAGATGATATCCGCCTTGAAAGGAGAGGAGCATCGTTGTATGTTTGACGGGGTGGATACGATCTTGGAACCAGAGGGTCGTTATTGTGCAGCTCCGGTCACACATAAAGTAACATTGGGTGAGATCGTCCGTTTGCTGGAGGAATTCAAGAGTCAACCCGCTACCTTGGTGGTTCCGGAGATTCCGCAGGGTAGCTTTGCCAAGAAGCTGTATAGTACCTTTTTGAGTTACCTACCTAAAGAGAAGGTTTCGTTTCCTCTAAAGATGAATGTGGATCAGCGTGGTAGTTTCACGGAGTTGTTTCGTTCGAGGAATTGCGGGCAGGTGAGTGTCAATATCTCCAAGCCGGGTATCATCAAAGGACAGCATTGGCATCATTCCAAATGGGAGTTTTTCATAGTAGTTTCCGGGCATGGCTTGATACAAGAGCGTAAGATCGGTACAGAGAGGTGATTGAGTTTGAGGTGAGTGGAGAAAAAATAGAGGCGGTACACATGCTGCCGGGCTATACGCATAATATCATCAATCTCTCTGATACGGAGGACTTGGTAACGGTGATGTGGGCGAACGAGAGTTTTGATCCCCGTCGTCCGGATACCTATTTTGAAACTGTAAAATAAAAATAATCATGACGACATTTAAGAATAACGGCAAGCTCAAGTTGCTCATTATTGTAGGGACGCGTCCGGAGATTATCCGTCTGGCGGCGGTTATCAATAAATGTAGGAAATATTTTGATGTGGTTCTGGCTCATACAGGCAGAACTATGATTACAACTTGAATGGGATTTTTTCAAGGATCTGAAGCTGGCTGATCCCGAGGTCTATCTGGATGCCGTAGGCGATGACTTGGGTGCGACAATGGGGAATATCATTGATAAGAGTTACAAATTGATGGTGGAGATCAAGCCGGACGCTGTATTGGTGTTAGGAGATACCAACTCCTGTTTGAGCGTGATTGGTGCCAAACGTCTACATATCCCTATCTTTCACATGGAGGCTGGAAACCGCTGTTTCGATGAGTGCCTGCCGGAGGAGACCAACCGCCGCATCGTGGATATCATCAGTGACGTGAATATTTGCTATAGTGAGCACGCCCGCCGTTATTTGAATGCCAGTAGTGTGGCTCCGCAACGCACCTACGTGAGCGGTTCACCCATGGCGGAAGTGTTACATGAGAATCTTACCGAGATAGAAACAAGTGATGTGCATGAACGATTGGGCTTGAAGAAGGGTAAGTATATCTTGCTAAGTGCACCGGGAGGAGAATATCGATACAGAGAAGAACTTTAACTCGCTCTTCACTGGTATTAATGCTCTGGCAGAGAAATATGATATGCCAATCTTGTACAGTTGTCATCCAAGAAGTCGAAATCGTTTGGAGAAGAGTGGCTTTAAGCTCGATCATCGTGTGATCCGCCAGGAACCGTTGGGCTTTCATGACTACAATTGTCTTCAGATGAATGCTTTCTGTGTTGTTTCAGATAGCGGAACGTTACCGGAAGAGAGCAGTTTCTTTACTAGCGTGGGTCATTCTTTTCCCGCTGTTTGTATCCGTACCTCTACAGAACGTCCGGAGGCATTGGACAAGGGTTGCTTCGTATTGGCGAGTATCAACACGCAGGATCTGTTACAAGCCGTAGATCTGGCAGTCGAGATGAACTTGAACGGTGATCACGGTTTACCTGTACCGAACTATACCGATGAAATTGTATCCACCAAAGTGGTGAAACTGATCCAAAGTTACGCCGGTGTGGTGAATAAGATGGTTTGGAGGAAAGAATAAATACGTATTCTGTTTTTATAAATACTATTAATGATGAATATCCTGTTTCTGACAATGGTGTCAGGCCTGAAAAATATAGAGACGAGCGGTATTTATACGGACTTGATGCGGAAATTTCGAGACAAAGGGAATGAAGTATATATCATTTATCCTAGGGAACGTAGATAGGTTTACCAACAGAGGTTAGTCATAAAGGCAAGGTACATTTATTGGGAGTTAAGACCTTGAATCTTACTAAAACGAATCTGATCGAGAAAGGATTGGGGCAGGTGATGTTGGAGCGTCAATTCAAGTCGGCGTTAGAAAAACATTTTGGGAAGGTTAAGTTTGATGTTATTCTCTATTCCACTCCGCCCATTACTTTTACAAAAGTGATTCGGTATGTCAAAAGGCAGAATCCTAAGGCAATGAGTTATCTTTTATTGAAGGATATCTTTCCTCAAAATGCTGTGGATTTGGGGATGTTAACCAAGGATGGCTTGAAAGGATTCCTCTATCGGTCATTTCGGGAAAAGGAAAAGATTTATATCGGATCTCTGATACATCGGCTGCATGAGCCCGGCGAATGTGAGGTATGTGATAGGACATAATCCGGAGATTGATCCAGCTATAGTGGAGATAGCCCCGAACTCATGCGATGTACCTTCCGAGATTCCCGTTGAGTATGAGGACACTGCCCATATTCGTCAAAAATATGGATTGCCAGCAAATAAGCCAATATTTATCTATGGCGGCAATATGGGGAAACCGCAAGGAATACCTTTCCTCATAGAATGCATGGAAGCGGTGTGTGAGAGAGAGGATTGTCATTTCGCAATTGTGGGTAATGGCACGGAATATCCACGGCTGGAAACTTTTATGCTGGAGCGTAAGCTAAATCAGTCTCTCTTTTTAAGCATTTACCCAAGGAGGATTACGACCGGCTTGCCAAAGCTTGCGATGTGGGGTTGATTTTCTTGGATTATCGTTTTACCATTCCCAATTATCCCAGCCGGTTATTGCCCTACTTGATGGAGCGTAAACCTATTATAGCGGTGACAGACCCTATTTGTGATATGGGTACATTGGCGGAGGAGAATGGATATGGTTTCTACTGCCCAAGTAACTCAATAGAGACATTCGTGAAATCCATAGATAAAATGTTGGTCTCGGATATACGACAAATGGGTGAAAATGGGTATCAGTTCTTTTTAGATAACTATACCACCGAACATACCTATGAGACGATCATGAAGCATATAGAATAATATTTATTCCATTTTTGTGAATCCGGAAGAAAATGTTTTTCTTTGTTTATGGGTGGCTCATACCCATAAATGAAAACAGGCGAATTAGACGTTTAAAATAGATATAAAAGTGCTTGAAAAGTTTGAAGAACTCATTGAAAAGATTGAGATCCTCTTGGCCTGTTGGTGACGAGGAGACTATTGTATGCTGCATTTCATGAATTGTTGATGAAGTCGCATCATATACGAATAATGAGTATCGTACATTTAACGATTTTCAGCTGTTTTTTGTGACGAACCGTCTCTTAGCAAAAAACTTCATCAGAAAGAACGATAATTTGACTCTGATGATCAGAGCTGTGGAATGGAGGCTGGCCTACGAAGATATAATTTCGAATGCTGATTTGACGGAAGACGAAAGGCTTCAGTTACAGAAAGAGTATCTGCGGTTAAATACAATTATTTTGGACTATTTAAAAAAGGAGAAAGATCTTCAGAGTTATGTAGATGATTATGCCGATCGTTTGGAAGCGGATGGTGAAGACATGACGAAAGTTCATGAAATAGTCTATCCTCCTGTTGATGAAATCAATGTAAGATCTGAGAAATCAAAATGTCTTTTATGCAAATCAAGGACGGCTGATGCTGTAGGTTCGCACATGGTACCCCATTGCCTTATAGAAAAATTGTTTTCCTACGATGGCAAAAAAGGACGTGACCGAGAGGTTGTAGAGCGGTTTACTCTTGGAAAAGGGGAACGACAGTTATATCTTGGACGCAATATTACAGATGAAAAGAAAATCGTAAGTTTGATAAACCGTAATCTTCGTGATGATGAACAGGGTGAGACGAGCGTACATAATCCACTGACATTCGATCATTACTTTTGTAAGCATTGTGAAGAACGTCTGAGCGTGATAGAGAGAGAATACGCTAATGTCATGAGGGGTGTAAAGCAATATCATTATGCTGTGCCATATCTTTTCTGGATGTCTGTTACTTGGCGTATGTCAATATCAAAGATGGGAATTTCTCTTCCTGACAATCATGCTGAAAAAATACCGTTCGATTCTCGATAAAACATTGGCTTTGACAATTGGAGAAATAAAAAGTAACAGTAATAAAATGGGGCATTGTGCTTATACTATTCAGAGGGTTAATCAAACCAAAGGGAAGCAGACGGGTATATTGGGTATCCCTGTACCGACAATTCCAGCACATTACATGATCGGTGATTTAATGGTGAACTTTTACCATTCCCTCGATAAAGCAAGAAAATGTCAGAAAGTACGAACGAATCCATTGCCTGTCAATGACGGAAAATCACTGGAACAGATTTCTGAAGCGACATTTATTGAATTCTGGCAGATGAAAAGAAAGATATTGGATGAAAACTTCAAGCGGGATTACGATTACAATCCAGAAGGAGAATTTTCCACTGGAATCTCTCAGTTCATAAGGTATGAAAATGTAGATGAGAAAAGGCTCGAAGAAACAGGTCAGATATATCAAAGTCGATTTGATATTCAAAACAAAGGTAAATACCGTCTCGTAATACCTGCCGCCATTGACAAAATGATGCGATATCGTGATGCTCATCCTGAAGCGACAATTGAAGAAACTTCAAAAGCCTTAGGGTATACAGGAGAAGAAATGGCTGCTATGATACGGAATTTTTCCATGATTTAGGTAAGTACTCAAAAAAGGCTTATAATTAAACGAGCTACCTTCGAAGCGAATAAAATTTAGTAATTATGTATAGCCACGAAGATTTAGAACGGTTTTATTTTCAGTATCAGACGGAGTCATTGCTCTAAGAAGAGTTCGTCCAGTCATTTTGTAAAAGGAGTAAGGTACCCTATAACATCTTTCAAGAGGTTATGTCCTAAATAGAGTGTTTACATAATCAATAAATATGTATAAATCCTTTTTTAAGAGGATGATTGACTTCATTCTCGTGTTTGTAGTGTTGACTATTATCTGGCCAATACTGTTACTGATTACCGTATGGCTTCATTTTGCCAATAAGGGAGCCGGTGCATTCTTCTTACAAGACCGTCCAGGTAAAAAAGGTAAAATATTCAAAGTAATCAAATTCAAGACAATGACGGACGAACGTGATACTGATGGAAATTTTTTACCAGACGAGAACCGTTTGACGAAAGTAGGTAAGTTTGTCCGTTCCACCTCGATCGACGAATTACCGCAATTGTTTAATGTGTTGAAAGGAGATATGGCCTTGATAGGCCCGAGACCGTTATTGGTACAATATCTTCCTTTATATAGTAAAGAACAGGCTCGTCGGCATGAGGTGCGGCCGGGAATAACGGGTTGGGCACAGTGTAACGGCCGCAATGCGATCAGCTGGACGAGGAAGTTCGAGTTGGATGTTTGGTATGTGGATCATTGTTCGTTCCTGTTGGATCTGAGAATCTTATTCATCACCTTGAAAAAGGTCTTTGTGCGTGAAGGTATCTCACAAGAGGGACAGGCGACGATGGAGTTTTTTACAGGAAATAATTAAATCAAGATATGTATTTGTATGGCGCAAGTGGTCACGCTAAAGTGATCATCGATATTTTGTGTGCGCAAGGTTCGCAAGTGAGGGATTGATTGATGACAACTCTGAGATAAGGGAACTTCATGGATACCCAGTCTTTCACGGGAGGTCTGATCTATTTCCTCTAATTATCAGTATAGGAGACAACCGTATTCGTCGCATGATTAGCCAACATATGCAGGGGGTATTTGGTAGAGCCATTCATCCATCGGCTATCGTATCGCCTTCGGCTACGATTGGTGAGGGCACTGTCATTATGCAGGGAGCGATCGTGCAAGCTGATGCTCAAATAGGTAAACATTGTATTATTAACACGGGTGCCTCTATAGATCATGAATCAGTAATTGCTGATTATGTACATATTTCGCCCCATTCCACACTTTGTGGAAATGTGTATGTGGGTGAGGGCTCTTGGATAGGTGCAGGTTCGATTGTTATCCCTGGACTGCGGATTGGTCGTTGGTGTGTGATAGGAGCTGGATCGGTGGTAACGAAAGATATCCCAGATGGAGTTCTTGCTGTGGGAAACAGATGTAAGATAATCAAGAAAATAGCTAACGGAGAATAATATTAGGAATCAAATATGAACAAACGAATCTATCTTTGTCTCGCTCACATGAGCGGCAAGGAACAAATGTATATCAAAGAGGCCTTTGATACGAACTGGGTCGTGCCTCTAGGCCCGAACGTGAATGGATTCGAGAAGGATCTGGAGGAATTCGTGGGTGAAGATAAACATGTGGTGGCTCTGTCTGCCGGTACTGCCGCAGTGCATCTGGCATTGCTTGCTTGTGGCGTGAAGCCGGGGGATGAGGTGCTGGTGCAGAGTTTTACTTTCTGTGCTTCCTCGCATCCGATCACTTATTTGGGGGCTACACCTGTGTTCGTGGATTCGGAGGTGGATACTTGGAATATGGATCCTGCGTTGTTGGAAGAGGCTATTAAAGATCGTATCGAGAAGACGGGAAAAACACCGAAAGCGATTGTCCCGGTGGCTTATATGGGATGCCTTATAAGGTGGATGAGATTATGGCTGTCGCTGATCGGTATGGGATTCCGGTCATAGAGGATGCGGCGGAGGGTTTTGGCTCTCGTTATGATGGACGTATGTTGGGTACGTTTGGAAAATATGGGGTGCTGTCGTTCAATGGGAATAAGATGATTACGACCAGTGGTGGTGGTGCGTTGATTTGTCCGGACGAGGCGGCTAAGCAGGAGATCATGTTCTACGCTACGCAGGCTCGGGAGGCTTATCCTTATTACCAGCATGAACGGATCGGATATAATTATCGGATGTCGAATATTTGTGCGGGTATCGGGCGTGGTCAGATGACGGTGGCTGACGCTCATGTGCTCATCATAAGCATACGTGTGATTTATATCGGGAACTGTTGAGAGATGTGAGAGGGATCACTTTGCATGAGAATCCTTCCGGTCGTTTTGATAGTAACTATTGGTTGAATACGATTGTCTTGGATCCTTCATTGAGGATGAAAGGACAGGAGGATGCTTATCAAGCAACGGTACAAGGTGCTGTTGGTGGTGCGGGCGGTGTGACTCACGCAGCGGTTAACACCCATACGGATTGCGAGCCGAATGCCAATGTCGAGGCGATGCGTATGGGACTTGACGCGATGGGTATAGAGTCCCGTCCTTTGTGGAAACCGATGCATAAGCAACCTGTCTATAAAGATTGCCCGGCTTACGTGAATGGGGTGAGCGAATCTTTGTTTAAGGTTGGGTTGTGCCTGCCTTCTGGCCCGTATGTGACAGATGGGGATGTGGCCTATATCGTGGATTGTATAAAGAAGAATATACTATAGTTATCATGAACCTTTTTTCTCGACTATCTACCTGGTACTTTTCCAAGAAATCCTTACCCTATTGGGGTATTATCTTGCTGGATTGCTGCTTGATCTTATTTTCCGGCTTATTGGTGTATACCTTGAATAATGGTGTGTTGTCGACTTTGGATATCTTAGGACATCTATTGGTCACGCTGTTGGTATGCCTGATTCCTTATCTGGTAGCTTCGCCTGTTCCATACCTATTCGGGGATTATACGTTATTCCTCTTTCGTGGACTTGCAAAAGGTGGGATTCGCCGTTTTGTTTGGCTTGATTTGCGTAGTCGTGTTTCAGGCGTTGACGGACTTTTCTCCTTATTTGGTGTATATCCGTAAACGGGATCTGATCCTCTCCGCGTTGTTGGCTATGAGCTTGATGTGGATGATGCGTGTGTTCGTGAAATATTTTTATGTAAGTACTTTTCGTGTGGCTAAGGCGGAACGAGCCTTTATCTATGGCGTGAAGCAAGGTGGGGTGAGTTTGGCGAAAAGTATCCAGAATCAAGATCGGCCGGTTTGTACTGGCAGGGTTTATCTCGGATCAGACAGAGATAGGGAATCGGTATTTAATGGGAGTCAAGGTTTATCCGAATAACGAGGATTTGATTGGTGTGATGAGAAGGCTGAAGCCGATGTTTTGTTGGTATCTCCCTTAAGGTTGAGGCGATCCGGAATAATCAGGAGATGGTGGACAGGCTGATCAAGGCGAATATAAAGATCTATATGACTCCTGCCGCCCAAGAGTGGGACGGGAGGAGCGACTTGAGCCATACCCAGCTGAGGGAGGTGAATATAGAGGATTTACTGCCCCGTGATAAGATCGAGATAGACTTGGAGGCTGTGAGGAAGCAGCTTACCGGTAAGCGGATTCTGATAACAGGAGCCGCCGGGAGTATCGGTAGCGAGATCGTGCGGCAGGTAGCCCAGTTCGCCCCGGAACGTATGGTCTTGATAGATCAGGCGGAGACTCCCTTACACGATGTCCGCTTGATGATGGCTCGTCAGTGGTCGAATATAGAATCCTATACGGTTGTGAGCGATATTTGTGTGCGTGAACGCATGGAGGAGCTATTCGAGGAGCATCGTCCGGATTACGTGTTTCATGCCGCGGCCTACAAGCATGTACCTATGATGGAGGATAATCCGGAGGAGAGTGTCCGTAACAACGTGGACGGTACCGGGTGATCGCAGACTTGTCGGTGAAATACGGCACGAGGAAGTTTGTGATGGTATCGACTGACAAGGCGGTGAATCCCACGAACGTGATGGGCTGCTCGAAACGTATTTGCGAGTATACGTGCAGAGCTTGGATCAGGCTATCAAGGATGGGAAGGTGAGGGGGCGTACGCAATTCGTGACGACTCGTTT
>ENA-OQAS01001501-OQAS01001501.1-human-gut-metagenome-genome-assembly--contig:-NODE-1501-length-10799-cov-2.222920_pt1 | contig 10799 bp, 16 predicted proteins | sample MGYA00242733_ERZ504523 | MGnify/ENA primary metagenome ERZ504523 (study PRJEB26092, sample SAMD00036239) | human gut metagenome | host: Homo sapiens | study: EMG produced TPA metagenomics assembly of... | reverse complement strand
ATATAGAAGAGCGAATCTATATCGCCAATCTTGGGAATATAACGAGGGCGAGCTTGTGGCGCATGGTTACGCGCCGTCGATTATGACGAATGGCGGAGCGTATCGGTTTGAATGAATTTTATGAAGAATACGCTATCCATGATTATGAGCTGCCTTTGAGATTGACGAATACACGCCGATTGAGGAAGTCAACCGCCTGTGTGAGATGGTGGAGGATTTACCAGAGGATATACAGGACGAACTTTCTGAACTGTTATGCTGTTACAGCAGCTTGGAGGAACTTTGCGAACACGCCGACGAGATTATCCACTATCCCGACTGCAACGATATGACAGACGTTGCCTATTATTTTATAGATGAATGTCAAAGTCTTGGAGAGATACCAGACAGGTTAAGAAATTACATAGACTATGAATCCTATGGGCGTGACCTTGATTTAGAGGGGCGTTTTGTCGTCACCATCATGGCGTGTTTGAATGTCCGTATTAACCATTACAACTGAATATCAAAACAATTCAGCCAGTGAAATTGACACTGGTTATTTTTATGCAGCAGCTTGTGAAAACAGGCTGCTGTTTCCATGTAAAGAAAAATCTTCAAAGAAAGGAGCTGTGAAAATTGAAGAAAATCAAAAGCTATACAAGCATATGGAGCGTGGAGAAAGTCATTTATGCAATCAACGACTTTCAGCTCCCGTTCCCTGTCACGTTCAGTCAGATGGCTTGGTTTGTGGTATCGCTGTTCATGATGATTCTCTTTGGGGAGCTGCCGCCCTTTAACATGATTGACGGGGCGTTCCTCAAATACTTTGGAATCCCTGTTGCTTTTACATGGTTCGTATCGCAAAAGACCTTTGACGGAAAGAAACCATTTGGATTCTTGAAATCCTGTGTGAGCTTTTTACTCCGACCAAAAGTGACCTATGCAGGAAAAGCCATTAAGCTGAAACATGAAAAAATCAATCCTGTTATTACAGCAGTTAGGAGTGTGATGTATGTTCCCGATTAAATATATTGAAAACAATCTGGTGTTCAACCATGACGGTGAGTGCTTCGCTTACTATGAGCTGACACCTTACAATTATTCGTTCCTGTCACCAGATGAAAAGTACATGGTGCATGACAACTTCCGTCAGCTTATCGCCCAGAACCGTGACGGGAAAATCCATGCCTTACAGATTGCCACAGAGGACAGCTTGCGTACAGTACAGGAGCGTTCCAAAAAAGGAATCACCGGCAGGTTAAAAGAAATCGCCTGTAAAAAAGTAGATGAACAGACAGAAGCGTTGGTTGAAATGATAGGGGAAAACCAGATTGACTACCGCTTTTTTCTTGGCTTTAAGCTGCTGGTGAATGAGGAAGAAATCAACTTAAAAAGTATGAAGAAATCAGCAGCCATGACCTTTACGGATTTTATCTATGAAGTCAATCACAAGCTCATGGGTGACTTTGTTTCCATGAGCAATGATGAAATCAATCGTTTTATGAAGATGGAGAAATTGCTGGAAAGTAAAATCTCACGCCGCTTTCAGTTCCGCAGACTGGATAAGAATGATTTCGGTTATCTCTTGGAGCATATCTACGGGAATACGGGAGTTGCTTACAGTGATTACAGTTATGATTTACCAGTAAAGAAGTTAAAGCGTGAAACTCTGGTGAAGCGATATGAACTTATCCGACCTACACGCTGCATGATAGAGGAAAACCAGCGATACCTAAAGCTGGAGCGTGAAGATCAGACAACGTATGTTGCCTACTTCACGATTAACAATATCGTGGGTGAACTGGACTTTCCATCTTCGGAAATCTTCTACTACCAACAGCAGCAATTTACGTTCCCTGTTTCCACTTCTATGAATGTAGAGATTGTGACAAATAAGAAAGCCTTAACCACAGTCCGTAACAAGAAAAAGGAATTGAAAGACTTGGATAACCATGCTTGGGAATCCAACAACGAAACAGGAAATAACGTCATTGAAGCTCTGGATTCAGTCAATGAGCTGGAAACGAATTTAGACCAGTCAAAAGAATCCATGTATAAGCTGTCCTATGTTATCCGTGTGGCGGCTGACACTCTGGAAGAACTGAAACGCCGTTGTGATGAAGTCAAGGACTTCTACGATGATTTGAATGTGAAGCTGGTACGCCCATTCGGGGATATGTTGGGATTACATGGTGAATTTATTCCAGCAAGCAAGCGTTACATCAATGATTATATCCAGTATGTCACTTCTGACTTTCTGGCTGGACTTGGATTCGGTGCGACACAGCAGCTTGGGGAAACGGACGGTATCTATATCGGCTATAACCTTGATACAGGAAAAAATGTGTACTTGAAGCCTAGTCTTGCGGCACAGGGCGTTAAAGGTTCGGTCACTAATGCTCTTGCGGCAGCGTTCCTCGGCTCTCTCGGTGGTGGGAAGTCATTCTGCAACAATCTGATTATCTATTATGCGGTGCTGTTTGGAGGAAAAGCGGTCATTGTAGACCCTAAATCAGAGCGTGGCAACTGGCAGGAAACACTACCCGATATTGCACAGGAAATCAAGATAGTCAACCTTACCAGTGAGGATAAGAACAAAGGACTTCTTGACCCGTATGTGATTATGAAGCGTACAAAGGACGCTGAAAGCCTTGCGATTGATATTTAACATTCCTTACAGGTATTTCTTCCCGTGATGGTGAGAAGTTCCCTGTTTACGTCGTGCAATCCGTTCTGTTACCCAGAGCAAGCAACGTGGACTGCTCCGTGTTATTGATGAGCTCCGCAAAGATGGTTCACTCGTGGCAGAGAATATCGCAGACCATATCGAGAGCATGACGGACTATGATTTTGCACACCTGTTATTCTCGGACGGTGATGTGGTACAATCCATCAGTTAGACCGACAGCTTAACATCATACAGGTGGCAGACCTGGTATTGCCAGACAAAGACACAAAATTTGAAGAATATACCACAATGGAGCTACTTTCCGTGGCAATGCTTATCGTTATCAGTACCTTTGCCTTAGACTTTATCCATTCGGACAGGAGCATTTTCAAGATGGTGGATTTGGACGAAGCGTGGACGTTCTTGCAGGTGGCACAGGGAAAGGCTCTCTCTAACAAGCTGATTCGTGCTGGTCGTTCCATGAACGCCGCTGTCTACTTTGTTACACAAAACTCTGGTGATGTGGATGACGAAAAGATGAAGAACAATATCGGTTTGAAGTTTGCCTTTCGTAGTACGGACATAAAAGAAATCAAGAATACCCTTGAATTTTTCGGTGTGGATAAGGAGGACGAGGGCAACCAGAAGCGATTAAGGGATTTGGAAAACGGGCAATGCCTGTTTCAAGATTTATACGGGCGTGTGGGCGTTATCCAGATACATCCTGTATTCGCTGACCTGTTCCATACCTTTGATACCAGACCGCCAGTGCAGACGGAAGAAATGAGGTGAAGCCTATGGACAAGAGAAAAATAGTCCGTTATCTGCTTATCACACTTTCGGTGATTCTCGGTGTGCTGGTGTTTTTATCTATCACGGGTACGGTAGCCCATGCGGCTGGTCTGGTAGATAATACAGTCAGTGACGCTAACGCCTATTCAAAATATCCTTTGGAAAACTACCAGCTAGATTTCTATGTGGATTCAAGTTGGGATTGGCTACCGTGGAACTGGCTTGACGGTATCGGAAAAAGTATTCAGTACGGACTATATGCTATCACGAACTTTGTCTGGACGGTAAGCCTTTATATCTCCAATGCGACGGGATATGTGGTGCAGGAAGCCTACAAGCTGGACTTTATCTCTGATACCGCAAACTCTATCGGAAAGAACATTCAGACGCTTGCAGGTGTCACTTCCAGCGGCTTTTCCAGTGAGGGATTCTATGTGGGATTTTTACTTATCCTTATTCTGGTAATGGGTATCTATGTGGCATACACAGGACTTATCAAGAGGGAAACCACAAAAGCAGTTCATGCGGTGATTAACTTCCTTGTGGTGTTTATCCTGTCAGCTTCTTTTATTGCATACGCCCCAAATTATATCAGCAAAATCAATGACTTTTCCGCTGATATAAGCAGCTCGGCGTTATCGCTTGGCACAAAAATTGTGCTGCCCGATTCCAGCAGCAAGGGAAAAGACAGTGTGGACTTGATTCGTGACAGCCTGTTTTCCATACAGGTGAAACAACCGTGGCTACTCTTACAGTATGGGGAATCTGATATAGAAACGCTCGGTTCTGACCGTGTGGAAAGCCTGTTATCGGCAAGTCCAGACACGGACAACAGGGAGGACGTTGTGATTGAGGAAATCGAGGATAAGGACAACGATAACCTAAGCGTCACAAAGACCATGACACGTTTAGGTATGGTGGTGTTTCTGTTCATCTTTAATATCGGTATCTCGGTTTTTGTATTTCTGCTTACGGGCATGATGATTTTCTCACAGGTGCTATTTATCATTTACGCTATGTTCCTGCCAATCAGTTTTATCCTGTCTATGATTCCGACCTATGAGGGTATGGCAAAAAAAACACTTACGAAGCTGTTCAATGCCATTATGATGAGGGCAGGAATCACACTGATTATTACGACAGCATTTAGTATCTCGACCATGTTTTACTCTATTTCTTCTGGCTATCCGTTCTTTATGATTGCTTTTTACAGATAGTCACCTTTGCAGGAATCTACTTTAAACTGGGTGATTTGATGGCAATGTTCAGTCTGCAATCTTCTGATACACAGCAGGTCAGCAGACGAATCATGCGACGACCTTATATGTTCCTTAACCGCAGAGCAAGACGCTTGGAGCGTAAAATCGGAAGAACGGTTGCGGCTGGTGCTGCTGGCGGTGTTGCTGGTGCGGCGGCTGCTTCTGCTTCTACGAAAAAAGCAGATAATAAAAATCAGCAGGCAGCGGTCATACCAGACCAAACAATACGCCATCTTCCAATAGTGGAGGTAACGGAAAGCCGCCTGCTCTGCCAACGAATCAGAAGCCGCTTGCATTACCCGATAAGCAGAACAGCGATTCTTCGCAATCAACAGTACATAGCAGCTCTGTAAGCCAGTCGCAGGAAACGAAGTCCGCTTCTAAGCGTGGTATCGTGGATAAAAAGGCGGTATCGAAACAACCGCAATCAGAAAAACAGGATAAGCAACGTCCGATAGTGGATAAGACACAGAAGAAACAGGAAACACGGGATAAGGAGCGACAGGACAATGGATCAGCGACAAAAGCTGGTACAGCGAAAGGAACTGCCCATTGCATGAGCGACCAGTGACAACGCCTGTATCTGCGAAAGCAGCTCCACAGGCGGCAGGTTCTAAAGAAGAACAGAATATCAAAGAACGCCCTACTACTGTTAAGAGGGAGCAATCACAATCTGCCAGAGCAAAAGAGCCTGTCACAAAGCAACAGGAAGTAAGAACGCAGGTTGCCAGAGAATCTTCTTCTCCAGCAGCTACACCAAAACATTTGGGAACTGTGACAGATACGCCCCGTCAGACAGTCAAACATCAAAAGCAGACAAAGACAGTCAATAAAAAGACCACAAAACAATCAACTGTGAATAAAACGTCCAGCAGGAAAGGCGGCAAGAAATGAAGCTGAAACACTTCGCTGTATTTGGTGGGATTTTCACGGTGATTATCTGTCTGCTTCTGTTCTTGTTTATCTTGACCGCAGATGATGAAGAAAACAGCACTTCTCACTTTGATTTTTCTGGACTGAATCTGTCAGAGGAAGTGCTGAAACATCAGCCAACGGTAGAAAAATATGCAAAGGAATACGGGGTTTCTGACTATGTGAATTATCTGCTTGCGATTATGCAGGTGGAATCTGGCGGTACTGGCACGACAGACGTTATGCAGGCAAGTGAATCTCTTGGTCTGCCGCTTAATTCCCTGTCTACGGAGGAATCCATCAAACAGGGGTGTAAATATTTTTCGGAACTTCTAAAATCCGCAGAATCAAAAGGCTGTGACATCAACACGGTGTACAAGCCTATAACTATGGCGGCGGCTTTATTGATTATGTGGCGAATCACGGAAAAAAATATACGTTTGAGCTTGCTGTCAGTTTCGCAAAGGATAAATCGGGCGGTGTCAAAGTCACCTATAAAAATGAGATTGCCATAAAGGAAAATGGCGGCTGGCGTTACAAGTACGGGAATATGTTCTATGTGCGGCTGGTAAACCAGTATTTAGCTGTTCCAAACTTTAGTGACGCTACGGTACAGGCAATCTTTAATGAAGCCTTAAAGTATCAAGGCTGGAAGTATGTCTATGGCGGCAGCAATCCAAACACCAGCTTTGATTGTTCTGGTCTTACGTCCTGGTGCTACGGAAAGGCTGGTATCAGCCTACCTCGTACCGCACAGGCACAGTATGACGCTACACAGCACATACCGCTGTCACAGGCGAAAGCTGGTGATTTGGTATTCTTCCACTCGACCTATAATGCTGGAACATATGTCACACACGTCGGTATCTATGCAGGAAACAACAGAATGTATCACGCTGGCGACCCTATCGGATATGCAGATTTAACAAGCTCGTACTGGCAAAAGCATTTGATTGGTGCTGGACGGGTAAAAACCAAATAAGAAAGGAATGGTACTATGATTTTCAAGAAAAAGAACAAAGAATCAAAACCTAAAAAAGAGAAAAAAGTGCCTGATGATGAAAGTCGACACGCACAGGAAAACCGTGATTGCCTTATGGCTGGTGCTGATTGCAAGCGTCAGCTTTGGGGTGTATAAGAATTTCACCGCTATTGATATGCACACGGTACATGAGAAAGAAGTCATTGAACAGCGTATCATTGATACCAATAAGATAGAGAACTTTGTAAAAGCCTTTGTGAAGTCCTACTATTCTTGGAGCAATACGCAGGAATCCATTGACGCACGAACTGCAGCCATCAACAATTATTTGACTAAGAGCTTACAGGATTTGAATGTCGATACGGTAAGGCAGGATATACCCACAAGCTCCACTGTGACAGACGTAAAGATTTGGGATATAGAACAGGCTGGAACAGATGACTTTACCGTTGTCTACTCGGTAGATCAGACGGTAACGGAGGGTGAAACCTCAATCGGCTATACTTCTGCTTACATGGTGGTGGTTCATGTAGATGGTGACGGAAACATGGTTATCACACAGAATCCGACTATCAGCAGCACGCCGACAAAATCCAGCTATGAACCAAAAGCAAAGGAATCTGACGGTACGGTGGATGCTGCCACAACAGAGGAAGTGACAGAGTTCTTGGAAACATTTTTCAAGCTCTATCCAACAGCTACAAAAAAGGAACTTGCCTACTATGTGTCTGGCAATGTTCTTGAACCTGTAAACTGTGACTATATGTTCTCGGAGCTGGTAAATCCTATCTTCATCAAAAGCGGAGAACAGGTCAAAGTGTCGGTATCGGTGAAATATCTCGACCAGAGGACAAAGGCAATACAGATTTCACAGTTTGATTTGACACTGGAAAAGGATAGTAACTGGAAAATTGTAAAATAACTTGCCATTGACTTTCCGACACTTGTGTCGTATAATGATTAAAGACACAAGTGTCGGAAGTGATGGTGTGATAACATGATAAATAAACGTGGAGAAGAAACTAGACAACTTATTAAAAACTGTGCTTGTGCCTTGTTTGCCAGTAAGGGATTTAAACAGGTCACAATGAAAGATATTTGTGAAGCAACAAAATTAAGTCGTGGCGGTTTATATTGTCATTATGGGAGTACACAAGAAATCTTCAAAGAAATTATAAACGATTTTATGAGCCAACAAGGAGATACTTTTTCAGAAAAAATAGCACAAAATCTATCTGCAATAGAAATATTAAATGATGTACTGGAATGTTATAGAAAAGAAATGATAGACAGTCAATCATCATTAAGTTTAGCAATATATGAATACTTTTCTATTGAAAATAATGCAGGAACAAAAAATGAACTATATACACAATATCTAGCGTCCCTCAACGCTTGGAGAAACTTAATGGAATATGGTATCAAAAAGGGAGAGTTTAATGATGTGGATATTGTATCAGTGTTTGATTTAATTGTATTTTCCTATCAAGGCGTGAGAATGTATAGTAAACTCATACCGATAGATGAAGATATACCACAGAGAATAATTGAACAAATCAAAAAAATATTAGTAAAGGAGTGAGCGACAATGTCAACTATTTTTGATGAATTTTGCAGAGAAACAACCGCTTTTATCAATCCTACAGACTGTATAAAGCCATTATCTGAATTTCCAGAAATTTGTATTACTACTTTTTCACAAAATATTATTACAGAATTTATTGAGAATAATAATACAAAGATAATTGCGAATCTTTATTCTGCCAATGGAATATTACCTGTCTATGAAATTAAGTACGATGATGCGTCTGTCGGTGTATTCCTTTCTAGGGTTGGTGCTCCTGCTTGTGTCGTTGGACTTGAAGAAATTATTGCATTAGGAGCAAAAAAATAATACAATTCGGAAGTTGTGGAACACTCAATCAGTCGGCAACAGAAAACAAGATTATTATTCCAACCTCTGCCATTAGAGATGAAGGAACAAGTTACCATTATATAGAAAAGGTGATGAAATTGCTGCGGAGATTTCATCAATAAATATTGCAACGCAGTGTTTGGAAAAACACAATATCCCGTATATCCTCGGAAAAATTTGGACAACAGACGGAATTTACCGAGAAACTTTAAATCTTATTAAAAAACGAAAAGAACAGGGATGTCTTGCTGTTGATATGGAATGTTCCGCTTCTTTAGCTATTGCAAAATTTAGAAATATCCCTATTATTCAATTTCTCTTTGGAGCAGATAATTTAGACGCTACTGAATGGGAACAAAGAGATTTAACTGACTATGGCTTTCAATCAGCTAACAAGTATATTCTATTGGCTTTAGAATTGGCTATTGCATTTGGAAAAGAGGAATACAAATGATTAAGTCGGAGTCCTATTGGTTGCATTGTCCAACTTGCAGAAATAAAACCAGAGTAAAAATCAGAATAGATACAGAATTAAAGAATTTTTCCACTGTTTTGTCCAAAATGTAAACAGGAAAGCCTAATTAATGTAAAAAAACAACAAATAATAGTTATAGAGCCAGACGCTAAGACGCAGAGCCGATAATACCGAGAATGAATGAAATTTCTTGGGTTATCGGCTTATTTTATTTTAGAGCTAAAAGAGGAGGATTATTTGTCCTCCACTTCCTTAGACTTGATAATTCCGTCAGCGACACTTTCCATGATAACTAAATCCTTATCGGAAAGGTTGTCAAGTTGTTTTTCCAACTGTCGTCTTCTGGTGCTTTTCACCAGATCAGGCACAGGCAGGAAATTCATCAACGGAAATATTAAGTAATGATACAAGGTCATAGAACACCTGTAAACTTGGGTGCTGCCCTTTGTTTTCAATATTTGTCAAATAGCGTGGGTCAATTTCAATCATAGCTCCCACCTGTTCACGAGTAAGACCTCGTTTTTTACGAGCTTCTTTGATGGCAAGACCAAAGGCTCTGAAATCATACTTATCTTCTTTTTTACGCATATTTAATCACCTCACTACATTTTACTGTTCCTGTTGATTTTCTAACAGGTATAGAAAAACGTATAGCAAGGTTTATCAGTTCCCATTATGCGTAAATCAATTAAAAAGTGCTGCATAGCGGCAAATAAAAAAACCGCTATCAACAGTACCGTTTTTGCGTGTCACAAAATACCTTTTTCCAGATGGCGGTTGAAAAGCCGCCTTTTTCTTTTCCCATCAATAGAAAAACAACATAATGGTTTTGGGTTAGCGGCTTTGGGAGGTAGCCGCATTGAAAGACCTGTATAATCGACAATCTTCAATATATCCGTTATTGTCAAAAAAATCCTAGCTTTCACAGCGGCACAATATACCCTTGAATATGGTTTTTCACGTTACATAACAGGAACAATTTTAAAAGCACAAGAACAGCATTTCTTTTATGCTCTTGTGCTTTTTGCTACTTTAAAAAATTTTTTGATTTTTTTCTGATTCGGGTTACAAATCGCCCCTCCGTGTTGAGTGTTAGTGCGGAAAGAGGTAAAAAGCCTTTTCGCTTTAGCAACTTCAACTTGAAAGGAGGTGAGATTATGAAACCTTCTTCATTTGAGAACGCTATAAGACTTCAATTTGACTGTCTGGCTCGTAAGGTGATTGGCAGAACTGTAAAGAACTACAACAAAGAACTTGCCAGACGTGCAAAGCATGAAATATCTTTCTGTGAAATACCAGAGCTGGAATTAAACCAGTTGGGTGTATCGGACGAATACCCGATTGAATTTACTTCCTTTGATGTGTTTGGTACAGAAGTTCGTGTCTATGATGAGAAATTATGTGAAGCAATCAAAAAATTAAGCGAAAGACGACGCAATGTTGTGTTGATGTTCTATTTTCTGGAATTACCAGACGCAGAAATCGCAGAGATTTTGGATATTTCCAGAAACTCTGTTTATAGAAACAGAATGTGTTCACTAAAGCTCATTAGAGATATGTATGAGGAGGAATTATAACATGATGAAGTCTACAAAAAAGTGTCCTCTATTCTCCACAATCAGTTTAGCTGCTGATGGCGACGAAGTGGCAATAGAGAAAATATTAAATCACTATGACGCTTACATATCAAAAGCAAGTTTACGCCCGTTCTATGATGAACACGGAAATATGTATATTGTGGTCGACATGGAACTGAAAGGCAGAATCAGAGCTGCTCTTATTAAAGCAATTCTAGGTTTTGAAGTCAGAGTGAA
>ENA-OQAS01001500-OQAS01001500.1-human-gut-metagenome-genome-assembly--contig:-NODE-1500-length-10800-cov-1.616696_pt1 | contig 10800 bp, 14 predicted proteins | sample MGYA00242733_ERZ504523 | MGnify/ENA primary metagenome ERZ504523 (study PRJEB26092, sample SAMD00036239) | human gut metagenome | host: Homo sapiens | study: EMG produced TPA metagenomics assembly of... | reverse complement strand
CAAAATAAGGCACTCGATTCCGGAACGAATCCGGCGGCGGTGGAAGCTATTATCTCCAAGATACAGGCTTATGCCTTGGGATATAAACTTCCGGGAGCAGGCGGTGGTGGTTACTTATATATCGTAGCGAAAGACCCGGGTGCGGCCCTGCAAATCCGAAAGATATTGACTCTTTCTCCACCAATTCGAACGCCCGGTTCGTGGAGATGAGCTTGTCGAATAAGGGGCTTCAGATTAGTCGTTCGTAGGTTCGTGCCACGCCGGTATAGGCGAGGGCACACGCCAGTATAGGTGTTGGCTTACGCTGGTATAGATACAGGCCTATGCCTATACTGCTGAGGGGCGTTGCGTATATACGTGTGTATTTTTGCCTGTTTTGTTGCTAATTGGAATATATTGCATGTGTTTTGGAACATTTATATAAATGATCCTGTTGTACTTTTGCGGAGTTTAATGAGGTGTCAGATCTGATGGGGAAGAGAATTGTTTTTATATGGCTTTTATTGGCGTTCGCTTGGGTAGCGAAGAGCCAGAACTACATGATAAAAGGAATCGTGACTGATTCCATTACGGGAGAACCTTTGCCTTATGTGGCTGTGATTTTGAAGGGAACTACGATAGGTGCTACGACAGATCTGGATGGGGCTTTTACGCTTTCCTCTTCATCTAAGGTACGTACTTTACAGGTCTCTTATTTGGGTTATACGGAGAAAGAATTGAAATTCGTTCCGGGTAAAGCGGAACATTTGAAGATTCAGCTAGCTCCGACAAGTATTAATTTGTCGGAGGTGATCATCAAGCCGGGAAAGGAAAGATATCGGAAGAAGGATAATCCTGCGGTTACCTTTATCAAAAACGCTATCGCACGTCGGGAGAGCAACGATCCTCGTAATCATGATTATTTCGGTATGATCAATACGAGAAGATGGTCTTCGCTATGAACGATTACCAACCGAAACCGAAAAGGATGGAAAGGCGGGAAAGTTTGACTTCTTGACTGAGTTTATCGATACGTTGGAGGTGGGAAAGACGATCTTGCCGGTATCCGAACGTGAGAAAATCCAGACCGTTTATTATCGTAAAGACCCGAAGACGGAAAAGAGGGTCGTTCAGGCTACGAAAGCGGCTGGTGTGGATGAGGTCTTCTCACGAGACGGTATGCAACAGTTCTTGAATGAGGTATTCCGGGAAGTGAATATCTTCCAGAATGATATTCCTTTGTTCTTGAACCGTTTCGTAAGCCCTATGTCTACGATGGGACCTAACTTCTATAAATATTATTTGCTAGACACGGTGGAGGTCGCCGGACAGAAGTGTGTGGATTTGGGTTTCGCTCCGTTTACTCCGGAGACGTTCGGCTTTACGGGACATCTTTTTATCACGTTGGATTCTACTTATTTCGTGCAGAAGGTTAAGTTGAATGTCCCGAAGAAGATCAACTTGAATTTTGTCGGTGGAATGACGATCGAGCAGACTTCGACCGTGCCCCGGATGGGACTCGTATCATTACGAAAGATGATATCAACGTGGACTTCAAATTGACGGAGAAATCGAAAGGAATGTATGCCCGCCGTTTGAATATCTATTCGAATCAAGCGTTTGAGGACCCGATGATCCTAAAGTATTCGAGGAGAGCGCACCTATTATTATACCGATGGAAGCTTATCGCCGTTCGGCGGATTTCTGGGAGGAGAATCGTCCTACTGAGGCGGGAACTCGCAAGCAGAATAACGTGGAGTTGCTAATGGCGAAACTTCGTTCCGTTCCTATTTTCTATGTGACGGAGAAGGTTGTTTCGATCCTTACCTCCGGTTATATCGCGACGAATAAGATTCCGGCGAAGAGCAAGTTCGAGTTTGGCCCGATGAACACCTATATCAGTGGTAACGCGATTGAGGGGGCCCGCTTCCGTGTCGGTGGAACCACGACAACGGCGTTCAGTAAACGTCTTTTCTTGGATGGTTATTTGGCTTATGGATCGAAAGACCGCAAGTTGAAATATGATGGTATCGTAGAATATTCTTTTATCGATAAGAAGGATTATCGGAAAGAATTTCCCGTGCATTCTATTCGCTTCGAGTACCTATATGATATCAACCAGTTAGGTCAGCAGTATATGTATACCAACAAGGATAATATGTTCTTAGCCTTGAAGCGGCAGAAGGATACACGTGCCACCTATTAAGGAATATGGAACTGACCTATTACCGTGAACATTATAACGGCTGGGCTTATGGGGCGGTACTTCGGAATTTTAAGGAATACTCAACCGGTTACGCTGCGTTCGACCGTATCGGTCCGGATGGCCAGATCACGGCTACCGATTCCTACCGGATGTCGGAAGTGGAGTTTAAGTTCCGTTTTGCCCCGAATGAGAAATTCTACCAGACTCGTAATTACCGTTATCCGATTACGCTTGACGCACCGGTATTCACCTTGAACCATACGATGGCTTTCCAAGATGTATTAGGTAGTTCGTATGATTATCAGAAGACGGAGATCGGTATCCAGAAACGCTTCTGGTTCTCTGCTTTCGGTTATGTGGATATTCTCGCTAAAGCAGGTAAAGTTTGGACAAAAGCCCCTTATCCTTTGTTGATCTTGCCAAACGCAAACTTGTCGTATTTGGTGCAACCGGAATCTTATACGAATATGAATGCGATGGAGTTCATCAACGATGAGTACGCTTCGTGGGATATTACTTATTTCATGAACGGAGCCTTGTTGAACCGTATCCCGCTTATCAAGAAGTTAAAATGGAGAGAGGTCTTTTCTTTCCGGGGTATGTTCGGACACTTGACGGATAAGAATAATCCGTATATCAGTGAGCAGAATGAGGGCTTGTTCTTATTCCCGCAGGGCTCTTACCTGATGGACCGTCTACTCCTTATATGGAGGCGGGTGTCGGTATCGAGAATATCTTTAAGTTCTTGCGTTTGGATTATGTATGGCGTCTGACCTATAAGGATCATCCGGGCATCCAGACAAAGGGTATACGTTTTATGATGAAGCTATCCTTCTAGGGCAAGTATTATTTCCAGTCGCTGAACTCAAAACTTAATTGTTCCCAACGGTCTTTCGTATGAGGCTCCTCTTTTACGGGATTAGATACGGATAGGCCGATCAGTCGGATGGGATGCTCGGTATATTCCACTTCTTTCAGTAATTCCTTGGCCAAGGGAAGGATCTTATCTAAGGTTGTTAACTCTTCCGGACGGCTGAGGCTTCTCGTGATTTGGTTGAAATCATGGAACTTGACCTTTAAGGTCAGTGTGTTTCCCTTGAATCCGGAACGTTCCAGCCTGCCGATAAGTTCGGTCGCTACGTGATAAAGCTCGATGATAACAGAGGATTTGCGGGAGATATCTTTTTCTAGCGTATGCTCGCAACCTACCGACTTCCGGATTCGTACCGCTTCTACGGGACGGTTGTCTATACCTCTGGCAAACTCATAATAAAGTATTCCCGCCTTTCCGAACTGGCGGGTAAGCATCTCCCCCGAACATTCCCGTAATTGCAGTCCGTTGTGGATACCGAGCGTATGCATTTTTCGGGCTGTTACGGGACTACTCCCCAGAAAGACTCGATGGGAAGACGGGCTATGAAATCGAGGGCTTGGCTTGGGTGAATGGTACATAATCCATTGGGTTTTCGATAATCCGAGGCTATTTTCGCTAGAAATTTGTTGTAGGAGACTCCCGCTGACGCTATCAGGTTCAAGTTTTCCCAGATCCGTTTCTTGATCTCCTTGGCGATATCTACAGCGAGAGAGATGCCTTGTTTATTATCGGTGACATCCAAGAAGGCTTCATCCAAGGAAAGGGGTTCTATGATATCCGTATAATCGTGGAAGATCTCGTGGATCTGGCGTGAGACGGATTTATATACGTCCATCCTTCCGTGTACGAATATCAGGTCCGGGCATAACGTTTGGCTTTTTGAGACGCATGGCGGAACGTACCCCATATTTCCGGGCCTCGTAGCTAGCGGCGGCTACTACGCCTCTCTGCTCCGCATGCCCGACCGCTAGGGGTTTTCCTCGCAACTCCGGATGGTCTCGTTGTTCCACCGAGGCATAAAAGGCATCCATATCGATATGTATGATCTTTCTCAAGATAGCTCTTTTATTACTGATATTCGCGATAAGCCCCTTCGTCGGTTTATGAAGCCGATAACCGCATTATAAGATCTCTACGGAGTTAATGACGATATTCTCGGTCGGACGATCTTGCTTGTTGGTCTTGGAGGACTGTATGGCGTCTACGACATCCATGCCTTCTACCACTTCGCCGTAAACCGTGTATTGATTGTCGAGGAACGGTACGCCACCTACATTCTTGTAAGCCTCACGGAGTTCCGGGTTTAACTTTACCTCGTCTTTCCGCTTCTCGGCCTCCAGCTCGGTCTTGCCGATCAAGGTATCACGAAGGATCGCCAGTTCTTCCTTGTTACCACTGCGATAGAATTCCATGATCTTAGGCTTGTTCTCGTTTTGCAGGCGGGCGAATATCTCTTGTTTCAGACGGCCTTCCAGTTGCTTTTCCATCTGGTTCAACTCTTGTTCCGAATACTTTTTCCCCGTTACGATATAGAATTGGGAGGCGGAAGAGGCCTTTTCCGGGTTCACTTCGTCTCCGGTACGTGCGGCGCAAAGGGCTCCTTTCTTATGGAAATATTTCGGGTAACGGAATTCGGCGGGAACGGTATAGCCAGATCGCCCGCTCCCAGTTGCTTGTTCATTGGGGCATCCTTGGAAGTTACGTCACCTCCTTGTATCATGAAATCCTTGATCACACGGTGGAACAGCAAGCCGTTATATTGCCCTTCTTTTACCAACTTGATAAAGTTATCACGATGTAATGGCGTGTCGTTATATAATTTCAGCTTTATATCTCCTTTGTTGGTGTGCATAAGCACCCTTGTCTCAGTTGCTTGATTTTCCATTTTACTTATTTTTCTATGAGTTTCATTGACTTGATCTTTATGTTCTTCGTGGGCCTGTCTTCGGCGTCGTCTCGACGAACTGTATCTTATCCACGACTTCATACCCTGTATAACCTCTCCGAACACCGTATAGTTGCCGTCCAGATGAGGCGTTCCGCCTTCCAGCATATAGGCTTCTTTTTGCTCCGGCGTAAACTCGATGCCTTTCTCCTTGGTCATCTTATCTAGCTCCATCTCCGTAAAGAACTTCCGGTCACGATATAGAATTGAGTCGCTGATGAGGCCTTCTCGGGATTCTCCTCATCCGGGGTACGTGCGGCACAGAGCATTCCCCGCTTATGGAAATATTTCGGATACACGAACTCGGCGGGGATGGTGTAATCTAGATCTCCGTCGCCCAGATGTGCGTCCAAGGGAGCGTCTTTCGAGTTGATATCGCCTCCTTGTATCATGAATTGCTTGATAACCCGATGGAACAATAATCCATCGTAACGGTGTTCTTTTACGTTCTTGATAAAATTATCCCTGTGCAACGGCGTGTCGTTGAACAGTTTCACCTTAATCTTACCCATATCCGTATCAATCAGCACCAATGTCTCAGTCTCTTGCGCATGCAGCGGGCATAGCGAAAGCATAAATACCGAAACAAACAACATCGTAAGAATCCGTCTCATATTTATTTCTATTAGTTTTAGATGGACAAAATAAGAATAAATATCGATATCTATGATCAAAGGAATAGGTCTAAACATGATTTCTTTGGTAGGAAACCGTAATAGCGTTACAAACATCTGTAATATATGCACATCGTTTTATGTTGAATCTAGGTAATTTTGTCATAGAAATTTAAAACTCTAAATTCAATATACTATGAGAGCAAGTATCTTAGCTATTTTAATTTTAGGGGGGATTGTCTTAAACATAAAGGCTCAGTTTTCTTATAAATGAAAAGGGTCAAGCCATCCCTCCTGCATCACAACCTTTCGGCAAAGAGGCTTTTGAGTCAACCGGGCATACGGTTATACGCTGGTTGGGGAACGCTGGCTTTCTGATTAATAGCGTGGTACGTGTTTGATGGTCGATCCTATGTTGAAGGGATTTGATATGCCTTTGTTAATAAATATGCCGATTGCCCTAAGATGTTCCCCATTTGGATGCGGTATTGATCACTCATTGCGACAATGATCATTACAGTGTTCCTACTTGTACGGAAATGTCTTCTGTATGCCGGGAATATCATTCTACATTCTACATGGATTCTTTGATGGAAACACAGGGTTTGAACTCTTTCGGACATCGTATCGGGGAGACTTTTAATGTTGGTCCGATTTCTATCAAGTTAACTCCGGCTTACCATACGTGGCAAAATGAGTATCCGGGATATACGCGTGAATTTAAGGTTGAAGATTATTGTGGTTTCCTCATGAAAACACCGGATGGCTTAATTTGGGCACCGGGAGATTCCCGCTTTCTTCCTGAGTTCTTGGAATTACCTGCCCCGGACGTGATTTTTTTTGATTTTTCGGATGATTCATGGCATATAGGATTGGAGGGAGCCATAAAGATCGCAAATGCTTATCCTAAAGCGCAGCTTCTCCTGTCTCATTGGGGAACGGTGGATGCTCCCGATATGAAACCATTCAATGCCGACCCTAAAATGCTAGAAGAGCGTATCTTCAATCCGGAACGTGTTCATGTCTTAGCCCCGGGAGAAGTTTTTGACCTTGTAGCTCTCAGCTCTAGCGAGGGTGAACAAAGTGCCGAGACATTGATTTTCCCTGCTGACGCAAAGGCTTCGTCGGAGTATAATACGGGGGATGTCTATGTCTCCTTGTTGAAGGAGTCTGGTAATACGATGATCGCGCATTTTATATTCAAACCTTACAGTCGTAATTTCTGGCATTACCATCCGGATGCCGAACAAACCTTGTTAGTACTTGATGGAGAAGGATATTATCAAGAGGAAGGAGGAGAGAAACGTGTGATCCGGAAGGGTGATGTGATCGTGACACCTCCTAATGTACGCCATTGGAATGGGGCGACACCGGGTAGCTCTATCGTGTGTATGACCATTACGGAACATGCGATCGAGAATCATGCCGTACAGCTCCGGGCTGTGACGGATAAGGAGTATGACCGATGAATTGGTATATCTATCTGTGGTTTTGATACATGTTTGGATGTAGGAACGTAGTATTTTTGCCGTGAATGGAATATTAATTAGAAAGGTCATAAGTTATGAGAAGTACAATGAGATAAGCCGTCGGGGATTTTTGAGGTCGGCGGTATTGGCAGGAACAGGATCTGTGCTTCTTCCGTATTCAATGGAATGGTTGCCTGTGAGGGCGTGAACAGGCAAGGACCCTCGGCCTTGGATTGTAAAACTAATGCCGTGGTCGGTGTAAAGCGGACATTGGGAAGTGGTACGGCTTCCATGGTTGTATCGGCTATGGGATTTGGTTGTATGGGATTGAATCATCATCGCGGCCAGCATCCCGGCAAGAAGCAAGTAATCGCTTTGGTACATGAGGCCATCGATCGTGGTGTTACTTTGTTCGACACGGCAGAGAGCTATGGTTATCAAACGAATGAACGATTAGTTGGCGAAGCGTTGAAAGGTTATTCGGACCGGGTATTTGTAACTACTAAATTTGGGCATAAGTTTGTGGATGGCGTACAAATCAAGACAGAGGAAGATAGTTCTCCCAACAATATACGTAAGGTGTGCGAGAATTCGCTTCGCAATCTTGGAGTAGAAACTCTCGGTATGTTTTACCAGCATCGTGCGGACCCGAACACTCCGATTGAGGTCGTCGCTGAGACCGTGAACGAATTGATCAGAGAAGGCAAGGTATTGCATTTCGGACTTTGCGAGGTGAATGCCGATACCATCCGCCGTGCCCATAGGATCTGCCCTGTTACGGCTATACAGAGTGAATATCATTTGATGCATCGTGCCGTGGAGGAGAGCGTATTGCCGTTGTGTGAGGAATTGGGTATTGGTTTTGTTCCTTATAGTCCGATAAATCGAGGCTTTTTGGGAGGCTTGATTAACGAGTATACTCGATTTGATCCGGAAAACGACAATCGTCAAGATTTACCTCGTTTTCAACCGGAAGCTATCCGTGCCAATATGCGGATCGTGGAAGTGCTGAATGCTTTTGGGAGGACACGGGGGATCACGCCCGCACAAGTTGCCTTGGCATGGTTAATGAATAAGAAACCTTGGATCGTAGCTATACCGGGGACTACGAAGCTGTCTCATCTGGAAGAGAATTTACGTGCTGCGGATATCATTTTCACCGCCGGTGAGATGAGGGAATTGGAGGATGCGGTTTCCGCTATCCCTGTAGTGGGAAGCCGTTATAATGCGCTACAGGAATCAAAAGTACAGAAATAGATTAAGCTATCGGAAATATGAGACCTGTTTTTATACTTGGTATCATTCTCTTGCTTGTTGGATGTAAACAGCGAGATGAGCGTGTTCTGATGGTGGATGAGCAAGGCAGCTTCGCTGTTGGAGGTACGGTCTTGGTTGATTCATTAGGGCATACTTTTCATGGCGACCATGCGTACGTATTTTATCAAAAGCCGGTCGGAGCGAGGAAATACCCATTGGTATTCGCCCATGGTGTAGGGCAGTTTTCTAAGACATGGGAAACCACACCCGACGGGCGTGAGGCTTCCAGAATATTTTCTTACGTCGCCGGTTTAGTGTCTATCTTGTCGATCAGCCTCGTAGAGGGAACGCCGGTAGAGGTACGGAGAGCGTGACAATTTCTCCGGCGTTTGACGAGGAGGTTTGGTTTAACCGTTTTCGTGTAGGTATCTGGCCGGATTATTTTGAAGGAGTACAGTTTAAGCGGGATAAGGAAACCTTGGACCAATACTTTCGTCAAATGACGCCGACTATTGGCACGACGGATTTTGAGGTCTATTCGGATGCCTACGCCGCTTTGTTCGACAAGATAGGCCCGGGCGTATTTATTACCCATTCGCAAGGCGGGCCCGTTGGATGGAATACATTGCTTAAGACGAGAAACATTAAGGCTATCGCGTCATACGAACCGGGTGGAGCGGTTCCTTTTCCGGAAGGGCAATTGCCGGAGGAGGCTAAGTTTATTACGCTTTCCAAGAAAATGGAAGGCATTGAAGTACCTATGTCCGTATTCATGGAATATACCAAGGTCCCTATCGTCATTTATTATGGAGATAATTTACCCGAAACCGATGAGCGTCCGGAGTTATATGAATGGACACGCCGTTTGCGCTTGATGAAGATATGGGCAAAAATGCTGAATGATCAGGTGGGGATGTCACCGTTATTCATTTACCGGAGGTAGGATTACATGGCAATACCCATTTCCCTATGTCGGATTTAAATAATATAGAGGTTGCGGATTTGCTTTCTGAATGGTTACATACAAAAGCTTTGGACTAGGTCTTTTGGGTAATGGAAATATATATAGTATCGTTTTCATTAGGAGGTATTGATCTTTTCACAGAGGTGAAGATCGTATCACCCCCGTGAAAAGATCGCTTCACAAGGGTGATACGATAAGAGTCTTAGGCCACGGCTGTTACTTCTTGCTGAGAAATCAGCCATAAGGGCCTTATAATCAGAATAATTTGCTTGGATACTCGCCTGCGTCTACCAAGGCTTGGATCTTATCCACAACGCCTTGACGATCCGCTGCGTAAGTTACGCCGAACCATTTGGAGGTTGTATCCAATACTTTCACACGGGCTGTTCCTTCCGTGATCAATTTATTTACCATCAACGGGATGAAATATTCACTCTTTAAATTACCCATATTGGCTTTTAGGAACTCCTTGAAATATTCCTCGGAATACTCGAAGTAATCGGGAGTGAAGCCCCACATATTCATGGATACCGGCGTATTTTCTTCCAATACGACCTTCTTTCCGTTCTCGTCTACAAACTGGATATCTCCGTCGATACGTTCGATAGCGGTACGCTCCACGACGCCTGTCAGATAACCTTCCTCGTTCGTGGCGCAAACACCACGTGCTACGGAACCGCTCTCGCTCAACGTATTACCTACACGGTAGCCTACCATGCAATAATCATTCTTCTTGCCATCCATCTCAGACAATTGCTTGCCTAATACGGCGAAGCTGTCACGTCCGTAGAAATCATCGGCGTTGATTACGGCGAAAGGCTCATTGATAACCTTCTTGCCCATCAATACGGCATGGTTGGTTCCCCACGGTTTCTCACGTCCCTCCGGGCAAGTGAAGCCCTCCGGAAGATCGTTCAAGTCTTGGAATACGACTTCAACCGGGATATGGTTCTCATATTTGGAGATGATTTTCTCACGGAAGTCTTTCTCGAAAGATTTGCGGATAACGAATACAAGTTTACCGAACCCGCCACGAATAGCATCGAAAATAGAATAGTCCATGATGGTCTCGCCATTGGGACCTAGGCCGTCCAATTGTTTTAATCCCCCATAACGACTACCCATTCCGGCTGCCAATACAAATAATGTAGGTTTCATAATGCGTTTCTTTAATGTGTTTTTTAATTCTTCGGGCAAAGTTAATAATTATAGAAACATTGCCATGTTATTGTCCGTCTTTTTATAAAACTTCTAATACGACGATCGACATGGGAGGAAGGCTGACGCTTAACTTTCCCTTTTCCACCTTGGCTCCCTTGAAACTTCCGGCTTGACCTTCTCCGGCGAATCGAATGTGTTATAGTCGTTTATGGAGGACGCTGTCAGGATACGCCCGTTCACGCTCTTTATCGTTACGTTTTGCAGGTCGATATGGATGTTCTCGCTTTGCCGGGATCTACGTTTGCCAACGAGATATGGATTTTACCCTGCG
>ENA-OQAS01001499-OQAS01001499.1-human-gut-metagenome-genome-assembly--contig:-NODE-1499-length-10805-cov-7.522289_pt1 | contig 10805 bp, 17 predicted proteins | sample MGYA00242733_ERZ504523 | MGnify/ENA primary metagenome ERZ504523 (study PRJEB26092, sample SAMD00036239) | human gut metagenome | host: Homo sapiens | study: EMG produced TPA metagenomics assembly of... | reverse complement strand
GGCTTTTTTGTCATGCTTATTTTGCGTATGCTATACAACAAAACTAACGACGTATAGACATAGTATAAAAACTATGCCTTAATTTTGTTGTAGTGTTATATGTATAAATGCAGGTCAATGCTCATGTTGAGAATTGACCTGCATTTTTGCGCAAAAGGAGAAATATTATGCTTGAAAAATATTGGATAAAATGTCCAATTTGTAACGGAAAGACGAGGGTTCAAGTATTTTATAATACGGTATTAAGAAATTTTCCTCTTTTCTGCCCTAAATGTAAATTAACGCATATCGTTGATGTTGAAAAACTAGAAATCATAATCAAAAACTCTGAAAAACAAACTTTTTAATTTTGAAAAGGAAGGATATTTAAATGAAACACTTACCTAAAAGTACACCTACGGAAATATTGAATGACCCATACGGATTTACTTACAAAGAAATGTCGGAAGTAATTGGAGAGGATAAAGCAAGAGCCTTATATACGGAATTGTATAAACAGCCATTTCACAAAGAAAATCTATCAATATCAACAAAAAAAGTCTATAAAAGTAGCGATACTGAAAAGTATGTTTATGAATTGAAAGATAACAGGTATATTGAAACGGTTTTTATTAAACGGCGAGATGGTGGGACTGTTTGCGTAAGTACGCAAGTTGGTTGTTCTGTTGGCTGTATTTTTTGTGAGTCCGGACGCAATGGTTTTGTTCGTAATCTAACACCGTCTGAAATTGTGCAGCAGGTTGTATTGATACGTCAAAAAGTAAATCGTATCGTTTTTATGGGAATGGGAGAACCTTTATTCAATTACGACAACTTGATTGCAGCAATCCATATTCTTCGAGATAGAAATGGACTTAACTTTCCAACCGACGGCATTACCGTATCAACAGTTGGTCCAGTTAATCAATTAAAAAAATTGCGCGAAGAACATCTAAAAATTCAGTTGACAATATCTTTACATGCAGCAACACAGGCTGCGAGAAACTGTATCATTCCTCATATGCACATGTACGCTATTGAAGATGTTGTTAAGCAAGCATTGTCCTATTCTCAAAGGCATAATCGAAAAGTGGTATTTGCGTATTTGCTTTTACCAGGTATAAATGACCGTTCCTCAGATATAAGGCAACTTGCAAAATGGTTTAAGGGCAAAAATGTTATGATTAACGTGCTGCAATACAACCCGACGAGTAATTCAAAAATTAGAGCACCACAAAAAACAAGAAATGGTTGCGTTCAAACATCAATTAGAGCAAACAGGACTTGAAGTTACCATGAGAGTTTCTCATGGTAGAGAGATTAAAGCAGCTTGTGGACAGTTAGCTAATACATATAATAAAGCCAAAAAACAACAGAAATAATTTAATTAAAAGAGCCAGACGCACAGACGCAGAGCCGATAATATGCAGTTTGAAATACTGCTGTTATCGGCTCTTTTTTGATTTTAATTTGTGCCCCTAATAACCATATTGGAGCAAAATCAGAACTGTTGCTTGTCGTTCTTTGATTTCCGCAGCAGCTTTGAAAAATCAAAGCCGCCGTTTCTTTTTATCTTCTAATGAAATGACGCGGTATCACTGTTGAAATCGGCGGCTAAAGGAGGTAGCCGCCATGAAGCAAAAAGCATATCGACAAAATCCGACAGTTATTGACTTATCAAAAAAGCCCGCCCACCACCGGGGGAAACTACGCTTATATATATGAACTGTCTAATCATCTGGATACTGCTTACAATGCCTATGCGCCCGTCCGGGCTTTTCGGACGGGCGCATTTTGTACGTTCAAAAAAATTTTTGAAGAATTTCAAAAAATCTTCGGCGTTTTTGAAAAAACGCCGTATTGCCCCGCGAAAAGGGGGAAGCACCACCAACTTTCCAACGAGAAAGGAGGTGAGAATGTGGAACCTAATAGCAGGGAGTTTTACAAACAGTGTGCTTTTCAGAAGTTTTGTAATACGGTATTGCACAATGAAGCTTGCGACACCCATAGAGAACTTCGCAGACACAAGGCAAAGGAAGTGACCTTTTCCGACATGACCTTAGACGAAGCGCGGCAGCTTCATACGTTTGATGAATATTTCAAACGTGAAGCCGCCGAAACCGTCTTTGAGAAAGCCGGGAAGAAAATCACGCCAAAGCTGCTTCTTGAAGCAATCCGTACTTTGCCGGAAGAAAAGCGCAAAGCCATATTGCTGTATTACTTCGAGGGAATGAACGATACCGAGATTGCGGAGCTGTTCAACACGTCGAGAAGCACGATACAGTACAGGCGGACAAGCTCTTTTGAGAAATTAAGAAAATATCTGGAGGAAAATGCTGATGAATGGGACGAATGGTAACGAACCCGGCTACCCGGAAAATGCCCTTGTTCCTTATCCTGTCATTGTGGCAGCGACAAAGGGCGACCCGGACGCCATGAAGATTGTCTTGCAGCATTTCAGCGGCTACATAGCCCGCCTCTCCATGCGGAAGCTGTACGACGAGCGCGGGAACGTCTATTTTGGCGTAGACCACGACATTCGGGAACGGCTGCAAGCAAAACTGATGATGGCTGTCCTCACCTTTAAGGCAGAGGAATAAACCGCAGCGGCGGCGGGACGCTTTCTCTCTCCCCCTTTTCCGTTCCGCTGCTGACGCGGCAGCAAAGCCATTCTGAACCTTGACAAAGAAAGCGGCGCAAGATAACGGCGGCGCAGCATAGGGCAAATCGGATACGTTCCTTTTGCGCCGAGCCATACGGCGGGTGCGCCATGACGCTATCCGGGTGAGGTTATCCCCGCCCGGACAGCCGAGCGACCAACACCGCGCCGGAAAGCAAGTGTAGCGGCTTGCGGGCGACGACACGCAGAATATACAATGATACTTCCTTACAGCCACAGTCCGAGCGTTAAGAGCGTCGCAGGCAATGGGTAGGGCGCATGAGAACCATGCCGGGGTGAAATTCCCATGAGGTTATGCTAATAACCGTCCGATTAAAGCCTTTGTTTTATTGAATAGTGGACTTGCTGCTATTCATAGACTATATTATATGTTTGCGAAAGAAAGGGGGATTTTCTTTGACGCAAAACCAAACGCCCGTTACCACAACGGAGCATAAAATAGGAAAAGTTACTTACCTTGTATGTTCGTCCGCAAGTGAACGCGCAACGGACACACTGGATAAAAAGATAAAAAAACTCATTCGCAAAGACATGGAACTGAACCCCGCAAACGCCCGGAAATAGGGCGTTTCTTCACATTTTATACATGACACAGGCAGCGGTATGTGGTATAATATAGACAGTACAAATACCATGCTTGTCTGTCGTCGGAAAGGAGGACAAAATGTTACAGACAGACAAGATTACCGCTTTATATTGCAGATTGAGCCAGGAAGATATGCAAGCCGGGGAAAGCGAGAGCATACAGAACCAAAAACTGATTTTACAAAAGTATGCTGACGAACACCACTTTTTCAACACGCGCTTTTTCGTAGACGACGGATTTTCCGGCGTGAGCTTTGAGCGTGAGGGGCTTCAAGCCATGCTGCATGAGGTTGAAGCGGGAACGTGGCGACCGTCATAACAAAAGACCTTTCCCGTCTGGGACGTAATTATCTGAAAACCGGGGAGCTGATAGAGATTGTCTTTCCCGAATATGAAGTGCGCTACATTGCCATTAACGACGGTGTAGACACAGCAAGGGAAGATAACGAGTTTACCCCTCTGCGGAACTGGTTCAACGAGTTTTACGCCCGCGACACCTCAAAGAAAATCCGGGCTGTCAAACAGGCAAAGGCGCAGAAAGGCGAGCGCGTCAACGGCGAAGCTCCTTACGGCTACCTTATCGACCCGGATAACCGCAATCATCTGATACCCGACCCGGAAACGGCGCACGTCGTAAAACAGATTTTTGCAATGTATGTACGGGGCGACCGTATGTGTGAAATCCAGAACTGGCTGCGGGACAATGAAATACTGACCGTCGGGGAACTGCGCTACCGCAGGACAGGGAGCAAACGCCACCCCCGCCCACAGCTCAACGCATGGTACAACTGGCCGGATAAGACGCTGTACGACATTCTGACAAGGAAAGAATATTTAGGGCATACCATAACCGGGAAAACCTACAAGGTATCTTATAAGTCGAAAAAGACGAAAAAGAACCCGGAGGAAAAAAGGTATTTCTTCCCCAACACTCACGAACCTTTGATTGATGAAGAAACCTTTGAACTTGCACAGAAGCGGATTGCCACCCGGCAACGCCCGACAAAGGTTGATGAAATTGACCTGTTTTCCGGGCTGCTCTTTTGCGGGGACTGCGGCTACAAAATGTATGCAGTACGCGGAGCCGGGACGCTTGAACGGAAACACGCCTACACTTGCGGCAACTACCGCAACCGGGCAAGAAATGATATGCTCTGCACTACGCATTATATCCGCAAAAGCGTATTGAAAGAACTTGTCCTTGCAGACTTGCAGCGAGTAACGTCTTATGTGAAAGAGCATGAACAGGAGTTTATCGAAACAGCCAACGAGTGCAGCGCAAAGGCAGTACAAAAGACGCTGACACAGCAGCGGAAAGAGCTTGACAAGGCGCAGAACCGTATTAACGAGCTGAACATCTTATTCCGCAAGCTCTACGAGGACAACGCTTTAGGGAAACTTTCAGATGAACAATTTGCTTTTCTGACTTCCGGCTATGATGAAGAAAAAAGACGCTGACCCGGAGGATTGCGGAGCTGTCACAGGAAATCGACAACGCCACCGAGCGCAGCGCGGACGTAAAAAGGTTTGTCGCACTGGTACGCAGATACACAGCGATTGAAGAACTGACCTACGAAAACGTCCATGAATTTATTGACCGTATTCTTATTCACGAACTGGATAAGGAAACGAACACCCGCAAAATCGAAATCTTTTATAGCTTTGTCGGCAGAGTTGATACAGGTGACAAGCCTACCGAAAGTATCTCCTATTTCAGACAGATAGGAGCCGACGTAAAGAGTTATGCTATCTAACATACATCAAAAAGAGGTAAGATAACACCCTCTGCAAAAAAGGTATCGTTATCTTACCTCAACAAAATTACTTCCGCTGTAACCGTCATCAATAAAAATATCCACCAGCTTCAAATCATCATTGGCACCTATAAATCCCTCCAGCAAAGTTTCTGGTTGGAAATACTGTTACTTTCCTTCTTCTCCAGTCCATCAATATCTTCATCTCCCTGAGACAATCTCAGATAAATTCCTGTTCTGTATATATCAATCTGTTTCTTACTCATTACAATTCCTCCTATCGTTCTTCAACTGCTGTAAAAATAGCTTCTATTGATATCTAAGTGACGCTTTCCGTTCTATATAGCAATTCATAACATCCGTAATGCTACAGCTTCCTGCAAAGGTGGACTGAACAGTATATTTTCCATACCGTTTCGCCTTTCCCTGTTGTTTTGCATCATGCTGCGAACACTCCGTCACATTCCGCTCTTTCGTATCTGTTTCCTGCAAAATACACTCTTCTCCTTCCCTTCAAAAATGAAAAACAGCCTGAAAATGTCCTCCTTATGGCTAAATCATGCGACACAAAAACCGCTCTCCATAGTTAACAAAGTCTCTTGTTACATCTGCTGTAACAACCGCGCTACATATCACATTTACACACGAAAGCCGAAAAGCACAAACCCTACAGAAAAGCTAAATAACTTACATCTTTTCTTCATTCTGGTTCGATATTCATTTCAACTTAAACTGTTTTGACGTCATATATTCTTATAATCTCTGACGCCATACTCTGCATCCATACGATGTTTCCGTATGTAAATATGTATGTAAGCTTGCGCTTACTTTGTTGACCATGGACAGCGGTTATTATTTCATGGTGTCTCATCTGCACCGACATTTTCAAGCTGTCTTGCTGTCAACTATTCAATTAGAAAAACTTAACATTGGTCATCACGTTGGCTGGACGTTCGCAATGCTTTACAGGTATTGTGACTATTTTTAATCTGTTTTTCTGCCACATGCCTATATTACATCCCAGGCCAATACTTGTCTACCACTTTTTTCCACATTTTCTGACATAATATGATTTTCAGCATTTTTACCAGTCACAACCATCACACGCGCCCCTCTGCATCATCGGGTAACCACTATTATGCTGCACTGTCGCCTGCTATTTCCTGTCCCAGATATGCTATCAACAATCTTCCAGAGTTGATTGTTCACCGTAAGACATGGTTACTTTTATGGCATTCCCTTTACCCGTATCCATCTTAATTGTCTTTGCTTTAATATCTATTTTTTCCTCCATCTGCGTTACCTCCATTAAAAATCGCTACCCATAGCTCATTTGAAAATGCATAAACTATGGATAACGATTTTGGTTATCACTAATTCTGTTTTGGACTTCTCTTAACATCCTATGAAGGTATACGCCGGTCTTTCTGACCCTCATCGCCCCGTATACGTAGAGGTGTACTCACCTCCGGGAATTACAGATGAGCCACTATCTATGTTCACGACGCCCTTCTCCATTCCGGAGAAGCACTATCTCCCCTACCTGCATTACGGGGATCGGAACGAACTTCTCGCCCCTCATGGGTTATTATTCTTACGCAACATACCTGCTCCCGCATTGCCCGAACTTCCGTCCAGCCTCTTGACCTTCATCTCTCAATCCATCAGCCTACTAATATGATAACTGTGACTTTCATCCTGCGGGTATATGATCCGTAATTTTACTCAAATCTGTAACTGATATTCAGTTGTCAATTTTCATTTTCTCATTGGCTTGTCTCAAGCTGGATATAGTATAAACCAATCCGGTGTCGTCCACAAGGTACTATCATGGTTTATTTTCTCGAAAAAGGTGTCAGTTTGTGACCTTTTTCTGATTTATGCAAAAGTATCATACCGCTTCGGTCAGTAATTGTACACTTCGGCAGAGTATGAAATTTGCAAATCGTGTATTCATTATACGATGGGTTTTTGTGTTTGTCTATGGACAGGGTTGCTGTTTTTTAAGGAAAACGCACCAGATTTTGGTTGAAATAAGCACAATACTTCTTATTCTTTTAAAATGCCCTTCCAAACTAGTCCATCGTTCTATTCACCCACCATTAATTACTTCACGGTTACATACTTTTGATTCTTACTTTGAGGCTTATCCGGAATCGTCATCGCCAAACGTCCTTGTTCAACCAATGGTTTGACATATTTCTTCGTTGGCTTTCTTCCGGAATATCCTAACATTTCTGTGATTTCTAATATACCTTTCGGGGTTTGACAAAATTCCAAAATACGCTTAATTTTCTCATCCTCCGAACTACCCTTACTATCTTCTTGAGTTCCATCTTGGGTCCTATCTTGGGTCCTATCTTGGGTCCATCTTGGGTCCTCATCCTCTGTTGATACCCTGGTAAACGGAATGGACACGACAATAGAATTTTCCCTGAACTCATATGTTCCTTTTCCATAAACCTCTGTTATCTTTGGGACTCCACGACCTGTACGCTCACTTATGTGCAGTTGCAATAACATATCTGATAATTTTTGATTTACCGGTACAGATTCACCCGCGAAAAATCCTTCCATTGTCTGTCCCGGAGGAATTGTTCCTCTGGATAAAATCTCTATTCTGTCAGAAAACGCTGTTATCATTGGCGCATTCCCCGTTGTCCACTGATTATGCACAAATGCATTTATCATTGCTTCTCGGAATGCCTCTTCATCAAATAGAGGAATCTCTTTTCTCTCCACTATTCTTTCTCGTTCATCTGCCTGTGGAACATTCAGTACACCACCATACTCAAGAACTTTATCTAACGACATCAGCAAGCAGGTATTTCCGAATTCACGAACAGAATACATCGTGGATGTTTTATCTTTACCTTTAAAAATTGCAAAACGTATCGGAATGCCGCTATTATCTGACATTAACTGCGCCAACATATTATATTTCCCATTGTCCAGCAAAAAGCCAAGATTCTTCTTAAAAGTTCTTTTATTTAGTGTAATTCCCTTTGATGCATAATATACAAACAATTTATCAAATGTTAATTCTTGATTCTCCGATTCTGTATTACAAATCGTAGGTAGCCCAACACGCAATACATGAAATAGGTTCGACTCACGCTCTGGGTATTTATTCAGATTACTTTACTGGATCCAATGCGTAAATATCTGTTATTATCAAACTGGTCGGTACTTTAGTTGCTGCAGGTATATCTAAAATGACAACCCTTTTTCCTTCTACTGTAATTTCGTGAAATGAAAAATTGTTATCCGGAAAACCTGTCTTGCCAAATAATGCTCTAGTGCTCATTCTTTACATCAACCGTATAATCAAAAGTTGTTCCAATAATTTCATGAGTATCATTGTCTACTCCCCATACCAAATATCCGGCTTCGCGCCCTTCCAATGCGGCAGCATTTGACAACGAAGAAATATATTCACCAATTCCTGCTGGCTCATACCAGTTGGTCTTGAATTCATACCAATTCGCTTCTCTAGGATATTCAATTAGCTCTTTCACTTTGCTTTTATAATCCATGCAAATATCCACCTTTCCTAAAATAGAACTGCTATCTATTAGTCTCATTTTTTCTATTTAAATTATAACTCAGACTTTATTCTTAATTAAAGTCTTCACTTTCATCAAAATTCAAATCAAATATTGCCTCCTCGACAACCTTCACACACTCATCCGTATGCTTCTTAATATCATCACCCCAAAATCGGATAACAGTCCACCCTTCAAACAACAATCTTTTGTTTACCTCATCATCCCTCTCTCTGTTTCTAGATATCTTACTTATCCAAAATTCACTGTTATTGCTCTTCTCCAGCCTGGGTTTTAATACTTCCCAGTCCTTTCCATGGAAAATTCTCCGTCACAGAAAATTGCTATCTTATATTTTGTCAACACAATATCCGGATTTCCCGGTAACTTTTTATAATTCTTCCGGTACCGATAACCTTTTGCCCATAAAGCTTTTCTAAGGATAATTTCAATTTTAGTATCCTTTCCATGAATATTTTTCATGTTTTTATGCCGTTGTTCTTTAGTCAAAACATCCGCCATATATATCACCTTCTTATACTGTGTCTCCATCATCCAACACAAAACTTCTTTCAAAAGTAACTCCCGCGGCTTCTGCTATATCCTCAAGCTCTGCCACAGTAAAACTTCTCTTTTCAGTTTTGCATTAAAATTTTGAGGTGTTGTTCCAATCTCCTTGCCAACTCTGCCAGACTTATTTTCTGTCTGACACATAATACTTTTATTTGCTCAGATATTGTCATTTTTATTTTTCCTCCTTACCATGAGTCAGATGCAAATCCAATATAATTTTATCAGTCTTTCCGTCTGGATAAATATACTGTAATTCATCATAATCAAATTTTGGATTTAATACATGAATCAGACTATGATGATTTGGACACAATATAAGAAGATTATCTGATGAATTATCAACACTCTTTGAAAAATACTTAATATGATGAGCTTCCGCAATATTAACGCCATGTTCTTCACCGACATTTTGACCACATATCTGACATCTATACGCATATAGACGCTTTAACATATTTACTTTCTTTTTAGAATAGGTACGTTCTATCACAGATTTTACCGTCTTATTTAATGCTGCTGTATTATCATCAAAGTTTAAATACTGTTCAACATCATATTCTGAAACTTTTTCTCCATCAACATCTAAATTTATCACCTGAGTTTCTTCCATTGTTCCATCCAAAACTGATTTCACAATTTCTGTTATTTCTTTAAACTCCATTACATCCCATTGCTCATAAAGTTCTGTTACAGTCGCTGTTGGTTTCTGTTATGTTGTCCAGCTCTTCCATTATCAAAAACACATCAAATTCATCCCGTCTTCGTCTTAAATAAGCATTAGGTTCAACACCCGGACCGGTAATTCGTACTGATAAGTCATCCATCGCTTTTGACACCGGTCCACTATATCCCAATTCACGAAATGCATCATCATTAAACTTTGAAATGTAAAATGCCACTAAAGACTTTTTCTGATTTATTGTCATTTTCTTTCACCTAAAATCTTCCCATTAATATCCATTATCTGTCGGAAAATAGCTTCCAAAACATCAACCACGATACTATTACCTGCCAGTTTAATAAGCTTCTCTGTTGAATACAAATATCTGTTCTTTGTTACCATAGGATTATCACTAATTATCCTGTCAAAATCCGATTCATCAAATCCCATCAACTTAAAGCACTCTCTTGGAGTCAGATATCTCCATTTTGTCTTTCCTCTTGCCCGATTCTTATAAATAATCAAGCCGGAATTAGGATTACGGTCCTGCTTTGTCGTTACTGTATTAACAACGATGTCCCTAATCTCTTTTCCATCATACAACAATTCATTATCTTCCCATATTTTTCTTCTGGAAGGCGTATCATTAGGTTTACTTGCATCAGCTTCTTCCTTATATCGGGGAACATCATCGTAATCTAAACAAAGAATGTCTTTTAACCTTAAATTCCTTTGCTTTAAACGCGTTGCTTCATCCTTTTCCAAATTATGTTCTTCAAAGTACTTTTCTACTTGGGCTATCGTTTCTGCATTATTTTTGCACAATATACTGATCATATACGCTCTTTCTCTTTTTTGAGGAATACCAAAATTTTGAGCATTAAGCCTATATATTTTATTATAATATCCCAGATTTTCTAAAGTTTCCTTCCAATCACCAAAATCTGCAGCATGTGGTTTTGACAGAATATTAGTCACGTTTTCCATAAGCAGAAAGCGAGGTAATTCTTTCCCATTTCATTCATTTC
>ENA-OQAS01001498-OQAS01001498.1-human-gut-metagenome-genome-assembly--contig:-NODE-1498-length-10807-cov-2.140169_pt1 | contig 10807 bp, 13 predicted proteins | sample MGYA00242733_ERZ504523 | MGnify/ENA primary metagenome ERZ504523 (study PRJEB26092, sample SAMD00036239) | human gut metagenome | host: Homo sapiens | study: EMG produced TPA metagenomics assembly of... | reverse complement strand
CCGGAAGCATCAATTTCTTCGATTGGTTTGGTTCTCTGGGAACAGGTATCACAGGAATGGGTGATTTAATTATCATCACACTCATGCAGGCGGTATGCTGGAACTGATTCGTTTTAACGGTGGAGTGGATTATATTATCCAAAAACTCACCAACACGTAAATAGCAAACGAGGTGCAGAATTATGCATTGCAACATTAGTGAGTATTGCCAATTTCTGTACGGCAAACAATACAATAGCTATCATCACTGTAGGACCGTTGGCAAACGACATAGCTACCCGCTACAGAGTGGATAAGCGCAAAAGTGCAAGCATATTGGATACTTCTCGTGTGTCATCCAGGGAATTATTCCTTATGGAGCACAAATGTTAATAGCTTCCAAACTGGCAGCATTGTCACCATTGAGCGTAATCGAGTATTTATACTATCCGGTTACCATCGGAATATTTGCCCTGCTGAGTATCATACTCCGCTATCCGAAGCGCTACTCTTAAAATGTTACTACACTTTGACACATTATGATAACAGCGTGCACAATGCCTGCTTCAGACGTTCTATGACTTCCTCCATCGGAACTCTTTGCCCAATTCCTTCTGCAAAGAAGTCACTCCCTTATTTATAAATCCGCATGGATTGATATACCCAAAATAACGCAAGTCCGTATTGACATTCAATGCCAGTCCATGCATCGTAACGAAATGACTGCTGCGCACCCCCATAGCACAAATCTTCCGTTCCCGGGGAGTTCCGATGGCAAGCCATACGCCTGTCGCTCCTTTTACTCTGCCGGCTTCTATACCATACGAAGCACAAACCTGAATCACCGCTTCCTCCAATACATGAATGTATTCTTTTAAACCCAATGATAATCTTCCAGATTCAAAATAGGGTAACAAACCAGTTGTCCGGGACCATGATAGGTAATATCTCCCCCCCTGTCGATATGATAAAGCGTTGCACCAATAGCTTGCAATTGTGCCTCACCCAACAACATATTCGCATCTTTTCCGCTCTTCCCCAACGTATAGACATGTGGATGTTCCACAAAAATGATTCTGTTCTCGTATGGTTTTCCTTCCTGCTTTGCTTCCACCAATGCATTGAAAAGCACAGTCTGCCTTTCCCAAGCCTCGGAATAAGGTACTGTTCCCCAATTTTCTATTTTCATGTTTTCCTTTAATTTTAAATGTAATATAGGATACGGTTCACCTGACGCGTCAGTAGCATCTCTGCCTATCACCTTAAATCCTAAGTGACGATAAAAGCCATAAGCCTGTTCATTCTGTTCATTTACATCAACATAACGCACACGACAAGAGTTAATGCATACTTCAGTAATTTCTTCCCCACTCCCTTTCCCATAGCTTGAGGGTGCACAAAAAGCATCTCCAGCATATCACCGTTTATCCCCATGAAGCCTTTCTATCCGTTCCGGTCCTCGCACCGTGTAAACAGGCATACTACGAAGATAAACACTCCACACCAACGGTTTGAGCTTCAGAATATATTGTTCGGGGATAAATGATGAGTAGCACGCACCGACGCTTCCCACAGCTCGGTAAGTTCTTCAAAATCATCAGCAGTAGATAAAGTAACACACATAAGCATTCATTATTTTCTGCAAAGAAAGATATTTATCGTATATTTGCAACTCCAAACAAGCTAAAGAATATGGCATTATCCAATAAAGAAATACCAACAGACCTACGTGAATATATCGAAATAAACATTCTTCCCCAATATGCGACTTTTGACAAGGCTCATCGTCTGAATCATGCCGAAAAAGTAATAGAAGAAAGCATGAAGCTGGCACAATATTATGAAGTAGAGCCGCCATGGTATATACCATTGCAGCCTACCATGATTTGGGCTTATGCGAAGGGCGGGAATTCCATCACCTGATTTCGGGAAAGATTCTGGCAGCCGACGAAAAACTACGGAAATGGTTTAGTGAAGCACAACTACAAACCATGAAAGAAGCCGTGGAAGACCATCGTGCGTCAAACAAACAGGCTCCTCGAAGTATGTATGGGAAAATTGTGGCAGAAGCGACCGGATTATCAATCCCGAGGTGAGTCTGCGCCGTGCCATCCAATATGGTTTATCCAACTATCCCGAACTGGACGAAGAAGCACAATACGAGCGTGCCGTTGCCCACCTGCCGAAGCAAATATGCCTACGGAGGATACCTAAAATTATGGATACCTCAATCTTCCAATGCCTACCAGTTGGAAAAGTTGCGTGCTATATTGACAGATGAGAGCAAATTAAGAAGCATCTTTGAAAGACTCTACAAAGAGGAGATACAACAAAGAGAATAACACAACTATTTATTCCTAAAAATTACGAAAGTGTCTACAGGATTACAGAAAGAAGAGTTATCTTGTCACAACAGAATGTTTATGAATTATGAAAAAGTTTATATTATCCGTCTCATTGTATTTACTATCTTTGGCGGCCTCTGCACAGTCGGAAGTACCGACCGACACCATCCACGGCATATCTATGGATAATTACAAAATATATGATGACGGTTTTATTCTGGATATGGGGATGAAAATAGCAACCCCCATGCGTCTGATACCTCCACAGCTCACTTATGATGCCCACAGTGTGAAAAGCTCCAAAGATTATTATAAACTGTTTCAGCTTGACCCGAATACACTTACGGAAAAGAAAATGCTACAATATTCTCACGTGGATATTCCGGCTTCGGAATGTATGGATTCGGAGCTTATGGTTTCGGCCCTATGCCTCCTACCCTGCAAAGTGCTACTTCAAACTCAAAAACGGATGGAAAATAACAACCTATGGAGAATATGATGCGGATGGTAATAAAGTTAGAAACCCAAGTGCACTGCCGTGGGAAAAGAATAACTTTAACGGTGCTTTCGAGATGAAATCGGAGAATGGTAATTTCGGTATCCGTATAGAAGTACAAAGAGGACGAACGACACCTTACTGATTGATTTATTTATTGTTTTATTATGAGACTGTCTTCCAAAGGTATATTGCACTATCTTTCTCTGCTCTGTCATTCTTCACATTGTCCGAAATAAACAAAGCAGTCTTAGCTTTTGGACAGCCTCATAATAAAAAACAGTTTACAGTTTCCGCCAATTTAGGCTTAAACTATTTAACACCACACTAACCGAACTGCAAGCCATGGCAGCACTGGCAATCATCGGGTTAAGCAAGATACCATACAATGGGAACAGAATACCTGCCGCCACCGGAATGCCTATCAAATTATAGATAAACGCCCAGAAAAGATTCTGATGGATCAAACGTACAGTTTTATGGGAAAGTTTAAAAGCTTTGGGTAACAACAACAAATCCGAAGTCATTAACGTAACCATCGCTACATCCATGGCAATATCCGTACCTTTACCCATTGCAATACTTACATCGCACGTGCCAACGCCTGTGAGTCATTAATGCCGTCACCTACCATAGCTACGACTCTTCCTTCAGCTTGTAATTCTTTAATAACATTCTCCTTATCGACCGGCAAAGCATCCGAAATAAAACGATTCGCATCAATTTCTCCGGCCACATTCTGTGCAGTAAGATGACCGTCACCAGTCAACAATACAATGTACTTTCCACTCTCCTTCAATTGTTTGACCGCTTGTCTGGAAGTATCTTTTATTTGTCACTAATGGCTATAACCGCCAGCAATGTATTTCCCTCGCCAAAATAAACCAGACTCTTGCCACTCTTCTCATAATCCTCCACCATCCCTTTCAACAAGTCGGAAATTCCCGCTCCAAAATCTTTCAGTAACCGATGGCTTCCTGCCCAAAAAGTTTTATTTCCACGGGTCACCACAATCCCCCGTCCTGTCCGACTCTCAAAAGAATCAATGAGTGCCGGCTTCTCACCTTCCTTTTTCAAAGCCTCGACAATAGCCAAAGCCAACGGATGTTCCGATTTCAATTCAGCAGCATACAGAATTCCCTTATGCTCGTTCTGCCATCCGGCATCATGCAACCATCCGGTCACCACAGGGCGCCCCTCAGTTACAGTACCCGTTTTATCAAGTACCACTGTATCCACTTTCCGCATCTGCTCCAAGGCTACCGCATCCTTTATCAAAATATGTGATTCGGCCCCTCTACCAATTCCTACCATCAATGCAGTGGGAGTAGCAAGTCCCAAAGCACACGGACAGGCAATAACCAAAACAGACACTGCTGAAAGCATAGCATAAGAAAAGTCATCCGCTCCACCTGCCACTATCCAAACAAGGAAAGTAAAAACAGCCACAGCAAGGACAACAGGAACAAAAACCGCCGTCACTTTATCCACAATACGCTGGACCGGAGCTTTAGACCCCTGTGCTTCCTGCACCATGCGGATAATCTGTGCCAACACCGTATTTTTCCCCACCTTTTGAGCAGTCATAGTAAATGCACCGTTCTGATTGATAGTGCCGGCCAGCACCTTATCACCCTGTTTTTTCTCTACAGGAATAGGTTCACCGCTTATCATGCTCTCATCTATAAAGGTGTTTCCTCCGACAATGACTCCATCCACCGGAATTTGCTCACCGGGACGGACGCTCACCTTATCGCCAACCTGAAGTTCGGCTATCAAGATATCCTCTTCCCTGCCGTCTTTCACCACACGGGCCGTCCGAGGCTGTAATCCCATCAGTTACGAATAGCTGTGGAAGTTTTTCCTTTTGCTTTCTCTTCCATCAGCTTGCCAACCAATACGAAAGCTATTATAACAGTGGCAGCTTCATAATATACATGAGGTTCCAATCCGCGGCTGTACCAAAATTCGGGATAGAACGTATTAAACAAACTGAACAAAAATGCGATGGAGGTACTAAGTGCCACCAACGTATCCATATTACTGGTACGCTGAAGCGTCTGTTTCCAGGCATTCATATAGAAAGAACGCCCCGAATATAAAATAACAGGAAGTGAAAGCAACAGCATCCACCAGTTTACCCCCGGAACATTCATCAGAAACATCCCCAAAACAGCTACCGGTAAAGCAAAAATCCAAGCAACGATAGTCTTCCGCTTCAACTGTCCGTAATAAGATTGCTCTGCTTCCTCCTGCTCCTGCACAGAGTTATCCTCATCTATTATCAAATCAAAACCTATTTTCATCACAGCCTCTTTCAGTTGTTGCGGAGACACAATATCCGGATTATAAGTCACCGCCAAAGTAGCCGCCGCCAAATTGACCGATGCATTTTCCACGCCTTCTTGCTTCCTTACAATCTTCTCCACGTTGCCGGCACATGCCGCACAATGCATTCCCGTAACGGGATATAGTTTTTTGTCATATCGCTCATATTCATTTCTTTACTTATTTATTATAGCTTATCAACGGACAAATTTAGCAAAAAGTTCATGCAATCTTGTTGCAAACAGATAAATATATTTTCGCTTTTTAGATGGACATTTCACGAAGTTATTCTATATTTGTGGAGAAAGTTAGGATAAGTAATCCATGCAAATAAACAAAAAGTTATGAAAAAAAGAAATCTCGTATTGTCTGTTATGACAACTTGCCTTGTATCCTGCTTTTTATTATCGGGATGTAACGGACAAAAACAAATTGATAGTGAAACTGTAAAGACTGTAAAGGTGGAAGAACAAGCCCATTTACAAGATGACACAGTCTCTCCCGCCTGTAAGATTACTATTGATTATAGTTATTTAGCAGAATCTGATGCTGCGGATAGCATAGCACAACGCATCAACCGTACCATACAAGCCCACGTTTTGGGAAAAGAATATATCCGGATGAATCCGGAAGTTGCTGTAGATTCTTTTAAAAATACCTACATTAACAACTACCGCAAAGATGTGAACGAGTTCTATCAGGAAGATATAAAAAATGGAACTCCCAAAGACGAACTTCCCACATGGTACAATTATGAATACGGACTGACCACCCATTTCAGCGAAGGCAAAGAAGGTATTCTGAATTTCATTGCAGAAACTTTTGAATATACAGGCGGGGCACATCCCAACTCATGGAACAAATGGATGAACTTCGAAAAGAATACCGGCAAACTGCTTGCTTTGAAAGATGTATTTATGGCAGGATCGGAAAAACCGATGAGCGACATGTTGCTGGAAGACTGATAACAGAGATGGCTACCCGTCTGGAAGACAGCTCCATCACCTCACTGGAAGGACTTCAGAATGCAGGCATCTTGAATTCTACCAATATGTACGTACCCGACAATTTCTTGTTAGAAAAGGAAAAAGTATCTTTCCTGTATAACAAATATGATATCGCTCCCTATGCTGTAGGAGTCATCACCCTTTCTTTGCCCTACACATCGGTAGAAAAATATATGATACATTAAATAACGATTTTAAGTATAGAATGGAATTAATACTGAAATATTTCCCTAACCTCAGCGAACAGCAGAAAACACAGTTTGCCGCATTGTATGATTTATATACGGATTGGAATAGCAAAATCAATGTAATCTCACGCAAGGATATCACTAATCTGTACGAACATCATGTATTGCACTCGCTAGGCATAGCCAAAGTGATAAACTTCACCCCTGATACCCAAATTATGGACTTGGGCACAGGGGGCGGTTTCCGGGTATCCCTTTGGCCATCTTATTTCCTGAAGTCCAATTCCATCTGGTGGACAGTATCGGAAAGAAAGTGAAAGTAGCTACAGAAATAGCCAATGCTATCGGACTGAAGAATGTCACTTTCCGTCATTGCCGCGCCGAAGAAGAAAAAAGGAAATTCGACTTCGTGGTAAGTCGTGCTGTCATGCCTTTGGGCGATCTAATAAAAATTATCCGTAAAAACATCAGACAAGAACAGCATAACGCCCTGCCCAACGGGCTGATTTGTCTGAAAGGCGGAGAGTTGGAACAAGAAACAATGCCCGTGAAGCACAAAACAATGCTTTATGATCTGAAAAATGAATTCACGGAAGATTTTTTTAAAACCAAGAAAGTGGTTTATGTAACCATCAGCGGTTTATAATTATAGATAAAAAAACATGAAAATAAAGAAATTTGAATTCAATATGTTTCCGGTAAACTGCTACGTGCTATCGGACGAAACAAAGGAAGCCGTCATTATTGATGCCGGTTGCTTTTATGAAGAAGAAAAGCAAGCCTTAAAAAGATATATTGACAGCAATAGCCTGACAGTGAAACATTTGTTGAATACGCACCTCCATCTGGACCATATTTCGGCAACCCATTCCTGTTGCAAGAATACGGCTAAAAGCCGAAGCAAATCAAGCGGATGAATTTTGGCTGGAACAAGCACCGGCACAATCACGTATGTTTGGTTTCCAATTGCCCGAAGCACCCGTGCCATTAGGAAAATATATCTTTGATGGAGATATCATTACTTTCGGCAATACCCAACTGGAAGCTATCCATGTACCGGGTCATTCGCCGGGAAGCATTGTTTTTTACTGCAAAGAAGCCCACTGTATCTTCAGCGGTGATGTATTGTTCCAAGGAAGTATAGGACGTGCAGACCTTACAGGAGGTAACTTCGACGAACTTCGCGAGCATATATGCAGTCGTTTGTTTGTACTCCCCCCCGACACGGTAGTCTATCCCGGTCATGGAGACCCGACCACTGTGGGAGCAGAAAAAGCGAACAACCCTTTTTTCCGATAAGATAAAACTTAAAATTCAACTTATATACTACTACCATGAAAACAGATTTATTAGCAGACCGACATATCGGTATACAGGAAGAAGACCTTCCCGTTATGTTGGAAAAGATTGGCGTAAAGAGCCTTGATGAACTGATTAACAAAACAATTCCGTCCAAAATCCGTTTGAAAGAACCTCTGCCACTGGCTGCTCCCATGACGGAACGGGAGTTTGCAGAGCATATTACCGAACTAGCTTCACAAAACAAGATTTATACCTCTTATATAGGTATGGGTTGGTATGACAGTATTACTCCGGCGGTCATTCAACGCAATGTATTCGAGAATCCTGTGTGGTACACCTCGTACACTCCTTATCAAACCGAAGTTTCACAAGGACGTTTGGAAGCACTGATGAACTTCCAGACTGTCATATCCGACCTCACAGCCATGCCATTGGCAAACTGCTCATTGCTGGATGAATCTACCGCCGCTGCCGAAGCCGCCACCATGATGTATGGACTTCGCACCCGCGACCAACAAAAAAGCGGAGCCAACGTATTGTTTGTGGATGAAGAGATTTTCCCACAGAATCTGGCAGTCATCCAGACCCGCGCCCTTCCGCAAGGCATGAAGATCCAAGTAGGAAATTACAAGGAATTGGCATTTACTCCGGAAATCTTTGCCTGCATCCTTCAATACCCCAATGCCAGCGGTAGCGTGGAAGACTATCGTGAGTTTATGGAAAAGGCACATGCCGCCCATTGTAAAGTAGCCGTGGATGCTGACATCATGAGTTTGGCATTGTTAGTTCCTCCCGGCGAATGGGGAGCAGACATCGTATTCGGAAGTACCCAGCGCCTGGGTATCCCCTTGTTCTACGGAGGTCCGTCCGCAGCCTACTTCGCTACACGTGACGAATATAAACGCAATATGCCGGGACGTATCATCGGCTGGTCTAAAGACAAATATGGCAAACTGGCCTACCGTATGGCTTTACAGACCGTGAGCAACATATTAAACGCGAAAAAGCAACTTCCAACATCTGCACCGCACAGGCATTACTGGCTACAATGGCCGGCTTCTATGCCGTTTATCATGGGCAGGAAGGTATCAAAAATATAGCAAAACGCATTCATAGCATTACCACCTGGTTGAACAAAGCCCTAACTCGCTTGGGATATGTACAGCATAATGAATTATTCTTTGACACCCTACGTTTCAGTCTGCCCGACCATGTTTCGGCTCAGAAGCTGCGTACCATCGCATTGAGTAAAGAAGTAAACCTCCGTTACTATGATAATGGCGATGTAGGTTTCAGCATTGATGAAACCACCGACTGAAAGATGTAAACCTGTTACTTTCCATCTTCTCCATTGCTGCCGAAGAAACCGTTCAAGAAATAACAGACATTCCCGAAGCATCCTCACTGAATCGTGAGCTACGCCGCCGTACTTCCTTCCTCACCCATGAGGTATTCAACAAGTATCATACATGAAACCGAATGATGCGTTATATCAAACGTTTGAACGTAAAGATATCTCATTGGCACATTCCATGATTTCATTGGGTTCTTGTACCATGAAACTGAATGCCGCTTCGGAAATGCTCCCACTCAGCAACTTAGGCTGGATGGCTATACACCCGTTAGCACCTGAGGATCAAACAAAAGGCTATCAGACATTAATTAATAACTTAAGCGAGCAGTTGAAGGTTATTACCGGATTTGCAGGAGTCACTTTGCAACCTAATTCAGGTGCAGCAGGAGAGTATACAGGACTTCGTATCATCCGCGCTTATCTGGAAAGTATCGGACAGGGACACCGCAACAAGATATTAATTCCGGCATCAGCCACGGTACGAATCCGGCTTCAGCCATTCAATGCGGATATACCACGGTGACTTGCGCCTGTGACGATAAAGGTAATGTAGACGTAGAAGATTTACGTGCAAAAGCAAAAGCCAACAAGGATGATCTGGCTGCATTAATGATTACCTATCCGTCCACTCATGGTATCTTTGAACCGGAAATTGCAGAAATTTGTAAAATTATTCATAAATGCGGAGCACAGGTTTACATGGATGGTGCAAATATGAATGCACAGGTAGGTCTGACCAATCCGGGTACCATCGGTGCTGATGTATGCCATTTGAATCTGCATAAGACTTTTGCCAGCCCTCACGGTGGTGGCGGTCCAGGTGTAGGTCCCGTTTGTGTAGCCGAACATCTGGTTCCGTTCCTTCCGGGACATCAAGTTTGGGGTAACAGTGCCAATCAGGTTTCTTCAGCTCCATACGGTAGCGCAGGAATCCTGCCTATTACTTACGGTTATATTTGCATGATGGGCGCCGAAGGTCTGACCAATGCCACCAAGACTGCTATTCTGAGCGCCAATTATCTGGCAGCCTGCTTCAAGGATACCTACGGCATTGTATATACCGGCGCTACGGGCTTTGTGGGCCATGAAATGATTTTAGATTGCCGCTATCTGCATGACGAAACCGGTATCAGCGAAAATGACATCGCCAAGCGTCTGATGGATTATGGCTATCATGCACCTACCTTCCTTCCCGGTTCATGGAACATTGATGATTGAACCGACTGAAAGTGAAAGTTTATGGGAACTGGATAATTTCGTCACTGTGATGCAAACCATCTGGCAGGAAATTCAAGAAGTGAAGAATGGCAGTGCCGATAAAGAAGATAATGTATTGGTCAACGCCCCGCATCCTGAATATGAAGTGGTGGCCAATGAATGGAATCACAGCTACAGCCGAGAGAAAGCCGCTTATCCTATCGAATCGGTACGTGATAACAAATTCTGGATCAATGTAGCCCGGGTAGATAATACATTAGGTGACCGCAAACTGTTGCCTACCCGTTATGGTAAGTTTGAATAAAAAAGCATTGTACTAAGAAGAAGAGAGGATCAAAATTCAGTTTTTGAAAATATGAATTTATAATTTGAAATTTGAACATCCTAAAAAGGGACATTCATTAAATATTACAAAATCAGCCAACTAATTCAATACACAAAGTATTGCGAATTAGTTGCTTTTTGTATCTTTAGGTATTCCCCGAAATAAGATTTGACGGCCAAACAGGGAAATATCCAAACTAATAAGATATGGCAAAGATAGTGAATATTTCAGAAATTCACCCTACTTTGGGTTTTACAGAATTTGA
>ENA-OQAS01001497-OQAS01001497.1-human-gut-metagenome-genome-assembly--contig:-NODE-1497-length-10818-cov-1.871761_pt1 | contig 10818 bp, 12 predicted proteins | sample MGYA00242733_ERZ504523 | MGnify/ENA primary metagenome ERZ504523 (study PRJEB26092, sample SAMD00036239) | human gut metagenome | host: Homo sapiens | study: EMG produced TPA metagenomics assembly of... | reverse complement strand
CCGATATTTGCGCAGGCTATTTGGAATCCCCGTATGGAAGATGCGCATCTGGTGTTTGGTATAACTCTGAAGCCATGAGCAGGGAGGAGAGTGTACAACATTTCCTCGACTTGATTAAGAAATCACGTCGTGGTAAGTTTAAGGTCTACATCGGCATGATTGCCGGTGTAGGCAAAACTTATCGTATGCTTCAGGAAGCCCATGACTTGCTGGACAATGGGGTAGACGTGAATATAGGCTATGTGGAAACGCATGGACGTGCCGGTACGGAGGCGGTGTTGGCGGGACTGCCCGTAATTCCCCGGCGTAAGATATTCTATAAGGGTAAGGAACTCGAGGAAATGGACCTTGACGCTATCATCCGTATCCATCCGGAAATCGTTATTGTGGACGAGCTGGCGCATACCAATGTAGAAGGCAGTAGGAATGAGAAGCGTTGGCAGGATGTAATGGACTTGCTGGATGAGGGTATCAATGTTATATCCGCTGTCAACATACAGCATATCGAGAGCATTAATGAAGAAGTGCAAGGCATTTCCGGTATCGAGGTAAAGGAACGCATTCCCGACAGTGTGCTGGAAGAAGCGGATGAAGTGGTGAATATCGACCTGACGGCGGAAGAGCTGATAACCCGCCTGAAAGCGGTAAAATATACAAGCCGGATAAAGTGGCCCTTGCTTTGAATAATTTCTTCAAGACGGAAAATATTCTGCAACTGCGCGACTGGCTCTGAAGGAGGTGGCGTTAAGAGTGGAGAAGAAAGTGGAGAATGAAGTGGTGGTTTCCTGTGTGGGCGTGCGGCATGAGAAGTTCATGGCGTGTATCAGCAGTCATGAGAAACGCCACGCCGCATTATCCGCAAGGCGGCACGATTGGCAACCCGTTATAATACGTCGTTCGTTGCCCTTTATGTACAGACTCCCCGGGAGAGTGCCGACCGCATTGCCCTTGCGAACCAGCGGCATCTGCTGAATCATTTCAAGCTGGTGACCGAATTGGGCGGAGAGGTCATGCAGGTGCAATCCAAAGACGTGTTGGACAGCATCGTTACGGCTTGTAAAGAGAAGCAGATAACGACCGTTTGTATGGGTAGTCCTTCGTTCGCTTTGCCGCAATCCTTGTTTATGGTTCTGAAATATAGAAAATTTGTGAACGAACTGGCGCAAGCAAACATAGATTTGATTATACTTGCATAAAATTTAATATCTTGACCGTTATGAATATTCGTACAAAACTGATACTCAGCGTAGGTGTTCTGGCAGGTATGATAATCCTGCTGGTAGCCCTTTCTGTTGTAAATCTCCAGATACTGACGGCTACGGAGCCGGATAGCCCTGCCGCCATGCCCGGCTTGCAACGGGCCTTGCTTTGGATTTCTATTACGGGTGGTATTTGCATTCTTGCCAGTATCGTGTTGTTGGTATGGTTGCCCCGCTCCATTAATAAACCTATCAGGGAACTGACGCAGGGCATCCTCGAAATAGCTAACCATAATTATGAAAAGCGCCTTGACATGAGCGAACACGAAGAGTTCCGCGAGGTGGCCGATAGTTTTAACAGCATGGCGGAACGCCTTACGGAATATCGTACCAGTACGTTGAATGATATTTTATCCGCCAAAAGTTTCTGGAAGCCATCGTAAACAGTATTCATGAACCTATTATAGGCTTAAACCGCGAACACGAAATTCTTTTCGTCAATAAAGAAGCGCTGACGGTACTGAATCTGAAGCGTGAGGATGTCATACGCCGTTCGGCAGAGGAACTGTCGCTGAAAAACGATCTGCTCCGGAGGCTGATAAGGGAGTTGGTTAATCCGGGCGAGAAGAAAGAGCCTTTGAAAATTTACGCGGATAATAAGGAAAGCTATTTTCAGGCATCTTATATTACTATTATGAATACGGATGCCGATACGGACGAGTCTCATAATCTGGGCGATGTTATCCTGTTGAAGAATATCACCGAATTTAAAGAACTGGATACGGCAAAAACAACTTTTATTTCTACGATTTCGCATGAATTGAAAACCCCTATCTCCGCCATTCTTATGAGTCTGCAGCTTTTAGAGGACAACCGTGTGGGCGCTTTGAACGAGGAACAGGAACAACTTCGAAAAGTATCAGGGAAAATGCCGACCGCTTGCTGGGGATTACAGGCGAGCTTCTTAATATGACGCAGGTGGAAGCCGGCAAGTTGCAGATGATACCGAAGATAACGAAACCTATCGAACTGATAGAATATGCCATCAAGCAATCAAGGTGCAGGCCGATAAGTTCAATATACAGATTGAGGTGGAATATCCGGAAGAGAAGATGCAGAAACTGTTTGTGGATAGCGAGAAGATAGCATGGGTGCTCACTAACCTGTTGAGTAACGCCATTCGTTATTCCAAGGAAAACGGGCATGTCATTATCGGCGCAAGGCAGGAAGATAATAGTGTGGAACTTTATGTACAGGATTTTGGTAAAGGTATTGATCCGCGCTATCACCAGAGCATCTTCGACCGTTACTTCCGTGTACCCGGTACGAAAGTGCAGGGAAGCGGATTGGGACTATCCATATCCAAAGATTTTGTAGAAGCTCATGGCGGCACGCTGACCGTTCAGAGTGAATTGGGAAAAGGCAGCCGTTTCGTTATTCGACTGAAAGCGTAATAGCGATATGATGTTTCCCTACATTCTGCGGTATTGCTGTGGCGACATTCCAATCTGTTTCTTGAAGAAAGTGCCGAAATAGGATGCGTTCGGGAAGTTGAAGAAATCGGAGATTTCCTGTACGTTCTTTTGTGTATTCTTGAGTAGTGAAATGCTTTTGCGGATAATGGACTTGAATACCAGCTCCTGTACCGTGTATCCGCAATGGATTTGGAGAGGGCGGAGAGGTATTTGGGCGACAGGCATAGCTTGTCCGCGTAGAAGTCCACCCCCCGTTCTTTCGTATAATATTGTTCTATTAATTGCACCAGGCGGATAAATATATCGTGCTTGTGGCTTACGGAAGTCTTTTCGGCAATGAGTTTGCGTGTATAAACCGAGCAAAGCCTGTGGGTCAGTGCCAACAGAAGCAACTTCTGTTCATACCGGTTAAAAGGATTCTCTTCTATTTTCAGCGTACTGTCCAATAGCGACAGGTATTTTAAAACCTCTTCTTCTTCTCCGGTATTCCATACGTAGCACGGTTCGGTGGCCAGATGCGAGTATAGGTGCATGGATACTACCGAGTTTCCCATAAAGTCCCGTATGGGGTCGGTCTGATAGATGAAGATATATACCTCTACGTTGTCGGATGCCTGTAGTACCTGAAACAAGGAATCCTTCGGCAGAAAGAGCGTATCACCGGCTTTGGCGGAAAATGTTTTCTGGTTAAGGATGAAGGTGAAATTTCCTTGACGGCAAATTATAAGTCCCACTCCGTCTATCATAAACGGACTTTTCAAGGCAGACGGGAAGGCGCAAAGCACGCCTTCCGAACTGCAAATTTGCCGTTTGTCCAATAACGCACTGTCAAGGCGCGATAAACGTTCTTGTCGGGTATCCATGAGAGTAGGGTTTACGGTTCTTGTTTGAAAACAGTGCTAAGTTAATAATTTCCGTTTAGGATAGGGCAGTACCACAACAAATATCATGCAAAAAAGGCAAGCATACAATGTCCAACCCGCCATCTCCTTGACTGCCGATAAGGTGGCCTGCACCTGAATGCGCCCTTTGGTGGATGTGGCTGCCATGTTAACGGCTTCCTGCTTGCTTTTCCCCTGATATTGCATTCCTTGTACGGTTTGCATAAATGAGGCGGATGCCTCGGGGTGCATCATATCCACATTCTGTGCATAACGGGTAATGTAGTGTTGCTGCCGTTCCTGCAATACATTGCTGTATAATGCGGTTCCTATGCTGGGAGCAAGTACCATACGTACAGTAAGCATTGTGCAAATCCACGATGAGAGGTATTTATAGGGCATACGCTGGGTTGCAAAAGTCGGTATCAGCGAGTATAGGAACATCATGCCTGTAGAACGGATAATAACTGGATATTTCATTCGTTCGTACAAGCCTGCGCCCTGTACTTCAAAGTACATGAACATGGCAGATAATCCCAAAAACAGGAACCTGCGGCAAAAAGATATTTAAAGTGCACTCCTTTCACGCTGAGCCAGATTGTTGCAATGCCACCGATAAAATAGCCCAACATAGACCAATTGCCCAATGTCGCGTTTGATAGTTGTCCAGCTTCATACCTATTCCCGTAAATACATTGACGAACATTGAACTGGAGTTCAGTACCATTAACAGAAAGTAGAACAGGAATCCGAAGCGGATAGTTCGCAACTTGAGTACATCGAACTGATAGTAGGGATTGCGCTGGGTTACTTCTATGTAGACAAACAGAATACCTGCAACCACAGCACCGACCGTTGCCCATTGGATTGTAGGGTCGTCATACCAGTCGAGCACCTTGCCGTAAGTCAGCACATAAGTGATGCACGTCAGTGTGATACAGAAGATGGAGCGTTGCCAAATTGTTTGAGGTTGATAGGAAAACGGCGGGTGGCATACTTATGATAAGGCATCGTGACGAAGGTAATGAGGATACAGAGCAACAGCAACCCCATCATGAAGTAATAAACATATTGCCACTCGTATTCGTAAGTAAGCCATGCTGTAAGCGATGTGCCCAACTGCCCCAATACCATAAAAAACAGGTAAATGGCGGGTTGTGCAGCGCTTCGTTCAATATCCAGTTTGTCCCAGCCTTCACCGGTGGTGGGTTCATTGCCGGGGGTGATCTTTTCGGTTGCTTCTACGTTACCGGCATACTTGATGAGGGTAAACAGATTGACCATCATCAGCACCATACGCAGGAATCCCATAAACAGACTGCATAGCGCCAACAGGAATATGCTGTCTGTCTTGGCGCAGATGTAGCTGAAGATATACATCAGCGAAAATCCGACGATACACATCATTTTCTCCCTGCGGATACATACCAGCCGGTACAGGAAAGGCAGAATGCCGCCATGCCTATGGATGTGGCGAAGTTGGCAAACTGGATATGTTCGGATATGATGCCCAGACCGCTCATCATCTCCGTGCCGCTGGCAGAGTAAGTTCCGCCTACTGTAAGAATGGGCAGGAAGAACATGAACAGGATGATAATGCCTATCGGTTTAGGCACCCAGTTGTAGAAAGGATAGTTTTTGGGATATGCGGGCATTTCCTTAACAATTAATGATTGAAAATCAGAGTTCGGCTTTCACTATTACCATCATACCGGCAGCAAGTTTTTCGTTATCTTCTTTGGAAAGATTGGTGAAGTCGATGCGTACGGGTATGCGTTGTTGTATTTTGACGAAGTTTCCGGCTGAATTGTCGGTAGGAACCAATGAGTACTTGGAACCCGTAGCGCCGGATATGGCTGTGATTGTTCCCGTGAACTCTTTGTCGCTGATAGCATCTACGGTGATGGTAACCTCTTGTCCTATATGCAGGTTTTCCACTTGAGTTTCCTTATAGTTGGCGACAATCCATTTTTGAGTATCGGGCAGGATATAAGTAATGGTTTGTCCGGCTGTGATGAACTGGCCTTCTTCCAGTGCCCGGCGTCCCAATTTGCCATCGCAGGGAGCCACTACTACGGTGTAAGAAAGATTCAGACGTGCCATTTCCAAAGCAGCGGTTGCCCGTTGGATGGCGGCTTCCGTACTTTCACGGCGGTGTGATACTTCATTGACTCCCGACAAAGCGGCTTTTTGCTGGCGTTTTGTTGCTTCCAGCTTCTTGCGGGTGGCTTCGTATTCCGTTTCTATCTGTTCCAACTGTATGGGAGTGGCTGCATTTCTTTGCACCAGGTTCTGGTAGCGTTGGCGGTCTTTCTCCAGTTTGGCAAGACGGATTTCAATTTCAGAGATGGAAGCGTCGTACACGGAAGCGGTGGTCTGTGTGGTTTGCAGTGTGGCCCCGATTACGGTAGCGCCGGCCAGTGCGTCTTTCAGTGCGGCTTCGGCTTCCATTACGCGTATCTTATATTCGCGGTCGTCCAATACAAGGAGCGTATCGCCTTTATGTACCTCTTGATGTTCGGTAAAATAAATCTTCTTGATATAGCCTGATGCGCGTAGGTTGATAGGGGATATGTACTGCTCTATCTGTGCGTCATTACTGGTTTCTGTGCGATTGTAGCCGAGGAAGAGACAGGCAACTTCCACTATTCCCCAAACAACGATTGCTGCTCCCAACAAGCTGACTGCGATTTGCCAGCGACGTAGCTTACGAAGTTTTTTAGCTTTCTCCTGATGTGTGTTCGATGCGTTATTTTTTTCTATTGCTTCCATATTATGATGATTTGATTAACTTGTTATTTAATTAATGTATCTATTTGTCCTGTCAGCTTCAACAGCAGCAGGGTTGTTACCCGATAGTTGTAATGTGCGCTGATATAGTTGTTTTGCGCTTCGCTCATCTGCATTTCGTCTTGCAGGACTTCGGTCATGGAAGCGATACCCTCTCTGTACCGATCCATTGTGACCGTATATACATCTTCGGCAAGCAGGTAGTTGTCTTTCTGCTTTTTGAAGTTACGTTGGTTGTTCATCAGGTCGTTGGTGGCGTTCAGATATTGGGTCTGCAGATTTTTGCGAGTATTTTCCTGTGCCAGCTTTATATTTTCGATGTCTATTGCAGCTTTTCGGTTTTTGTAGCGCTTATCCAGTCCGTCGAATATAGGAACGCGTAAGGATACGCCCAGTCCGTAGGAACGGAACCAATGGTTGGACGGTCCGGAATGGAACCAGCGGTAGGCCTTGTCCGTATAGGCGGAGAACATCCAGTTGGCGGTCAGGTTTAATGAAGGAATATAACCGTGACCAATCATCTTTTTCTGCTTTTCAGCCATGACCCTTTGCGATTGCAGCAGTTGGAGTTCGTACAGATTTTCGGATAGTCCGGTCAACTCAACAGGCGTAATGTTCTCGGAGTTTACCGGAACTAAGGCTATCTGTTCTTCGGCAGGATAATCCATGATATATTTCAGCAGGTTCAGTTGTTGTTCCTGCATGGCCAGTACATTGTCGTATTGTACTTTCAGATTTTCCAGATTGATATTGACCCGTTTTACATCCACTTCCATGGCCATACCATTGTCATGGAAAGCTACTGTGATGTTTTTTAATTCTTCCAACCGGGTGATATTGGCCTTTATCAGTGTGACTTGCTCGGCTGTGGTTTGCCCCAGATAATACATCTTGCATATTTCTAGGATAAGGTCTTCCCGTGCTTTCTCATAAGAAAGACGGCTTATCTCGTCCATAGTTTTGGCTATGGAAACAGTGGTGTACAGGGTTTGGTTGTAAAGTGGCATTTGCAACTGCAGGCCGGCATTGGCACTGTTCCGCAGGGTATAGGTAATGTTATACGGATTTCCGTAGGCCGAACCGTCGGTAACGGATACAGGCGGGTCTATGTTGTCATTGTAATTGGCAAACCCGTTGATTTGGGGCAATAGTCTTGCCCGGTTTTCAGAAACTCCATATTTGCTTTTCTGCATTTCCTTGCGTTTGCTTTCCAAGGACAGGTTGTTTTCGATACCTATTTCAAGGCAATCTTTCAGCGTCAAGTCTTTTGGGCGTATCCTTCGACAGCGACAAACAGAGAAAGGAAAAAATGAATAGTAGTTTTTTCATAATAATCACCAATAATTTGTGCAAAGTTAGTTGCTAATTTTGGGAAAATGTTATCCATATATAGACTGCTTGTGTTCATATTTTCCTTTTTATCCTTCTTACTATGGATATAAATAGGTAAAAAACAACAGTTTTGAATTTCCGTACCTGCTTAATAAATGATAATAATCGTCTTTCTTGTGAAAAAAAACAGGAAGAAATGTATTTATCAAATTTATTATACTACCTTTGTTCCAGAGTTTGAGTTACGAATCATTATCGTATAGTTCTTCTTTTTAATATATTATTAGTAAGCAGTCCTCTTCTTTAATTATCCTCCTCACTCCATTTATTATTTATTTTATAACATTTTTAGAATGAACATTTACATTTCAGGTTTAAGTTATGGCATTAATAATGCTGACTTGACAAATTTATTTGCAGAGTTTGGAGAAGTTTCTTCAGCTAAAGTAATTCTCGATAGAGAAACCGGTAGATCCAGAGGATTCGCTTTTGTAGAGATGAACAATGATACAGAAGGGCAGAAAGCTATTGACGAATTGAACGGCGTAGAATATGACAGCAAGGTTATTTCTGTAAGCGTTGCGCGTCTCGCGAGGAAAGACCCTCGAATGGTAGCTCTCGTGGTGGTTATAATAACTCCAGAAGATATTAATATCAGACTAAAGCGGGAAACTTGCTTTCCTGCCTTTCATAAATAACTCCGTCTTTTTTTATTTAGCGGAAGCGTTCCGCTTCATTACCTGCACTTTTCATTCTGCAAAGACTTATCAGACTTTTTGTATGGGCCACTTGAGTGAAGCGTGCTCTCATTATACTTGTGCTAGTGTTTTAGCACATTCAAAAACAATATATATGACATTTAAAGATTTAAATATAACCGAACCTATTTTAAAAGCAATTGAAGAAAAAGGGTATGCCAATCCTACCCCTATACAAGTAAAAGCAATCCCTGCCGCCTTAACAGGAAAAGACATATTAGGCTGTGCGCAGACCGGAACTGGAAAGACCGCTGCATTTGCCATTCCCATTATTCAGCATTTGCAAGCCCTTAAAAACCGGGATAAGAGTATCAAAGCCTTGATACTGACACCTACCCGTGAATTGGCATTGCAGATTAGCGATGCATAGACGACTATGCCAAATATACGCAAGTCCGTCATGGGGTTATCTTCGGAGGAGTAAACCAGCGTGCGCAGGTAAATATGCTCCATAAAGGAGTCGACATATTGGTCGCCACTCCAGGACGTCTGTTGGATTTGATGAATCAGGGATATATCCATTTGGATAATGTGCGACACTTCGTACTGGATGAGGCCGACCGTATGCTTGATATGGGATTTATCCATGACATCAAACGTTTGTTGCCGAAACTTCCTAAAGAAAAGCAGACCTTGTTCTTCTCGGCTACCATGCCCGATACGATAATCGCTTTGACGAACTCACTGCTGAAACAACCGGTGAAGATTACTATAACCCCAAAATCATCTACGGTAGATACTATCGAACAGACTATTTATTTTGTGGAGAAGAAAGAGAAAAGTAAATTGTTGATTTCTATTTTGCATAAAACGGAGGGACAATCGGTGCTTGTTTTCTCACGTACCAAGCATAATGCGGACAGAATTGTCCGCGTATTAAGCAAAGCAGGTATCGGTAGTCAGGCTATTCATGGAAATAAAAGTCAGAATGCAAGGCAATCTGCATTGGAAAACTTCAAAACGGGTAAGATACGCGTAATGATAGCTACCGATATTGCAGCCAGAGGCATTGATATCAATGAGTTGCCGTTGGTTATAAACTATGACCTTCCCGATGTGCCCGAGACGTATGTGCATCGTATCGGACGTACCGGTAGAGCTGGTAATTTAGGAACGGCATTGACTTTTTGCTCGCAGGAAGAGCGTAAGTTGGTTAACGATATTCAGAAGCTGACAGGTAAGAAACTCAGTAAGGTTGAGTTTGCTATCTGAGGTCGTTTCTAAGTTTATTATTTTATTTATCCGACGAGTATACACCCATTAAACTATAAAATCTATGGCAAAATCCATGACAGTAGGAAAGCGTGAGAATGAAAAGAAAAGACTTGCTAAGCGGGAAGCAAAATTAAAAAGAAAAGAAGGTAGAAAATCTACAAAAAGCAGTTTTGATGATATGATTGCTTATGTGGACGAATATGGTATGATTACTTCAACTCCACCCGAAGAGAATATCAAAAAGCAAGAGATTAATGTAGAGGAGATAATGATTTCCACTCCCAGGAAAGAAGATGAAGAACCGGTAATTTTGAGAGGAAGAATAGAGTTCTTTAATGAAGCTAGAGGATTTGGGTTTATCAAAGACCTTGCAGGAATTGAAAAATATTTCTTTCACGTGAACAATGTTGTTACGGATGTCAGGGAGGGTAATATCGTTACATTCGACCTCGAACGAGGAGCAAAGGGGATGAATGCTGTTAATATCTGTTTGGAAAAAGAATAATGTACGTTATATTGAAAGAAACTGTCAATTTGATATGAACCGTGAAGATTAAAGAAAAGACCTCAGGGTTTTATTATGTTTGCGCAAAAAAGAGAACAAAAATTCGGGCATTATTTATTATCATATATGCACATGTTAGACGGTGGAATATCCTTTAGCTATATCTACAAGAACTATGGAATAAATGAATCTCAATTAAATATTTTGTGATCTCGCTATTAGAAGGAAGGTCAGGATTGTAAAAGCAACCCAACATCAAGACTGTTATGCATTAAAATGTAAAATTATTCTTGATATCGAAAAATCATATTGTTTTGCACGAAGCTTCGCTAAAGCATGGTGCAAGTTTTCATCAAATAGGCGTATGGTTAAAGTTCGTGCGCGCAGCGAGCATTGAAACGCTAAGTAAATTAACGTGAGTTCGAAATAAAATTAAAAAATAGCAAGTTGTCCGTCATTGACAAAATTTACGTCAATGGCGGGCTTCTTTTCAAAAAAGCAGTATGCCGCGATAGCCGAAAGGAGTTGGCTATAAATGAATTAGTCAAGACTTAATCTGACAGTTACGTATAAAAAGAATAAATTTGTAACAGAAAACAGATTAAGTTATGACAACATCAGAAAAGGTCATCAAGAACAAACTGGGATTGCTTGAACTCTCCC
>ENA-OQAS01001496-OQAS01001496.1-human-gut-metagenome-genome-assembly--contig:-NODE-1496-length-10820-cov-1.770878_pt1 | contig 10820 bp, 19 predicted proteins | sample MGYA00242733_ERZ504523 | MGnify/ENA primary metagenome ERZ504523 (study PRJEB26092, sample SAMD00036239) | human gut metagenome | host: Homo sapiens | study: EMG produced TPA metagenomics assembly of... | reverse complement strand
CTTTCATTTTAAGGATAAGATTCTTGATCACCATAGGGGTATTCTTATCGTTTATAGCTTGCGTGATAACAGAACTTTTTTGTAGAGGCTGGGCGGCCCGGCTATACATAATAACCGCCGAGATGCCGCAAAGTATCAGGCAGATAAAATAATTGCTCTTATCTTCATATCTTTTGGGTTTTATAAGTTTAACAATAAACCTTTCCTATATAGATACAAAGAAAGAGCAAAAAGTTGTAAAACGTACGTTAATGTTTATTTTTTGCGCACGTAGGTGATGTAGGTGTAGGGGTAAGGGTTCTTCTCGTCTGCGGGATACTCCTCACGTTCAGTCTCTTCCCAAAGGTCCCAGTTTACGACGGGAAAGAACGAGGTAGCGTCGGGAAACTCATGATGGATGCGGGTAATATACATCTTGTCGGCTATTCTCAAAGCCTGTCTGTAGACCAACGCACCGCCAATGATGAATATCTCGTCCTCTTTCTCACATAAATCCAGAGCGGCCCCCATAGACTCGCAAGCGAAACAATTCACAAAACCAGCTTCGGGCATAGTCTCAATACGACATTCTTCCGATTGGGCAGTGGCGCTACAGGGAGAGACTCGAATGTCTTACGTCCCATGATTACCGCATGTCCCGTGGTTAATTCCTTGAAACGCTTCATGTCTGAAGGCATGTGACATAATAATTGCTGATTCTTTCCGATCGCGCTTTTATCTGCGATTGCTGCGATGATAGAAATTGTACTCATAGACTTATTGATTTATGATTTGTAATTTATGATTTATGAATTAACTGTCAACTGTCCATCGTCAACTGCCAATTCTCAGACGGCCACTTCTCCCTTGATGTGGGGATGTGGGTCGTATCCGGTCAAATTGAAATCCTCGAACTTAAAATCGAAGATGCTCTTTACGTCCGGGTTGATCTCCATACGGGGCAACGCACGTGGCTCACGTGTCAATTGTAACTTAACTTGCTCCAATGGTTGCTGTAGATATGGGCGTCTCCCAACGTATGAACAAAATCTCCCGCTTTAAGGCCGGTAGCTTGTGCCATCATTTGTAATAACAAGGCATAGGAGGCAATGTTGAACGGAACGCCAAGGAAAATATCCGCGCTACGTTGATACAATTGTAGGCTCAACCGTCCGTTCGCCACGTAAAACTGGAAGAAAGCGTGGCAAGGAGGCAGGTTCATGTTGTCTAAGTCCGCCACGTTCCATGCGCTTACAATGATTCGTCGTGAATCCGGGTTATGCTTGATCGTCTCCACGGCCTCGGTGATCTGGTCGATAGATCCTCCTTTATAATCCGGCCATGACCGCCATTGGTAACCGTATATATGCCCAAGGCTACCATCCGCGTCGGCCCACTCGTTCCAGATGCGTACGCCATGATCTTGCAGATATTTTACGTTGGTATCTCCATTCAGGAACCATAACAATTCGTAGATGATAGACTTCAGATGCAGCTTCTTGGTAGTGAGTAGCGGGAATCCCTCTTCCAGATTGAACCGCATCTGATGACCGAATACGCTGATCGTTCCCGTACCCGTCCGGTCTTCTTTTCTAACTCCCTCGGTAAGCACTCTATTGAGCAGCTCTAAATATTGTTTCATTACTCACTTATTACAATAGTGTGCAAATGTACAAAAGTGAATCGTATTATACTAGAATAACGGGTCAAAATATGAAATCGGTTGAGGATTCAAACGGTTTCTTCATGTATCCTTGGCGGTTTCTTCGGGAGGTATTAGGGGATTTGTATGAAGGTATAGCTTATTTATCATCTGTTGGATGATCATCTACCAACTGTTGCATGATCTTCCAACGGCTGTTGCATGATCATCCACCAATTGGTGGATGATTAAGATGTCAAGAGGAAGAGTGTAGTACTTCGGGAGGAAATCGGTAAGGATTCCCGAGAAAATGCGTAAGGATATTGGACCTCATGTGGATAGAATGCGTATCTTTGCCCGAAGAATAACATTTATTAATTTTAAAGGAAAGAGATGAAAAAACTTTGTTTTGCGGTCATGGCAATGTGTATGTTATTGTCATGCGGAGGTAAGAATGAGAAGGAGGCGGCTACGGAAGAGGCCACTCTTTCTGGTTTGATGAAGTCGGATTTTGTATCTGAGGTAGATGGTAAGCCGACTGCTTTGTATGTGTTGAAGAATAAGAAAGGGGCTGAGGCTTGCGTAACGAATTGGGGCGGACGCTTGGTTTCCGTGATGGTGCCTGATAAGAACGGTAAGATGACGGACGTGGTGCTGGGTTACGATAATATCGCGCAATACGTGGCGAACCCAGACATGAATTATGGTGCCTTGATCGGACGCTATGGCAACCGCATCGCGAATGGTAAGTTTACGTTGGACGGAACGGAGTATCAACTTCCGCAGAATAATAACGGCCATTGCTTGCATGGAGGTCCGAAGGGATATCATGCGGTAGTTTGGGACGCGAAACAGGTCGATGACCAAACCTTGGAGTTGACTTATCTATCGAAAGACGGTGAGGCAGGTTTCCCCGGTAATCTGGATATCAAGGTGATCTATAAGTTGACGGATGATAACGCCGTTGATATTAAGTACGAGGCTACGACGGATAAACCTACTGTCGTGAATTTGACAAACCATAGTTATTTCAATCTTTCCGGTGTCCCCGCTCGCAAATCATGGATCATACGATCATGATCGATGCGGATACATATAACCCGGTGGACGAGACTTTGATCCCGACCGGTATCGAACCCGTGGAAGGCACACCGATGGATCTTCGCAAACCGGTAGTGGTAGGCGCTGATATCGACAATCCGTTTACGCAATTGGTTTATGGTGGTGGTTACGATCATAACTGGATTTTGACGCCGCCGGCGATATCAATAAGGTAGCCGCTAAGTTGTATCTCCGACAAGCGGTATCGTTATGGAAGTTTACACCAATGAGCCGGGTCTTCAATTCTATGCCGGCAACTCAATGACGAAAGCGGGTGATAAAGGCAAGTTAGGTGTGGTTTACCCACATCGTGGCGCCCTATGTCTGGAGACTCAACATTACCCGGATAGCCCGAACCAACCGGCATTCCCGAGTGTAGTGCTTTCGTCCGGGCGAGAAATATGCGAGTGAGTGTATTTATAAGTCTCGGTAGAGTAAATAAGGAAGAAAGTTCCGGATTGGAAATATCCAAATAATGGTGGAGGCGCATATACATTGAATAGTATGTATATGCGCTTCTCTTTTTTACTCACGGAAGCATCTTGTTTATAGTGGAAGAATTTATCGCTAGAGAGTATACGCTATCTTTTCCCAATAGATTTTAAAAGAGAAAAATAAATCCATATGATGTATGAGAAAAAGCGTTATATTTGTATCGATAAAGTAAACTCTTGTGGAAATTCAAGGGTTTATGAATCAAAGTGTGATTACGATAAGCGTTTAAGATATTATCTTTGGAACTGAAAATCGCCAAGTTTCAAGTCGGACAGAGATAATAGGCAACTAAACGCTCACGCTTGTTATATATACTGCCTAATAGTATACGTAATAAGGCGTGGGCTGTTGTTTATTATTTGTCCGATGGGTGTTTGGCGATGCTCAGTTTCGAATAGTAGATTAACAGTTCCCACGCTTCTTTTTGTAGCATATAGAAATACCGAACAAGGTGAACGGTCCGGTTTGAGGGAAACGTATATGGAGGTAATTAAAAAGCAACGTTTGGCTGTCTGTCGTATATTATTGGATGTAGTGGAAGGTGCGTGTGAGTCCGTGATCCGGATCTGATCATGCGGACTCGTCATTATCCGGCACTTCAAAGGGAGATGTGTTTTGCGGATCGGGATTGGGAAGAAGCGAGAGATTTGAGTGTACTTGCCTGCTTGGTACTATCCAAGGAATTGCATTATAAGGTTAAGATGATGATCGGTTTGGTAGCTCATGACTTGTATTCAAGGGAGTCCTCGGTCTCTTATCAGCAACGCCTGTCCTTCGATGTGCTGATGAGTGCGATCGATTGGCCAGTCTCTTTTAAGGAGATCACGCTCTTTGCTCCCTCAAAATAAGTTATAGTTTGTACGTAAGACCTTGAATTCCGTTCTGCGGTTGATCTGGTCGGCGATCTCTTGCTGTTCCGGCGGCAGGGCAAGGATGAATTCCTCGGTAAGCACATCGCCTTCTTTCAAGAAATCGAATTGTTTAGCCATCTTCTTGTTGATCGTCTTGGGAACGCTTTCTCCATATCCTTTCGCTTCCAGACGAGCCGCCTCGATACCTCCCGCTATTAGGTAATCCACGACCGATTGCGCACGGCGTTGAGCCAAACGCTCGTTATACTGGTCCGTACCTTTCCGGTCCGTGTGGGCACCCAGTTCGATCGTTACGTTCGGGTTATCGTTCAGCATCTTGATCATCTCGTCCAAAGCTTTCTTGGATTCCGGACGAAGGGTCGCTTTATCGAAATCGTAGAAAATGTTATCGATACAACCGGCTTGCTGATCGGAGAGAGGAAGAAATCCACGATATATGTCTCGTTTTTCTCCTCGGGGCCGGTATGCAATTCATAATTCTGGTTGAGGTAACCACGGGCGCTGGCCATCATGACATAACGGATGTCCCGTTCCAACTCGACACGATAGGTACCGTCTTTCTTGACCGGGACTTTCACGTTCAGTCCGTCTTTTCCGACGATGCGTACGGTAGCGTCCTCGATCGGATATTCATCGACATCGTTTACGATTCCTTCGATGAAGATGGTGATCGTAGGCCGTTCAAAGGAATATATATGGTCATAGCCCCGTGCGTCGTTGCGGTTGGAGCAGAAGAAGCCCCGTTCCTCTTTTCCGGCGAAGGTGATACCGAAATCGTCTGCCATAGAGTTGATGGGAGCGCCTAGGTTCTCGACCTTCCACTTCCCTGTACTGTCTTGCGTGGCCTTGAACAGATCGAGACCACCCATTCCCGGATGTCCGTTGGACGCGAAATAAAGGGTGACGGAATCCCGGACATACGGGAACATCTCGTCTCCCGGGGTGTTGATCTCTTCTCCTAGGTTCTCCATCGGGCCGAAATCGTTTCCCGCTACCCGGCACGGAAAATATCCTTGCCACCGAAACCGCCCACGGCGTCGGATACGAAATACAAGTATTTGCCGTCCGGCGAGATGGAAGGATGGCCGAGGGCGGTAACCGAGTCTTTTACGATCGTCGCACGGGTTCCTTTTCCCCATTTGGCGCTGCTTCGGGTAGATATGTAAATCTCGGCGGTACGAGGGCCTTCCGGATCTTGGGCGCAATAGGTATAATACATCGTGTTTCCATCGGGGGAGAAAGAGGGGGTTCCTTCGTCGTATTCCGTATTCACCTCGTCTTCAAGCTCTACGGGAGCTAGCCAAGCCCCTTTCTCGTCTTGCTTGACAAGGAAGAGGTTATTGTTATTTTGCCCGGTGATGGCGCTAACTTTTGCGTCTTTGTCTTTCGAGCGGGAAGAAGCGAAGTATAGTTGGTCGTATTTATCTCCGGCCAGCATCGGACTGAATTCTCCCCGGCGGGAATTGAATTTATCCATGCGTCTTACCTCGTAGCGGGTAGGGTTCTTTTTCCATCCGGGAGCTAACTCGCATCCTTGTATGCCGTTGATGGCTAATAAATTGCTAGGATCGTTCTCCATATAGATATCGTAGTTCTTGATCGCTTCCGGATAACGTCCGGTCTTCTGTAACATCTGTCCCATGCGTAGGTAGACGGTGCTATCGGGGTAATCATAGCGGATGGCGTTCATATAGGCGCTAGTCGCTTTCCCCGTATTATTGATCAACCGGTTACATTCGGCCATACGGTAAGCGATATAGCCGCGCAAATCCCTTTTCTTCGGGGATGTTTTCGTGTAAACCTTACGATAAATGGCGGCTGCCTCATAGTATTCTCCGATACGCTGCTTCTCCTCGGCATCGCTCAACTTCGCCGATTTGCAGGAATACAAGGAAGATACGATAAGCAAAAATAAAACATATATAGTAAAATGTGCTTTCATTCAATCTAGAATATATTCATGCAAATATAACGAATTGTATGGGATCTTATTGTATGTTGAAAGAAAACAGTTACCTTTGTAGAAAACGAAACCTATTCAGATGAATCTAATTAAGTAAGTCAAAAGTTGCTATGGCTAATGGAAGGATTACCGGAGCATTTTTCTATGGACCAGCTTGTCGATAAGATGTCTTTTGTCGATAAGGTCTGTATTGGAATAAAAGAATCAGAAGAAGGAAAAGTGTTAACCAAATTGGAATGCCGGAATAAATTAGCGAAATGGTTGAAGTAAAATGGACTGATTTTGCGATCCAAAACCTTAATGAAATTGGAGATTATATTGAGAAGAAGAGTTATACCTCGTATGCCTCCCGAGTTGTAAGTGGATTGTTTGCGGCGGTAGATGTTTTAGAACGTTTTCTTTGGCCGGGCGTATGGTTCCGGAGTTTCAAGATACGACTATAAGAGAGCTTATCCGGATGAATCATTACCGGATTGTTTACAGAGTGGTTAATGAGAGCCGAATAGATATTTTAACTGTTCACCATTCGGCTCGTATTTTACATGCATCTATATTAACAAGGAACTATCCCCATAACTTAGAAACCTGAAATCGTGCTCTAAGGCATACTCATAGATGGATTTCCAGTTTCCTTTTACGAAAGCGGAGATCAGCAAGAGCAAGGTGCTTTTGGCTGGTGGAAGTTGGTGACGATTCCTTTTACGATCTTGAACTCATAGCCCGGGGCGATGATGATTTGTGTAGCCGTTACCAGCGTATCCGCATCATGCTTATCCAGATAATCGAGGATGTTTTGAAGGGAACGCTCCGCTGTCAGCCGGTTGTTATTCATGTCGTAAGGCATCCATTGTTTTACGACGAGATCTTCGGAAGTCGCTTCGGGGTTATTATCTAGGATCACGCCCATGTAATAGAGACTTTCCAAGGTCGTACGGAAGTCGTTCCTACGGCGATGATATTTCCAAGGTTGCTTTTGATACGTTCGATGGAACTGCGGCGGACGGAGATAAATTCCGTGTGCATCTCGTGCCCTTCGATCGTGTCGCTTTTTACCGGTTTAAAGGTACCCGCTCCGACATGCAAGGTGACTTCTTCCCGCCCGATGCCCCGAGCATCTATATCGGCAAGTACTTCCGAAGTGAAATGAGTCCGGCGGTCGGTGCGGCGACGGAGCCTTTTATCTTAGAATAAACCGTTTGATAGGTCTGTAGGTCGCTCTTCTCTGTTTCTCTGTGTAAATAAGGAGGAATCGGCAAGACCCCGGCGGCATCCAAGATATCGGCGAATGTATAAGTCTCGTTATCCCATGTGAATTCGATCAAATGTGTGTCACCATGAGACTTTTCTTATCCGCTGTCAGCACGACCGGTTGATCCTTAATGAAGATCGTTTTGGATAAAGTGCCTTCTTTCCATTTCTTAAGGTTGCCAACCAAGCAAGTCCAGCTACAGCGTCGGGTCTCTTGAAAAATCAAGGCGTAATCATGAGGCTCGATGGGCTCTAAGCAGAAAATCTCGATGCGTGCGCCGGTCTCTTTCTGGAAAAGTAGGCGGGCTTGTATGACCCGGGTATTATTGAATACCATCAAGCTGTTTTGGGGAAGATAATCCGTGATATGCTTAAAGATACTTTCGCTTATTTCCCCGTTACGGTAGAGTAAAAGTTTGGACTCATCCCTTTTAGGCAATGGAAACTTCGCGATTCGTTCGTCCGGTAACGAATAGTTATAATCTTCGATACGTATTTCTTGTGTCTTCATTACTTCTTCTGTCCTGTTAAAAAACATCCGTTTGTACGGATTCCGAGTGCAAAAGTAGTAAATAGGTTTCGGATTCGCAGATTATTCCCTAATTTTGTGCGCATAATATAATAAGGTATAGAATATGAGTATTCAAATAGGTGATAAAGTTCGCTTCCTGAATAGTGTGGGAGGTGGAGTCGTACGTGGATTCCGTGGAAAGGACCAAGTGTTGGTTGAGGATGAGGATGGGTTTGAGGTTCCTGCTTGATCAAGGAATGTGTCGTGGTTGGGGGCAATGATATGCAAGTGCATAGCTCGAATCGCCCGAAAGTACAGGCTCCGGTAGAGACTCCTTCCCCAAAGAAGCCTGAACCCAAAGAGGAAAAGGTCGAGGAGACACCGGAGGGAGAGCGTCTGAATGTGTATCTGGCTTATCTCCCGGTCGATCCGAAGGCGTTTCAGCAATGTGGCTATGAGACGTATTTCGTGAATGATAGCAATTACTATTTGTTCTTCAATTATATGAACCGAACGAATAATAGCTGGACAAGTCGTTATAACGGGATTATTGAGCCGAATACGAAAATATTCCTAGAGGAGTTCGGTAAGCCGGAGTTGAATGATCTGGAAAGGATCTGCGTGCAACTGATCGCTTTCAAGAAGGATAAACCCTATTCGTTGAAAAACGCCGTATCTGTAGAGTTGCGCTTGGATACGGTTAAGTTCTACAAGCTTCACTGCTTTATGGAGAATGATTTCTTTGAGGAGGATGCCTTGATTTATCCGATTATCCGCAATGACTTGCCCGAGAGAGAACTATTGGTCTCTGCGGCGGAGTTGAAGGAAGCTATGCAGCAAAAGGTTCGTGAGGAACGTAGGGTTCCCCGGCAAATCGTGAAAAAGAAGCCGACGAATAGCGCTATCCTTGAGATCGATTTGCATATAACCGAATTGTTGGATAATACGAATGGATTGAGCAATGCGGATATGCTGACGTACCAGTGGGAAATTCCGTGAGGTGATGGATCAGTACGCTCTTAATAACGGACAGAAGATTGTCTTTATCCATGGAAAAGGCGATGGTGTACTGCGTAAGGCGATCGAGAAGGATTTGAAGACCCATTATAAGCAACATTATTTTCAAGACGCTTCTTTCCGCGAATATGGCTTTGGTGCGACGATGGTAACGATTAAGGCTGATACCTCGAAACATGGCCATTGAGATAGAACGGAAATTCTTGGTCTCCGGTGATTTCTTACCGGAGGCTGTTAGCTCCACCCGTATCGTGCAGGGATATATTTGCTCACAGCCCGGACGTACGTTCGTATTCGTATCCGGGGAGAGGAGGGATTCCTAACGATCAAAGGCGCTTCGGATGAGAAAGGCTTGAGCCGTTATGAGTTCGAACAAAAGATTCCTCTGGTGGATGCCGAGCGGTTGTTGGAACTTTGCGAGCCGGGTGCGATCGACAAGGTTCGTTATCTGGTTCCCAGAGGCAGCCATACGTGGGAAGTCGATGTTTTCCACGGAGCGAATGAAGGGTTGATCCTTGCGGAGATCGAGTTATCGTCTGAGGACGAGCCTTTTGAGAAACCGGCTTGGCTTGGTAAGGAGGTAAGTGGAGATCGCCGTTATTATAATTCAATGTTGACAAAACATCCTTTTAATAGTTCAAATACATGAAGAAACTCTTTTTATCTGTAGCGGCCGCTATATTGGCGTTTCCGGTCTTGGCCGATGAGGGCATGTGGCTGCTCCCTTTATTGAAGCAACAAAAGTTTGCGGAGATGCAGGCCCTTGGTCTGCGATTAAGCGATCAGGAAGTGTATAGCGCCGAGGCTCCTTCCTTGAAAGACGCCGTGGTTCGTTTTGGCGGTGGTTGTACGGGCGAGATGATCTCTCCGGACGGGTTGGTGCTGACGAATCATCATTGTGGTTATAGTAGCATCCAACGGCATAGTACCTTGGAACATGATTATCTGACGGACGGCTTTTGGGCGATGTCTCGTGATAAGGAGCTTCCGAATCCGGGATTGACGGTTACTTTTATCGATAAGATCGACGACGTGACGGATTATGTGAGGACGGAACTGAAAAAGATCACGGATCCGAACAGCATGGAATTCTTGTCCGCTAAGTACTTGAATGGCCTCGCTAAAGCGAAAGTAGGTGAGAAGTTCTTACAGGATAACCCCGGTACGGAAGTCGAGATCAAGGCTTTTTATGGAGGTAATAAGTACTATATGTTTACCAAGAAGATCTATTCGGATGTCCGTTTAGTCGGTGCTCCCCCTTCCTCTATCGGTAAGTTCGGGGCGGATACGGATAACTGGATGTGGCCTCGCCATACCGGAGACTTCTCTCTTTTCCGTGTGTATGCCGACGCGAACGGAAATCCGGCACCTTATTCGGAAACCAATGTCCCGCTTCGTCCGAAACGTTGGCTAAAGCTTTCTTTAAAAGGTGTGGAGGAGAACGATTATGCCATGATCATGGGGTTCCCCGGCCGTACCAATAAATACTATACCTCATGGGAGGTAGCTGAACGTCGGGATATAGATAATGCGGTACGTATTAATATCCGTAATCTCCGTCAAGAGGCGATGCTGGAAGAAATGTTGAAAGATCCGCAAGTTCGGATTCAATACGCTAGTAAGTATGCAGGTTCTACGAACGCTTATAAGAATGCGATCGGTAGTAACTGGGCGATCAACAAACGTAATTTTGAGCAGGTGAAAAACGATGAGCAGGATCGTTTGATCGCTTGGTCGAAGAAGATGTGTGAGCCTGCTTATCCGGAAGCGCTTCTGACATTGGAGCAGATCGTTAATGATCGTAAGGATTTGCGTTTCCGTAGTTGGATGTTGGATGAGGCATTGAGCCGTGGCATCGAGTTCTCCAAAGTTCCGACCGATATCGAGACTGTTTGTGAGGCTTTGGAGGGGAAAGATCGTTCCGAGCAGCAAAAACAGGTCACTCAATTGGAGAGGGCTTTCCACCGTTTTGCTGATAAGGATTATGCGCCG
>ENA-OQAS01001495-OQAS01001495.1-human-gut-metagenome-genome-assembly--contig:-NODE-1495-length-10820-cov-2.700552_pt1 | contig 10820 bp, 13 predicted proteins | sample MGYA00242733_ERZ504523 | MGnify/ENA primary metagenome ERZ504523 (study PRJEB26092, sample SAMD00036239) | human gut metagenome | host: Homo sapiens | study: EMG produced TPA metagenomics assembly of... | reverse complement strand
CATCCTCGATGAGGTCCACGGCGTTCCAGTAGGTGACGATGGGGATGTTGAGCTTTTCCGCCACGGAGCGGAACGCCGCATACCCGCCGGACAGGCGGATGCCATAGCCCGCGTGGAACACTGGCCGTTTGGCGTTCTTGATTTTTTCCAGAATCGTCCGGATCGTGGTGTCGTCCACCGACGGGGGCAGCTGGGCGTCATCCTCGGCGGGGTCGTAGCCGCGCAGCTCGTCAGTCTCGATGTAGCCGCCCTGGAAGTTGACCGGGATGTCCAGCCAGACCGGGCCGGGGCGGCCCGTTGTAGCCAGATGCCACGCCTTTTCCAGCAGGTAGCGAATGTCCTTGGGGTCCTCCAGCATGGCGGCGAACTTCGTCATGTACTGGACAGACTTGGTGATGTCGTACTCCTGGTCGCCCATGGCGCGCAGCGGCGTACCGGTGTACTGCAAGGCGTACCGGGCCGTGGTGTCATAGCGCACCTGGCCGGAGACGATGAACATGGGGATGGAGTCCAGCCAGCCGCCCACGACGCCGGTCAGCGCGTTGGTGCCGCCGGGGCCGGTGGTCACGCAGACCGCCGCGATCTTATTTTCCCAGCCGGGCGTAGCTTCCGCCGCAATGGCGCAGGCCTGCTCATGGTGGTTGTAGGTCACATGCAGCCGGGGGTTATGGCCCAGCGCATCATCAGGTGCATAGCGCCGCCGCCCACGACGGAGAAAACATCCGTCACGCCGCGCGCCGCCAGAAAGTCCGCCACATAATCCGCTAAACGCTGTTTCATTGGGTTGCTCCTTTTCCATTCAGTCAATTTTCAGGAACCAATACCGGGTGGCCGTCCGTTCCCTTTGTCCATTCGACAAGCGTAATCGCTTCTTCTGCGCCGCTCTCGCTGTTTGCTTTATTCTTTTCTCTTACTGCGGCATTCAGACGCTTCACCAGGAAATCACTGTTGAAAACATCTTCGTCGGCATAGCTGACACGCTTTTCTTGAATAGCGGGTCTATCAAGCAGGCTTGTCTTTTGACCCGTCAGCTGATAAACATTCTCTACCATAATTGAGCTATTATAGGCGATTGCATCCGCGTTTTCGCCACCAGTCAGCGCACCGGCACTAACACAGTTTACAACACTACCAGCGAAGTTATCGGTAATGCCACCAGCGCGCGAGCTCGTGACATTCACATCCGTAAAGCAGTTCATAATCTCTGCCTCCGGGTTGACTGCATAGCTGGCAATTGCTCCAACACAGTCGCCAGTCAGGTGCCCGCTTCAAGCCCCAGATTGTAAACAGCCCCTTCGAGACGTCCAAACAGACCGACATCCTCTGTAGCCTTGCCCTGAATGCTCAGATTGCGGATAATATGTCCCTTGCCATTGTAGGTGCCGTAAAAATAGCTTTCCCCGCTGAATGCACCAATGGGCGTAAATTTTTTACCGTCCATATCAATGTCAGCGGTCTGTTCAACATACTGATCTGCAAAGCTCATGCCGCGGTTGACATAATTGCTGAACGCCTGCAAATCCTCCGCCGACTGAATCAGATACGGCTCTTCCTCGGTTCCCTTTCCTTCCAAGGTGAAGCTACCCCAGTCTGTCTCGTCTGCCAGCTTGTACACCTTGATCTTACCGGTTCTTTCCTCACCATACACGCCCAACAGGGTGTAGCGTGTGCCCAGCAGTCGTCCAAAATTCTTTTCCAGCTCGCGCTGCTTCAATTTCTCACCATTGCGGTAACTTTCTTCGTGAACCTTCTTGCAGTTTGGAACATCATCCTTCCAGATTACAATGTCAGGCAGATTTTCCTGTAGCAGCTCGTCCTCCTGCAAAACGTACTGGTCGTCTACCACGTCATAGAACAGAACCGGAACAAACGTATCCATTGTATAGCGGTTTGTCAGAATATTAAAGAGCTTTACATAGGGATAGCCAAAAATCGTTGCATCTTCTGTTGTGTTTTCAAGAATCAGCTGTGTGATGTCTTTCAACATCTTGTCGTCCTCCGCAGAAAAACGGAAGCCTCGCAGCGCGGGGATGCCGGTGGCGTAGATTTTTTGTCATACTCTGCCTGTTCACAGCCCCACCAAGAATAGGAACATACGACCTTCTGTGCAATACAAGCCATCGAAAGTACTGTGCACAGCGCAATCGTACCGATTTTGACCGATTTTTCCGTAACTTTATCTGTAAATACGCTGTTCAGCCCAACACACAGAACAAACGGCATAGCCAACATAATCCCATGGTAGGAAATTTCTGATGCCGATGCCATACTGGTGCATATATCGTAGAAAATGCCGCACAGGCCATCCAAAAGTGCTCACGTGCATAGCCGTCATTGCCATCCGCTTTTATTTTCATAAGGGAGCGGGCAATCAGATATAGATCCAAAAAGCTGATGATCGTATACAGCGTACCAGTCACACTCTTAAACAGCGTGCCTGATTCATAGATTGCTTCCAATAAGCTCCCGTTATCTTCGCCTAATGACGCATAACGGGCCGTAACCAGAATAGTCACCACATAGGCGGCACACAGACCGTAAAATACATCGTGCATTATCTTGCTGCCGCTTCTGCGCTTTTGGCTGTACGCCAGCAACAGTAGCAACCCTCCACCGATGACAACGGCTTGGACGCTTTTCGTACCAACGAGCACTTCGATAAAGTCGTTCGCAGCCTGCCTTTCCAAAACATAGCCGCCGCCTATGACCAGCAGCAAGAGCATCCGTCCTGCTGTCTGACTCTCGTTTTTCTGCGCCAGTGTTATGGCAGCTACACACCCCACCATCAGTAAAAATACCGGCGCATTGATTGTCCAGCCCGTAAAGATTTTCAGCAAAATGGCAAGCGGACTGCCTTTGCCTCCCGTGTGCATAAAGACCTGCTGAAAGAACGGAAGCAACGCGCCATTGACGGCAAGGATTCCCATGGCCACGACGAACACCAGCAAAAAGCCAAGTATGACTGCCGCACAATATTGCAGAAAGCCTTTGTCTTTTTTCTTCCAGCAGTAGACACTCAAAGCCAGCAGATAAATAACCCCCGCAGCTGCAAAAATCGTCTGCTTGTTCAGAAAGAGCAGCCCCAGCATAGCGCCGGCAGCAAACAGGTATTTCCCGGCGGCTTTCTTATCTGCCGCCTCTGCAAATCCCAGAACACAATAGAGCAGCAACACAGACAAAAACGGAATCGTCTGGTTATAATCACCGAATAAATCGTAGACAGAGGCCGTGCACAGAATCGCAGAGAAGGCACACGCTGCAAAGGCGGCATATCTATTGAAATACCGGCAGAGCAGCCGAAACATCAACTCATAAATAGCAATCCGCTGTACCAGCCACCACGCACGGTAAATGAACAGGCTGCCAAACGACAGCTTCCAGAGCATCACATCAATCAGGATGTTCAGTGGCGGCAGGTAATAGTAAAAATCGCGGTATGGAAATTTCCCGTGCAATACCAGCTCTGCATAGTTTACATTCCAGCTTCCGTAATGGGCATCGTGTTGGCGAAATAAATTGAGGAATAGGCCAGAATCACCACACAAAGCAGTGCAGCCAATACCCAGCCTCGCGCGTTCTGGCGCTTATTCGTATGTGGTTTTTCCATTACTAATTGCATCGTGCTTGTTCTCACTTTTCCTTAAATGTCCACAGCTTGTTGATAACAAAGTTCAGCGGGATCGTCACTAACAGATTAACGATGGGCGCAATGGACTTGCTGACACTGAAGAATGCAACTTCGATCCAGAGCAGCACGTTGGACAAAATCGATGTGCCGCCGTAACTGACATAGGTCTTACCCAGCCGCTTGAGCTTGCTGCGCCAGTCATTGGCGTTGCCGGTAAAGACAAATTTATCATTCCAGAAAAAGGCGTTGGCAATGCTCAGAATCGTGCCCAGAATGCTGCCGACCATATACAGGTCCGGGCTGATCCACAGGAAGATATAGTAGACCGCCATGGACACAGCCGTATTGCTTACGCCCACCAGGCCGAACTTGACGAACTGCTTGAACAGCTCCACAAATTCCTCTTTATTTTTTGCGCCCAGCAGGGCCAGCAATTTCTGCATAGTATATGTTTCCTTCCGTTATTCGGTTTCCTCCACAGCGCCCTCACTGGCCACCACTAGGTTTGTCACCGTGAAGGTACCGTTTTTGCGCGAAGAAGCATCATAGACCGCCATCGGGCCGTCATAGCTCACATCAATTGGGTCTGGCCGGGGGCCACATCTACCGTGTAGCACACGGTCTGCCCCTCATGGTCAATCTTAATATTCGTCTGCTTCTGCTTTCCGGTTGTACCATCAGCATCTTCCAGATTCGGTGCTTCAAACGTCATCGTATAGGCGCGCTTCAAATCCATGCCGTAGCCTGTCTGGAACGTGACCACCATCCTTTGCGTAAATGGCGCGTGGTTGTAAATCATAATATACGCACCGCGGCCGCTCCATGTTACCTCTATCGGGTTGCCGTCGCTGTCCTGCACGTCCTTCTGCTGGATGTCCTCGGCATCCAGTCGGCCGTTGTAGCCATAGTCAAAGCCCCAGTTGTGGGTGCGCTGCCACAGCTGCTGGCCGCCCACACCGGCCACCGCCACACAAACGGCCAGCAGCACCGTGGCTGCCGGGTGTCCGTGTGCCGGCTTGACCGGTTTTTCCGCACAGCGTACACGCACCCCCTGCACTGCCTGGACAAAGCACCAGACAATGAGCAGCAGCAGCATGACATGACAAATCGTGTTGCGCGGTACAAAGGACGGCTCCATCTGGTCCCGCCGAAACAGCGGCAGCGGCAGCACCGGCACCATCAAGGCCAGATAGGGCAGCACGTTGTCCCTGCGCAGCTCACGCTCCTGCTCCATAAACAGGAACAGCGGAATCAAAAACAGGCACCATACATAATCATACTGGGGCTGGAACATCAGCATCGCCAGAATGATTGCTGTAATGCGTTTCCACTCCTTATCCATAAAAAAGCTGCACACCAGCAGCACCGCTGCCAGCACAATGCCCAGCAGTGCGTAGCTGCCATAGCCCAGCTGCGTGCCCAGCAGCTTGTCCACCGCATGTCCGGCCTCTGCCAAAATGTTGGAGAAACCATTGCCGATCCACGGTTCACCTCTGCTGCCGCTAAAATCAAACAGTACACGGAACCACAGTGTGAGGCCAAACAATCCTTCATTGAAGAAGAACAGCGGGAAGCACAGGCAGACAACACCGTACAGCACCGTGCGCACCGCGGCCAGATAGTTTTATCGCGCAGCAGCAGCACGCCCAGAAACGCCGGGTACAGCTTGAAACCGGCGGCAATCGCCAGTGCCAGACAGGCCAGCTCCCGCAAAAGTGGTTTTTCTGAATTGCGGTACAGGATAAAAAATGCCATTAACGGCCAGCACAGCAGCAGAATATTGCCGCGTTCCAAGCCGTACAGTACCCCATAGCTGAACACTGCACAGAATGCCAGCAGCTTTTTCCGCCCCCCGCAGCTGCGCGTCAGGCGTTCTGTCATCGATACAATTCCTAAGACCACCACGATAACAAAGACGACAAACAGCATCATCGTCGCTTGCTGTAAACGCAAATCCCGTTCTGTTCCCCTCATGTTGAGAGACGAGATATACGATTCCGTCCACGTAGCTGATTGTGTCTTTGGCACAAGCAAATACAACACATAGAAAAACAGATTTGCAAGCGGCGGGTACAGCGTATCGAACTGTCCGTAGGGCATACGTCCACGCATATACTCAATACTATGGAAAAAGTCCATACCGGTATCGGTGACATCATAAAAGAAGAATCGATGCAGCAGCGTACCGCGGCTGGCCAGCAGGGCAAGCAGCAGCACCGCCAGACAGGCCACCGTTGCCCAGCAGTAGATCTGCATAGGCGTCAGCCGCCTGTTTTTGTCCAACCGCAGTCTGGGTGCGCGGGTCGTTTTCACCTTTTGCTGCATCATAGGGGTCTGTACCTCGTTGTCAAAATTTTACTGATTCACAGCCTCGATAATTGTCTTGGCCATGTAGTCGATCATCTCGTCGGTCATGCGGGGTAAACGCCGACCCAGAAGGTGTTGTTCATGATAAGTCGGTGTTGGTCAGCTCGCCCGCCACGCGGTAGGCGTCGGTGCCGCGGATCTGGTCAAAGCAGGGGTGCTTGATGAGGTTGCCGCTGAACAGCAGACGGGTCTGCACGTTGTGGCTCTCCACATAGCGGGTCACGGCGTTGCGGTTCAGACCACTCTCCGGCTTGACAGAGATCAGGAAGCCGAACCAGGACGGGCGGCTGTTGGCAGCCGGCTCCGGCAGGATCAGCTTGTCGGCGGCGGGTTCCAGCGCGGCGCGCAGACGGTCCCAGTTGTGGCGGCGGCGCTCGATGAAGGTGGGGAACTTCTTCAGCTGCTCGCAGCCGATGGCGGCCTGCATATCGGTGACCTTGAGGTTATAGCCAAGTGGCTGTAGACGTACTTGTGGTCGTAGCCCTTGGGCAGCTCGCCGAACTGACCGTCAAAGCGGTGGCCGCAGAAGTTATCCTGGCCGGAGGGGCAGATGCAGTCGCGGCCCCAGTCGCGGAAGGAGAGGATCAGGCGGTTCAGCAGCGGGTTGTTGGTGTAAACGCAGCCGCCCTCGCCCATTGTCATGTGGTGCGGCGGGTAGAAGCTGGACGTGCCGATGTCGCCCCAGGTACCGGTAAAGCGGGTCTCGCCGTTGATGGTGTACTGGGTGCCAGCGCGTCGCAGTTGTCCTCGACCAGCCACAGGTTGTGGGCGTCACAGAACGCCTTGACGGCGGACAGGTCAAACGGATTGCCCAGTGTGTGGGCGATCATGACAGCCTTCGTCTTGGGGGAGAGGGCGGCCTCGAGCTTGGTGACGTCGATGTTGTACTGGGGCACGGTCACATCCACAAACACGGGCACCGCGCCGTACTGGATGGCCGGGGTCACGGTGGTGGGGAAGCCGCAGGCCACGGTGATGATCTCGTCGCCCTTCCTGATCTGGCGGTCACCTAGCTCGGGGGCGGTCAGCGCCATGAAGGCGATCAGGTTGGCGGAGGAACCGCTGTTGACCAGATGGGCGAACTTAACGCCGATCCACTTGGCAAATTCCTTTTCGAACTGGTCGGCAAAGCGGCCCGTCGTCAGCCAGAAGTCCAGCGTGGCATCGGTCAGAGCGCACATCTCCTTCTCGTCAAAGACGCGGGCTGCGTAGGTGATGCGATCACCCTCTGATAGGGGGTCTTTTTCTCCTTGAAGTCGTGATAATACTCGGCGACCATCGCCTTGATCTGCTCGCGGGCTTCTGCCTCGTTCTTCCATGCCATAGGTTTTGCTCTCCTTTTTTATTGCTTTTCGTAGTAGTAATAGGTAATTGGGTTCGTGCCGCCAGCCGATGTGAAGGTCGTCTGCAGCTGGTATCCGAGCATGTCGGGCGTGTAGCCATTCTGCCCAGATAGACCCCAGTATGTCATCCACGACAAAGCTCGGCTGGGCCTTCAACTCTGCCAGAATATGAGGGAGTAATTTTTCGGTATCTGCCACGCCGTAATCCGCAGCATCCACATAATGTCCGTAGTTGTCCCAGCCTGCTGCATGGTAGATGATCCCCACATCGCGGCCAACCGCAAAGGTGTTGTCCGGTATATTGGCAGAGAAATTCTCCACCTCCGCATAGATGCCGCGTGTGCTGAACGCACCGCGCTCCTGCAGGATCACTGTATTCATCACGCCGCCGGGCAGCTGTGCCGTAAGCACGCAGAGCACCAGCAGCACGGCCAGTCCCACAGACTGTGCCGCCGTGCAGTACAGGCCGCCCAGCTTCTTGCGTAGCCCCTCCCCGTCCGTCAGCGCCTGCAGCGGGAAGCACAGGCAGAGCAGTGCCTCCGGCAGGCAGATCTCCAGATTCATCCAGGCAGAACGGTTTGCATAGTAGCTGAACGATACCAGCCCCAGCACCGACAGGCAGGCCGCAAATGGGGCAATGTTCTCCGTTTTGGCTATTCTTCCGATAGCGGTTGTCTGGAACAGCGACCATGCCAGCACGGCCAGCATAAGCAGCAGCACAAACACCCATGGGCGCACGCCTAGCTCAAGCGGGTAGCCGATGGAACCATCCATATAATTGCTGCTGTACAGCGGGTAAAAAAACACCTTGAAGATCGGTGCTCCGCCGCAGGCAGGTTATACAAATTTGTCAGGCCAATGGCCCCCAGCACCGCCAACACAGCGCCCAGCAGCAGCGCACCATAGCGTTCCCACTGGCCGCGGGCGTACCATGCTCCTGCTGCCACCAGCGGACGATGCAGCCCGCGCACCAGCGATGATACAGAACAGACCACTCTCGGTGCTCCACAGCACTGCCAGCATGCACAGAAGCCAGCCGCCCCAGAACCGAGCCGTTTTTTTCGACTGCTTTTTTCGCAAACAGAACAGCATATAGCCGCCAGCAACATCGGGAATACCAAACGGTGAGGCTGCAGCTGCCAGTAATTCGTCCGTCTGTATGCAAACGGAATGACCGGCACAACCAGTGCCATCAACAGGCGTACCCAGTTCTTTTTTATCAGGTGATGGATGCAGTACAGCATGGCCAGATCCGTCACAACGCCGACCAGCGCGATCAGGAATTGAATAACGACAGCCTTTGCACCGAAGATCTTCATCGGCAGCAGAAAGAACAGTCCGTAGTGGCCGTAGATGCCTGTCGTCAACTCCTCATAGGGATGCTGTCAGCCACGTTGTAGATGCTTTCCAAATACGCCTCACCGTGGTACGGGTCTCCCTCAAACGTATTGACGATCCATACGCCCAAGAAGTACATCACTGCCGAAAGGCGTAGCCGCCCCAGGCCATCCACTGCGGGCAGTCCTTACCCGTCAGCAGCAGATAGATTGCCGCCACAAAAAACAGCACCGTAAGCAGGTAATACAGCGGCACCATCTGCGGCGCCATCAGGGAGGACGGCGAATAGGAAGGCCCCGCAAATTCCTTGGACACCCCAATGTTCGCGTAATAAATAAGGTAGGCGGCTGTCACCAGCGCAGATACCACAAGGGCCGCTGCCGCGCCGCGACCCTGCAGACGCGCGTCACAAGCCCGCACAAAGCCACGTTCTTGCGGCAGAATGCGGGCAAAAAGGTTGCCGAACAGCAAAAGCGAAACGCCGAACAGTACTAGAACTACGGCATAGTTGACCATGTTGCTGCCGATGGGCCACGGCTGACCACCCCATACATGCGCCAGCCAGGAAACCAGATAGGCTCCACCTACCAAAACCGAAATGACAAAAGCGCTTGTTATACTCCTCTGTTCCTTTGTCATTTCTGCCCCTCCAAGAAGCTGTTAATTTCCTTTTCCATCTCCGCCGGGACATCGCCGTTGGCAAGCCAGATCTTGCTGAAGGCGACGGTCTTTTCCATGCACTCGGCCATGTGCCAGCGCGGCGTCCAGCGAAGGTCGTTTTCAGCTTGCTGCAGTCCAGCTTCAGGAAGTTGGCCTCGTGCGGGGCATTGGCCTCGGCCTGATTCTCCCAGGCGGCGTCGCCGCCCCAGGCCCGGCAGAACAGATCCACCAGCGTGCCGGTGGTGACGCAGTCGCAGTCGTCGGGGCCTACGTTATAGTAGCCCGCAAAGCGGCTGTCCTCGTACTGGCGCTGGGCGATTAGCAGGTAGGCCGCCAGCGGCTCCAGCACATGCTGGTACGGCGGGTAGAATGCGGATTGCGGACAACGATCGGCTTTTTCGCCATCGCCGCGCGGACGCAGTCCGGAACGATACGGTCATTCGCGAAGTCGCCGCCGCCGATGACATTTCCCGCACGGCAGGTTGAGATCGCGCAGTGTCCGTCCGCAAAGAAGGACTTCCTGTAGCTGTGTGTCACAAGCTCGGAACATGATTTGCTGTTGGAATACGGATCATAGCCGTCCAGGCGGTCCACCTCGCGGTAGCCGTACTCCCACTCCCTGTTCTCGTAGACCTTATCCGTCGTCACGTTTAAGAAAGACTTCACGCACGGATTCAGGCGGACACACTCCAAAATATTGACGGTGCCAATGACGTTCGTCTCGTAGGTGTAGACCGGATCCTTATAGGAGTCCCGCACGATAGGCTGTGCCGCCAGATGTAAGACGATCTCCGGTTTTGTATCCTCGAATACCTGCTTTAAATGGGCGAGGTCCCTGATGTCACCGATGACAGAATTCATCTTACCCTCAAGACCTGCCATGTTGAACAGTGCCGGGTCTGTCGGCGGGTTTAAGGAATATCCTGTGACCTCCGCCCCCGCGTTTACAAGGATCCTGGAAAGCCAGGTTCCCTTAAAGCCGGTATGTCCGGTTACGAGGACCTTCTTTCCTTTATAAAAGTTAAATACTTCTTCCAAATTCATTTTCGTATCTCCATTTACGGATTTTTGCTCTCCGCGCAGCCGTTTTCTGCGATCCTCACAGCGCTTCCGGAAAGCAGGCGTGTGAACCTATTCCCAGATCTTCCACGGCGCGCTTCCTGACTGCCACATCGCCTCTAACTGCTGTTTCTCGCGCTGGGTATCCATGCACTTCCAGAATCCCTCGTGGCGGTATGCCATGAGCTCGCCGTCCTTTGCGAGGTTTCTTAACGGTGCCTGCTCGAATACGGTGGAATCGCCCTCAATGTAGTCGAATACGCCCGGATTTAATACCATGTAACCGCCGTTGATCAGGCTGCCGTCATCGTCATTCTTCTCGCGGAAGGAATTGATCTTTCCGTTATCCTCGAGGTCGAGGACACCGAAGCGCTGTCCGATATTGACTGCCGTGATGGTTGCGAGCTTTCCATGGCTTCTGTGGA
>ENA-OQAS01001494-OQAS01001494.1-human-gut-metagenome-genome-assembly--contig:-NODE-1494-length-10822-cov-2.983170_pt1 | contig 10822 bp, 9 predicted proteins | sample MGYA00242733_ERZ504523 | MGnify/ENA primary metagenome ERZ504523 (study PRJEB26092, sample SAMD00036239) | human gut metagenome | host: Homo sapiens | study: EMG produced TPA metagenomics assembly of... | reverse complement strand
CTGTCGGAGTGAATTCTCCTGCCTGCATTAATGTAGCCGTATAATTGTTGGAGAAATTTCGGGATGAGTAATATGCCTCCAGATACGCTCCCAAAGTAAACTTAGGCTTACCTTATGGTATGTTTCGTTCTGATATGAAACTTGAAGCCAGGATTGTACTTTTTTATAAGGCTCCGGTGTGCCTTTAGTCACTTTGGATATACCGGATCTGAAATGTTCTGTGCCGGTGAAAATTTGTGCAGCCATTTTTTCACGACTTCCTTGTGTGGCAAATTGGCGGGCATTCAAGGTACTTCCTTCCAATACGATAGAGCCTCCGAAGATAGAATAAGTGCTTTCATCATGTTTTGTTTCGCTGAAGTCGATGATATTGGTTTGGAAGTACCTGTCCTCCATACGGGCTATACCCACACCGAATTCAGCTTTTTTACGGCTTAGAAACGGTAATGACACCTTCAATTTTACAAACTCTTCCCTTTTCTTGTTGAAAGCCGGATTGTCTTTGTTGGAAAAGAATTTGGCTTCTTTGAAATAATCGAAGGTAGAGATCGAGGCTATGAATTTATAAGATGTAGCAGTTTGGTTGGAAAATCGATTCGTGCTGCAAGTTGTACATTATTGTAGACCCGGCCTAACTGTCCGTCAAAATTAAATTCTTTTGAATAATAGTTCAAGTTTTGATAAGAAGCACCAAAATAGACTTGATTGGAGCCACTGGAAGACACGTTTCCACCGACACGAACGGAGAGATTGGCCTCCATTTTGACCTGAAGATTCAAGTCGTAGGTTTGGTCTTTCTCATTATAAACGGCATGAGGAATGATTTCGGATATAATATTATCGGACAACAAACGGAAATATGCTCGTTTGACATCCTCCATAGTGAAAACATCGGAGTCGTTTTCATGAAACTCTTTTTGTATATATTGCTTTTGCTGTTCATTGGCACCGGTTATATTAACTCTTTTGAAACGGAAATCCGGTAAATTGCTCTTATAGGCCAGTCGTTTAACTTTCACTTGTTCGGGGGTGATTCTTCGATGAATTCGGCTTTTTATGGAGTCCATCATTTCTATGGCACGTTTATAACCAATGTCATGCAACTCGTCAAAGCGCTGGAAGTCCATTAAATTGACATCATCATATTTAAAAGTCATGAGGATGCCGAGGGAATCGGGTAAAGAGTAATCTGTCTTTTGCATAATCATATTTTCCAGTTGCCCCATAATGTCACCTTCCTTGGGTTTGCCCGGATTGGCGGATACGGCACTTCCTATAATGATATCTGGATGGAAGGTATCACGCATTACATTCACTGGAAAATTATTGTAAATGCCACCGTCGTATGCCAGTATCGAGTCTATTTCGATAGGCTTGAACATGGCAGGAAAACTCATGGAGGCACGTACGGCATCTCCCAGATCTCCTTTTTTCAATATCAGTGGTCTTTTGTTGTACACATCCGAAGCTATACAGCGGAAGGGAATATACAGGCTGTCAAAATTGGCCTTGCTTGCAGCTGTTGCCTGACCGAATAATTGCAGAAATACAATATTCATCTGAATGGGATCTACAATGCTGGTAGGCAAAAACTGAGGTTTGACATTCTTCAGCGAGTCTTTTAAGGAGATACGGATGTTGATAAATTCGGGTGTTGGAGGATTTTTCTTGAAATAATAGATGTATTTCTCTTCCACATTACCTGAATACCAGCGTTTGAAGTCATCGGATTTGAGTAAAGCCTCCATTTCATCGGGAGAATAGCCCATGGCATAAAGTGAACCGACAATGGCTCCCATGGATGTGCCTGCAATATAATCTATGGGGATACCGTTTTCTTCTAATGCGCGGATAATGCCGATATGGGTTAGGCCTTTGGCACCTCCTCCGCTCAGTACCAGTCCCACTTTCTGTGCATGGATGGGAGGAAGTAGTAAAAGAGAAGAAAAGTATATATAGATAATGTTTCATGGATGTCGAATCTTTGTATGTGTCGCTCCAAATATAGAAAGAAATCTTCGTTTCCAATCGTTTTTTAGAATAAAAAGCGCCGGAAATGAACTTCCCGACGCTTTTGATAGCAAAATGTGATAGATTTGTTAAATCAGTTCGATACTGCGTTTTACAAAGTTTGTCAAAGCTTCACCTTTCAACATGTTGTTTTGTAACAGAGCAAGGTCAATCAATTGGCGGATTACTTTGTTACCACCTGCGTATTCACCTAAAACAGCTTCTTTCTTGGTCTTTTCATCGGCCAACTTTTTCTCAACATTACTTAATTCATCTTTTTCTGCTTGAGGTATTTCATCAGCTTTTTTACCTTCCTGTGCTTTGTGAAGTTCGTCGTGACGTTTATTCAGACTGGTCATTTCAGCTTCAATAGGTTCAAGAGCAGCTTTGCAAGAGTTGTCCGCATCATTCAAAACTTGTTTCACCAGTTTGTGGTCGACATTCAGAACCAAGTTAAACATATCCGGCATTTCTCCATAGAAACTCATACCTGCCTGGATATTGGCCATTTCTTTCATACGGCGCATATATTCACTTTGGGTAATCATGATAGGAGTTCCTGTCTCGCCTAAAGATTGTGTTTCCACATTGAACTCCACTTTCTTCATCTGTGGTAACTGACTGCGGAATACGGAAGATAGAATATCGCGTTGGTCAACTTCCAAACTGGCATCTTTGCGCTCTTCTTTAGCAATCAGGTGGTCAATTACATCACTGTCCACACGGGTGAAGCGGCTCTTTTCAAATTTCTGCTCGAGCATACTTACCATGGCTACATCCAGCTGACCATCCATTAACAATACGTTGTAGCCTTTGTTTTTGGCCGCATCAATGTAGCTGTATTGTTCGTCTGCATGGGTAGCATACAGATAAATCAAGTTGCCGTCCTTATCTGTTTGGTTATCTTTGATCAAGCTTTGGTATTCTTCGTAAGTGTAATATTTGTCATCTGTGTCTTTCAGCAGAGCAAATTTATTAGCCTTTTCGTAGAAATCTTCTTGAGTCAACATGCCGTAGTTGATGAAAATCTTCAAATCATCCCATTTCTCCTCGAATTCTTTGCGGTCATTCTTAAAAATGGCTTGCAGGCGGTCTGATACTTTCTTAGAAATATAAGTGGAGATTTTCTTCACGTTGGAATCGCTCTGCAAGTAAGAACGGGATACGTTCAACGGGATATCCGGTGAGTCAATCACTCCGTGTAACAGGGTCAGGAAGTCTGGAACAATACCTTCTACCGAGTCGGTGACATAGACCTGGTTGCAGTAAGTTGGATTTTGTTTTTTTGTAATTCAATGTTGCTCTTCACTTTCGGGAAGTACAGAATACCTGTCAGATTGAACGGATAATCCACATTCAGGTGGATCCAGAACAGAGGTTCGTCTGCCATAGGATATAACTCCCGATAGAATTTCTTATAATCTTCGTCTTTCAGCTCTACCGGTTTGCGTGTCCATAAAGGATAGGTTTCGTTGATTACGTTGTCTTCGTTTGTTTCAACCTGCTTTCCATCTTTCCATTCTTTCTTTTTGCCGAATGCAATGGGGATAGGAAGGAAGCGGCAATATTTAGTCAGCAATGAAGAAATACGTGTTTCTTCCAGAATTCCTTGCAGTCATCATCTATATAAAGGATAATATCGATCCGCGGCTTTCTTTTTCACGTTTTCGATAGTGAACTCAGGGCTTCCGTCGCAAGTCCATTTCACAGCTTGTGCTCCTTCTTGGTGGGATTTTGTGATGATTTCCACTTTTTTGGCTACCATGAAGGCAGAATAGAAACCCAGACCAAAGTGTCCGATGATGGCATTGGCATCATCTTTATATTTTTCAAGGAAGTCGTTAGCACCTGAAAAAGCTATCTGATTGATATATTTGTCGATCTCTTCGGCTGTAAGTCCGATACCCCGGTCGGAAATGGTGATGGTATCTTTTCCTAAGCTTACTTTAATGGTAAGATCTCCCATCTCTCCTTTGAATTCACCTTTAGATGCAAGGGTTTTCAGCTTCTGTGTGGCATCTACTGCATTAGAAACTAATTCACGGAGGAATATTTCATGATCACTGTATAAGAACTTTTTAATGATGGGGAAAATGTTCTCAGTGGTTACCCCAATATTTCCTTTTTGCATACTATTTATGGTTTTAAGTTATTATGTTATATATACGTTTGAATCGTCTTTTTGTTGGATGATGGGCAAAAATGCCAGATACAGTGATATCTGACATTTTGTCTGTTATTTTTTGAATAACTTTGGACTCTTTACTTTTTTTTTCCACAGTCATGACAATGAGGTCTTTTTCTTTGTCATAGCTTACCTTGATCGTGTCACCAGCTGCCATTTCTGATCCAAGTATCAGCTCGGAGATGCCATCCTCCAAGTTGTTTTGGATGGCACGTTTCAATGGGCGTGCTCCAAACTGTACATCGTAACCTTTGGTGGCTACAAACTTTTTGGCATCTTCGTCAATAACAAGCTTGTAACCAATGTTTTTCACACGACTGTAAAGGCCCTTAAGTTCAATATCAATAATCCGGGTCAGTGCATCCAGATCGAGTTGGTCGAAAGTTATTATTTCGTCCAAACGATTGATGAATTCGGGCGCAAAAGACTTATTCAAAGCTTTTGTAATCACGCTGCGCGAGTATTCTTTGTCATCAGTACGGACCTGGGCGGCAAATCCGATTCCTTTTCCGAATTCTTTCAGTTGGCGGGTTCCAATATTAGATGTCATGATGACTATGGTATTTTTAAAGTCTACAGTTCTGCCATAACTGTCAGTCAACCGACCTTCATCCATCACTTGCAACAATATGTTGAATACATCGGGATGCGCTTTTTCAATTTCATCCAATAAAACGATAGAGTAGGGTTTACGCCTTACTTTCTCCGTCAGCTGCCCACCTTCTTCATAACCTACGTATCCGGGAGGTGCTCCTACCAGACGGGATACGGTGAATTTTTCCATATATTCACTCATGTCAATGCGGATAAGTGCATCTGCTGAACCGAACATTAGTTTCGCTAACTCCTTGGCCAATGAGTCTTGCCGACACCTGTCGGACCTAGAAACATGAATGTACCAATCGGCTTATTAGGATCTTTCAGGCCTACACGGCTTCTTTGAATAGCTTTTACCAGTGTGGCGATTGCTTTGTCCTGACCGATAACTTTAGAAAGCAGATCGTCTTTCATTCCTAATAATTTCATTCCTTCAGCCTGTGCCATTCTTTGTACAGGTACGCCTGACATCATGGAAACGACTTCAGCTATTTGTTCGTCATCTACCGTTTCCCGGTTTTCCTTCAGACTTTTTTCCCATTCTTCCTTCAGGGTATCAAGCTGATTCGTATATTCTTTCTCTTTGTCACGATAACTGGCGGCCAGTTCGAAATTCTGTAGCCTGACAGCTTCATTTTTAAGAGATTTCATCTCATCAATCAGTTTTTCCTGTTCTTCTATTTCTTTAGGAGCAGTGATATTAGTAAGATGTACGCGCGAGCCGGCTTCATCTAAAGCATCTATCGCTTTATCGGGGAAGTTACGGTCTGTGATATATCGGTCTGTTAGTTTCACACAAGCTTCAAGGGCTGCATCTGTATAGTTCACATTATGATGATCCTCGTATTTATCCTTGATATTTTTCAATATCTGAAGTGTCTCTTCTGCAGTTGTTGGTTCTACAATAACCTTTTGGAACCGGCGTTCCAATGCACCGTCTTTTTCAATGTTTTGGCGGTATTCGTCCACGTCGTCGCTCCGATGCATTGAATCTCGCCTCTGGCCAATGCGGGTTTCAACATATTGGCCGCATCCATTGAGCCCGCTGCAGAACCTGCTCCCACAATAGTGTGGATTTCATCGATGAAAGAATGATGTTAGGATTCTTCTTCAACTCGTTTAAGATAGAACGAATACGTTCCTCGAATTGTCCACGATATTTAGTGCCTGCGACAACGGCAGTCATATCAAGAGCTATCACTCGTTTGTCAAATAAGATACGTGATACTTCTTTTCCACAATCCGTAATGCAAGTCCCTCAACAATGGCAGATTTGCCGACTCCCGGTTCGCCAATCAAAATAGGGTTGTTTTTCTTGCGACGGCTCAATATTTGTGCCAGTCGCTCTATTTCCTTCACCCGGCCAACTACAGGATCTAGTTTTCCTTCTTCGGCAGCTTTTGTCATGTCTGTGCCGAAATTATCGAGTACAGGAGTATCATTAGCCGGCTTTTTTTGTGCCGGGCGTGCCTGCTGTTGTGCTGCATTTGATTTATTGCCACTTGGACTCTGACGTATATCTTCGTCTTCATCCTCGTCCTCACTGAACCCCAGACCTGCATGGGTGTCTGGTTGTAAAGTGAGTTTGATTTTTTCGTATGTTACGCCATTGCTTTCCAAGACGTGGAAAGCTGCATTATCCTTGACCTTCATAATTGCTAACAAAATATGTTCAGAGTCAGCCGCAATGTTTCTCAATAACTTAGCCTCTAGAATACATAGCTTTAACACTTTGGATGCTTTCTCATTAAAGCTAATATTTTCGTCATAGGTGGTGTCATTTTCCGCATTGTTTTTCACAATGGCCTCCAACTGATTTTTTATGTCCTGTAAGTTTATTTGCAAATTAAACAAAATCTCGATAGCTTTTCCTTCACCTTCACGTATCAGTCCCAACAACAAGTGTTCGGGACCAATATAGCTATTTCGCAGCCTGTTGGCTTCTTCCTTGCTATACATGATGATATCGGACACTCTTTGTGTAAATTGATTGTTCATAAATTTATCGTCCTCCTAAAGTATAGTATTTATTTCCCAGTGTGCAAAGATACACATAATAACAATGCATACCATTGTTTTCTTATTTATATTAGCATAACAAAATGTATGCCAAGCTTTGACAGGCTAAATGGATTAAACAAAAATAAGGGTTATAGCGAACCATTCACAAAGTAAATGAGAAGTGGGAGTGATAATCACTATATACTATAAAATAAGGTATAGGGATACTTTTACTTATATAAGTAAAAACATTTAATGGACTTAACTTTTTTATGGGTTTGGTTTCGTATGTCGTATAAAAGTAGTACTTTAGCGTGGTTTGGTAAACCAAAAGATGTATAATTAATATTTGTTTAAATGCTAGAACAAGACAGAATTATAAAGATTAACATCGAAGAGGAAATGAAGTCGTCGTACATTGATTACTCAATGTCAGTAATTGTTGCGCGCGCCCTCCCGGATGTTCGCGATGGCTTTAAACCGGTTCATAGACGTATCTTATATGGTATGATTGAACTGGGAAATACCTCCGATAAAGCTTATAAGAAATCAGCAAGAATTGTAGGTGAAGTTTTGGGTAAATATCACCCGCATGGTGACTCTTCCGTGTATGGAGCTTTGGTCAGAATGGCTCAGGATTGGGCTATGAGATATCCGTTGGTAGATGGTCAGGGTAACTTCGGCTCTGTTGATGGTGACAGCCCTGCTGCCATGCGTTATACGGAAGCAAGATTAAAGAAAATAGGTGAAGAGATGATGCAGGATCTTTATAAGGAAACTGTTGATTTTCAGAATAATTTTGATGACACGTTACAGGAACCGACTGTCATGCCAACACGGATTCCTAACTTGTTGGTAAATGGAGCATCCGGTATTGCTGTAGGTATGGCAACCAATATGCCTACCCATAATCTTTCTGAAGTAATCGATGCATGTATTGCTTACATTGACAATAATGATATTGATATTGAAGGGCTTATGCAATATGTAAAAGCACCGGATTTCCCTACAGGTGGATATATATATGGTATAAGCGGGGTACGTGATGCTTACGAAACCGGACGTGGTAGAGTAGTGATGCGTGCTAAGGCTGAGATAGAAACTCATACTACACATGACAAGATCATAGTTAATGAAATTCCTTATAATGTAAATAAGAAGGAATTGATTGAAAATATCGCATCTTTAGTCAATGACAAGAAGATTGATGGTATTTCGTATGTAAATGATGAATCCGACCGTGAAGGTATGCGTATCGTTATTGATGTTAAACGTGATGCAAATGCTAGTGTGGTGCTGAACAAATTGTTCAAAATGACAGCTCTGCAAACTTCATTTGGCGTAAATAATATCGCTTTGGTCCATGGTCGCCCCAAAATGTTGAATCTGAAAGATTTAATCAGATATTTTGTAGAACATCGTCATGATGTGGTAATTCGTCGTACTCAGTATGATTTACGGAAGGCACAGGAGCGTGCTCATATTCTTGAAGGATTGATTATAGCTTCTGATAATATTGATGAAGTGATCCGTATTATTCGTGCTGCAAAAACCCCTAATGATGCCATAGCAGGGTTAATAGAGCGTTTTAATCTGAGTGAAATTCAGGCACGTGCTATTGTAGAAATGCGTTTGCGCCAATTAACAGGTTTGATGCAAGATCAGCTTCACGCAGAATATGAAGAGGTGATGAAACAGATTGCTTATTATGAAGAAATTCTTTCAAATGATGAACTTTGTAAAAAAGTAATCAAAGATGAGTTAGTAGAGGTAAAAGAGAAGTATGGGGACGCGCGTGGTCTGAAATAGTTTATTCTTCAGAAGAATTTAATCCGGAAGATTTTTATGCTGATGATCAGATGGTTATCACGATATCTCATATGGGATATATCAAACGTACTCCTTTATCAGAATTCCGTGCCAAAATAGGGGTGGAGTTGGATCAAAAGGAAGTGAAACCCGTGATGAAGACTTGTAGAGCATATTTATCCGGCTACAATGCACAATACTATGATGTTCTTCACTCAGAAAGGTAAGTGCTATTGGTTGAAAGTTTACGAAATTCCCGAAGGAACTAAAAATGCTAAAGGACGCGCTATTCAGAATTTGCTGAATATTGATTCCGATGACGTGGTTACAGCATATCTACGTGTGAAAAACCTTAATGATACCGAGTTCATTAACAGCCATTATGTGCTGTTCTGTACAAAGAATGGCGTCATTAAAAAGACTTTGTTGGAACAATACTCACGGCCTCGCCAGAATGGTGTTAATGCGATAACTATTCGTGAGGATGATAAAGTGATTGAAGTTCGTATGACTAACGGTGATAATGAAATCATTATGCTAACCGTAACGGGCGTGCAATTCGCTTTCACGAAAGTGCGGTTCGTGTTATGGGACGTACGGCTACAGGGGTGCGTGGTATGACTTTGGATGAAGATGGTGGCGATGAAGTTATCGGTATGATTTGTATAAAAGATCCTGAAGCTGAATCAATTATGGTAGTTTCTGAACAAGGATACGGTAAACGTTCTGATATCGAAGATTATCGTAAGACCAATCGTGGCGGTAAGGGTGTAAAAACGTTGAATATTACAGATAAAACGGGTAAATTGGTAGCTATCAAGTCTGTTACAGATGAGAATGACTTGATGATTATTAATAAATCTGGTATTACAATTCGTTTAAAAGTCGCTGAAGTCCGCATCATGGGACGTGCAACACAAGGTGTGCGATTGATAAATTTGGAGAAACGTAATGACCAAATAGGCTCTGTATGTAAGGTGACATCTGAAGAAGAGGTTACAGATGAAAATTCAAATACAGATCTTGAAAATATAACTGAAGGAGAGAGTGGTGGTACTACTAATTCTGATACTAATTCAGATTTAACTGCCGAAGCAAATAGTGAAGAATAAAATAAATTGTATTATTAAATCCACAAAATCATGAGAAAAGTATTATTTACAGTGGCTTTATTGTTAACAGCTTGCTTTGTGTCTGCACAAGTAAGTGTTGTTAAGGAGGCTAAATCCTTGAAAAGCAAACCTGAAGAAGCTGCAAAAGCTATCGAACCGGCTTTAACTAATCCTGAAACCGCTAATGATCCGGAAACATGGAAATTAGCTGGAGATTTTCAGAAAGCAATTTATGATGAAGAAAACATGAAACTTTATTTACCCGGAGGTCAGGCAGATACAACTAAGCTTTATAACAGCTTAGCTAAGATGTATGACTTCTACTTGAAATGCGATGAAATAGAGCAGGCTAAAGTCCAAAGTGGTGAGTTAAAGAAACCCAAATTCAGAAAGAAGAATGCAGATGCTTTGAAGACTTTGCGTTTAAACCTAGTTAATGGTGGTGGTGATGCTTACAATAAAGGAGATTATGCTGATGCTCTAAAATATTTTGGATTATTTGTTGATGTAGTAAACGAGCCTATGTTTGCTGATGATGATGAGTTGAAGGCTGACACTTTGAATGCATTATATGCTTGCTATGCAACTTTAGCTGCTAATATGCTGAAAGATAATCAGGCTGTCATCAAATATGGTAATATAGGTAAGAATCATAAAGAAGAAGGTTATAGAGCATTAATGTGCTTGGCTGAAACATATGGTCAGAAAGAAGGTGGTGATTCTGCAAAATGGCTTGAAGTAATCAAAGAAGGTACTGAATTGTTTCCTAAGCAAGAATACTTTGTTGGTAATATTATGGATTATTATATTCAAAAAGGTATGGTTGATGAGGGTTTGGCTCAAATTAATAAATTGCTTGCTACGAGTGAAACTCCGTACTATCTTTATGTAAAAGGTATCTTATTGTATGAGAAAAAGCAGTATGATGATGCAGTTGCTATATTTAATAAAATTATTTCAAACAACGGAGATTTAGTTGCTGAAGCATATTCAAAGATTGGTGATTGTTATTTTTCCCAGCCCAGATTATTGTTGAGGAAAATGCAAAGTTAGCTATTGAATGATCCCAAATACAATGAAAACGAAAATAAGATTAAAGAGTTGTAAT
>ENA-OQAS01001493-OQAS01001493.1-human-gut-metagenome-genome-assembly--contig:-NODE-1493-length-10822-cov-3.308368_pt1 | contig 10822 bp, 15 predicted proteins | sample MGYA00242733_ERZ504523 | MGnify/ENA primary metagenome ERZ504523 (study PRJEB26092, sample SAMD00036239) | human gut metagenome | host: Homo sapiens | study: EMG produced TPA metagenomics assembly of... | reverse complement strand
GTCTATTGAGTCCAAGGAGAATACTGTCAGACCGATACCTCATCATTGTACAGCTTTAGCAATAAGAGGGATAGAACCCAACTGGCTGTTGGGGTATCTAAACCCTACACTTATATATTAGGAGGAGGATGCAGAATGGATAAGGATATGGAACGTCTCGGCAAAGAACGGCTTAAAAGAGTGAGAAGACGTAGACAGCTTGCTACATTTATTATATCGATGGCTGTTATAGTGCTGGGCATTACTGCGTACAGACTTATACAACCTGCATCAGCAGCAGATCAGAATCAGAAGGATTTTACCATAGATAAATGTCACAGAAAACTATGTTAAATCTTCAAAAACTGCAATCAAATGGCTCATATACCAAAATGTCAAGTGAGGGCAAACCGGTGGACTGGAACGGCGAGAAGTTCAAGCTTGAGGTTCAGTTGGACTTTGGAATCGGAAAGAATGATACGGTAGATGCCAATGGCAATACTGTTAAGAATTACTATTATGTCTATGATCCATCGGTGACTATTCCGGATGAGCTGTGCAATTACTGGAAGACAAAATGTGATGACAACGGCGATAAGGAACAGTTTCAGTACAGATATATCAAGAATGAGGATGGTACATATGCAATTCTTATCAAGTTTGTAGATGGTTATATTGAGGGTAACAGCAGCGATATAAATGGCTGGGCAAAGGTAGAAGCTTTTGGTGAGGGCAAGACCAATGATTCCGGTGATGTGAATATCTATATCGGTGGTGATGTCACAATAACAGTAGACAAGGATAATATCCACTGGAATGGAAATGATTCCTTAAACTACGATATTTCTGTAAAGAAGAGCAATACAAATAATAATAATATTGCTATTGATGAAAATGGTAATTATTATGTTGAGTTTACTGTGGATGTGTCTTCCGGAAAAGGTACACCTGATGATATCGAAATCACAGATGAATTTAACGGCAATGGTATGAGGGTTGATACTACCGGATTTACCTACAGTATAAAGAAAAACGGTCAGGCAGTTGACAGTAGTTATACTGCAACAGCGACAGGAAAGAATGACCCGGCAGATGCGGGAAAGGCAACACTTACTGCAAAGCTTCCAAAATTAAGTGCAGGTGAGAGCTGTTCTATTACATACAGGTATTACCTGACCAATGCTAGGGATTTGGGAAATAATGCTACATGGCAGGCAACTAATTTCGTTACCGGTAAATCAACAGACCAAAAATCAAAAGAAACTGTCATAGATACATCAAGCAGCTATGTGAAGTATTACAAAAATCTTATAGAAAAATCCGGTAAATATGATAAGACTAATAACCGGATTATCTGGACGGTTACAGTAAATAAAAGCTGTGAGAATATTGCGGGAGCTGTCCTGACAGATGATATGTTTGATAAAATTACAGGCATTGACATATTACCTAGTGATGGATATACAATTAACAAGGACAGCAGTGGCAAGGTGACGTCGGTTACATTTAATCCTACAGATGGAAATAAGAACTGTAATAAGTATACTGTCAAATATTATACAGACGCATTGCGGACATTTGATGACCAGAAATTTAATAATAAGGCCACCCTTACTAAGGATGATAAGTCATATGATGGTTCTTCAAGTGTAAATGTTCCAAAAACAAAGCAGGATATTACGAAGAGGCTTGTTGAAGCTCAAAAGACAGATAACGGGCTGTATACTTTAAAGTGGCAAGCAAAATTTACAATTCCGGCATCGGGATTTCCTAAAGAGTTTGGCATAGCCGATACAATGTCATCCAAATCCCAGAAGAATTGTCATTACATGACTTATACCCAGATGAATGATTTTGTAAGTCAGGTAAAGAAAGAGTTTGATGGATATATCGATGATATTACTGTTAAATATCTGGATGAGAACAATAATTCGCAAAAGGCAGAATTTAGTAAATTATCAGAAACCGCTGACTACAGATTTACCTCGGTAAATATCAGCTTTAATAAGGATTATCCGATAAGCAACAGTGAAAGGACAGTCGCATTTACATACAGCACAACCGCCGACACAACGCCAAGTGGAAGAGTTGAATATGTGAATAAATTTGAAGCTTTAAATTCAAGTGCATCTGCATCTTACAGCCATACGACATCAAAGATTGTAAAGACTGATGGAAACGGTAATACAAGTCAGACTTATTTGAAAACAACAGAAAGCGATGGAACACTCACATGGCGCGTTGATGTACTTATGGATGCCGATGCAACAGAGTATACCATCACTGATAAGCTTCCGGATGGTGTCACACTGCAGAGCGTAAAGACAATGCTGGCATATCCGAATAACGATGGCTTTACAGATTATGACTTTGACGGTACATTGCATACCGTAACTGACGGCGACTGGTTCATAAACGGAATTCAAACAAGTACAACGTTAGATGAGTCCACTAATACCGTTGTTACAGGGGTTACAAAGCCTGATGAGAACAATACAACGATACATGGTTGGTTTGAGAACTCTCACATATATGTAGTATACAAGTGTAAGATAGATGATTTTGAAAATTTTGAGGCAGGTAAATCAGTGGATTATAAGAATATAGCCACAGCATCCTCAAATACAAACAGTGATATGGGATGGGTTAAACAGACACAGACCATGTCAAAGCCTGGCGAATCAGGCAGTGATAATCCTACTGAGGGCGATAAGGTTGTTTCCAAGAACTTCAAGTGGGATGAGGATAATCACAGGCTGCGTTATACAGTTATAATAAACCCTGATGCCAAGGACTATCTGCCTGATAGCGATACATTAAAGCTGACAGATGTGCTTCAATTCAAGACGATGACATACAGTCCACAGGCATTGTGGTATATAGATTTAATGCCGGCTACTGTTCAGTTCAGGCAGGCAATAAAGCAGGATGATGGCACATACAAAGCAGGCGATACGGTAGATGGCTGTAAGTGGGCGTATACAACTAAAGATGGCACGTATGAATGGAATGATACATCATACAGGACAATCAGTGCAGATATACCTGATGGCAAGGCGATAATGCTTACTTATACATATCAGGTGAATGCAAAGGTGCTTGGTACGCCGGATCAATACAATCCTATAAAGATGGATGTCAGCAATACAGCAAAGCTTGAGGGCGTCGAAAAAGGAGAAGACAGAAAGGATAACCAGACTGTTTACAAAGAGTCAAAATCATCTGCCGGAGTAATTAAGAGTAATACATTTACCTTGTATAAGTAGATAAGACTAATTATGGAAAGCAGCTTGAGGGCGCAGAGTTTGAGCTGTTTGGATACACATCGGATGGTTCATACAAGTCGTTAGGCAAGTATACCACTGATAAGAACGGCAGAATTGATATCAGTATGAGTACTGATAATCTGGAGTATAATACGCAGTATTACATAGTTGAGACAAAGGCTCCGGATGGTTATATACTCTCGACTGAGCCTCATAAGGAGTATTTCTATTTCAGTGCAGATACCTCGGCGCATCCTGTTATAGCTGAAAACAGCTCATTACAGGGAAGTGATATGGCGAAGGTAAATACACCGTACTATTACGAGGATGTAGCTGTTTCGACAACAAGCATTTCGGTTGATAAAAAATGGACTGATTCAAAGAACAATCCATTAAGTAAGACTGATGGAAAGATTTATCTGCAGCTGCATCAGGTGGATTCAGCTAATAATGATAAGAAGTATGGCAATCCGGTTGAGATGACAGCAGATTCGGCAGGCGAATGGTCATATGTATTTGAAAATCTGCCATTGCAGGGTGTAAATGAAAATGGTATTCTGACCGGTATCACATATAAATATTATGTGACAGAGGTTGGAATAAATCAGAACAACAGTATGTCAGGCTATGATGTTTCATATATATTTAAGGATATAAATGGTACTCAAATCACAAAGACTGATGCAAACGTTGCACCGGGCAGCGCCAATGCAATAGAGTCCGGTACTGTTGAGATTACAAACAAACTCATAGAGTATGAGCTTCCGGAAACAGGTGGAAGCGGTAACAGATGGTTGTATATGTTAAGTGGAGTTGTGCTTATAGCAATAGCTGCAATAACACTTTTCTATAAAAAACATAAAACATTATAAAAAGGAGAATGCAATATGAAAACAATCAAAAGAAGCATTGCTTTAGTTCTTGCGATGATACTTACACTTGCAATGAGCGTTACAGTATTTGCTGAGGCGAAGGCGCCAAAAAACATTTACCATCACGGTTAATAATGCAAAGGCAGGCCACACTTATGAGGCTTACCAGATTTTAAAGGGTGACCTTTCAGAATCAGAGAAAACACTTTCAAACGTAGGCTGGGGTAGCGGTATCCAGGAAGACAAACAGACAGATCTTGAGTCTAATAAGGATGCAAAAGCTTATGTAGAGAAGCTTTCAGGAATGCAGTCAAACTCTTCAGCCCTTAAGGCAGAGGCACAGAAAATTGCTCAAGCTTTAAGCACTACAGTAGCAGGTTCTGTTTCAGTAACACAGGACAATGCCAAGACTGAGATTACAGGACTTGAGCCTGGTTACTATCTCATCAAGGATAAGGACAGCTCTTTAACAGGTGACGAGGCTTACACAGAGTATATTCTCAATATCGTTGCTGATACAACAATCACACCAAAGACAGATGTACCTTCTGTTGAGAAGAAAGTAAAAGATACAAATGACACAACCGGTGATACAACCGGATGGCAGGATTCAGCCGATTATGATATCGGAGATGTGGTTCCATTCCAGCTTACAGCTACATTACCTGTAAATGTTGAGTCATATAAGTCATATTTCCTCAAATTTGATGATACTCTTTCACAGGGACTTGATTTCAATGAGGGAACTGTTACTGTCAAATTAGGTGATAAGGATGTTACATCATTCTTTACAACAAATTATGACGCAGCTGGCAAAAAGCTTACTTTTACATGTGACAATATTTTAGCAGAGAAATTTGAAGCAAAAATGGTGATACGATTGTAGTTGAGTACAAAGCAACTCTCAATAAGAATGCTGTTATCGGTTCAAAAGGAAACCCAAATAAGGTTAAGCTTGAGTTCTCTAACAACCTAACAATGGCGGAGAGGGAGACAAAGGGGAGACTCCGGAAGATACAGTAATCGTATTTACATACAAGGTTGTAATCAACAAGGTAGATGAGAACAATAAAGCACTCGATGGTGCAGAGTTCACTCTTTATAAAAAGATTAAAGGCGAAGCAGACAAAGAAATCAAAGCGGTAATTTCCGGTGATAAGAATGATGTCTTCACATTCAGCGGACTTGATGACGGTGATTATGTACTTAAGGAGACAAAGACTCCTGATGGCTACAACACTGCAAACGATATTGAATTCACAATCAAGGCAGACCACTCAATTGAGTCTGATGCTCCTGAGCTTAATTCATTAAGCGGAGATAAGGTGACCGGTAATATTACACTTAAAGCTGATAAAACTGAGGGCAGCTTAAGCACACCTGTACAGAACTTAAAGGGCTCAGTCCTTCCTTCAACCGGTGGTGCCGGACGTGTTGCAATTTATGTGATTGGTGCTATATTAGTAGTCGGTGGCGGAATTGTTCTTGTAACAAAGAAGCGTGTTAAATAATATCATTTTATGATAAAATATATCTGCCATGAGCCACTTTAGTGTTCGTGGCAGTTACAATAGGCATAATTATATTATGCAAATGATAACAGTAAGGAGAGTGCTATGAGAAGAAAATTATCAACTATTTTGTTTGTCATAGTGTTTCTTGCAGGACTGTCCTTACTGCTATATCCGACGGTGAGTGATTACTGGAATTCATTCCATCAGTCAAGGGCAATCGCAAGCTATGTCGATGCAGTAGACAATACAGATGAACAAAAGCTTGAAGAAATGAGACAGGCGGCAGAGGCTTACAATGAAAAGCTTTTAAGCAAGCAGGACAGATATGATATGTCTGATTCGGACAGAGCAGAGTATGAAAGCCTGCTTGATGTATCTGGCACAGGAGTCATGGGCTATGTTGAGATTCCGTCCATCAATGTCTCATTGCCGATTTACCACGGCACAGACAATACAATACTTCAGATAGGTGTTGGCCATATCGAGGGCACATCGCTTCCGGTTGGCGGAGCAAGCACACATTGTGCTGTTTCAGGACACAGGGGACTTACCTCATCTAAGCTATTTACGGATATTGACCAGATGGCAGAGGGTGACACATTTAAGCTGTATGTGCTTGGCGAGACACTGACCTACGAGGTTGATCAGATAAGGATTGTTTTGCCTGATGAGCTTAATGACTTAAAGATTGAGGAAGGGCAGGATTACTGTACACTTATTACATGTACACCGTATGGTGTGAATTCCCACAGGCTTCTTATCAGGGGCCACAGGATTGCAAATGATGCACAGGGACTTATTGTCGAGGATGTAAAGCAGGTACAGCCGTTACATGAAGCCATAGTGCTTGGCATTCTGTTTCTGGTTTTGTATATAATAATTTGTAAGATACTTAGTAAAACGATATTGTATAGATTCAGATAGAATCAGGAAGGAGGAAAAATGCACAATAGTTTAAAAAGAGCTGTCAGTATAGCTATAGCAGCGATAGCCTTGTTTTCTCTGCCATGTGGAAGCATTTTTGCAAGGACGCATATTGATATTGATAAGAAATGCTCTATAACAGTTGATATCCCTGATACATGGAGGATTTGTATACTGTGGATTTTCCCGTAGAGCTTTACAGAGTGCAGATGTAGATGAGAACGATGTATACACTGCAACGAAGCAGTTTGATGAGCTGGCTAAATCTATATCAGATATCAGCAGTAAAACTACCGCAGATGACTGGGAAAAGATGGCAAAGACAGCTGCGGACATTGCAGACAAAGGTTCTTTGACAGCAGATGAGGTAATAGATGTTTCAAACGGAAGGGGAAACGTTACAGGCGTTAAGACGGGACTGTATCTGGTATATGCAAAGCCGGCTAATTCGGCAAGATTTGGATACACATTTGTGCCGTATCTGATTTCGGCTCCTAATAATGAGTTTGCTATGACAGGAAGCGGCTCAGATTCATGGATATATGATGATATCGATATCGAGCTGAAGCCTGAACAGACCGGGCTTATGGGAAGCTTACAGATTAATAAAACATTAAAGACATACAATACAGCACTCGGTGAGCCGGTGTTTGCATTTGATGTTGAGGCCTACGACAGATGGTAATGTGGTGTTTTCCGATATCGCATCAATCAGATTTGACAGTACAGGGGCTAAGAGCGTAGTTATTGACAATATTCCGGCAGGGTCAAGGGTGATAGTAAGGAGGTATATGCCGCTGGCAGTTATCAGGTGACTTCCTCAGACAGCATAGAGACACAGATTGTGGCCGGTGAGACCGCAGATGTTGATTTCACAAACGATTACAACGACAAATTGATTTATAGTACCGGTGTCGTAAACCATTTTGAGTATGACGGAACCGGATGGGAATGGGTGCAGAATTAATGAAAAAATTATCAGAGTCTTGTAAAAAACTTAATAGAAATCACCGTATTCTTGTATGTGCAGCCTTTGCTGCTACACTCATTGTCTGTGGTGTTTCAGTTAAACCGACACTGGCATATTTTACAACCTATGCTACGGCAAAGGGCGGTATCTCAGTAGATATCGGTCCTACAACTGATGTCAAGGAGAAGTTTAAGGACTGGAAGAAAACTATTGAGATTGAGAATACAGGAAAAGCAGACTGTTTTGTCAGGGTAAAGGTAATTGCAGCAAGCCAGTTTGATATACAGGCATCAGGCTCAAACTGGAGCCTTTCAGATGATGGCTACTGGTATTACAGTCAGGTAGTGCCGGTTGGTGGCAAAACCGAGCCGATTGTTGCAGCTATCACAGTTAGTGAAAAGGTAAAGACCAGCTTCAATGTAGTTGTGGTTCAGGAGTGTGCTCCTGTCACATATGATGAGAATGGCAATCCGTGTGTCGCACCTGATGCAAAATGGGATGCGACAGCACAATATGATAAAGAGGAGGGCGAAGAGTAATGAAGAGAAAACTTCCAATTATACTTGTAGCATCCTCTGCGATAATGCTTGCAGCATCGACGATTGGATCTACAAAAGCGACTCTTACATATATGAGTGATAATTATCTGGCTCAGATTGACATCAAATCCATCGGTGTTACTTTGACTGAGAATGGCAATGATGTGAGCTGCGTGACTATAAGCATAAGGATGATGACTGGAGCGAGGCAACAGGAGTGCTGCTTGGAGATATGCTAAAGAATGCCGGAGATGAAAAACTGATTCTCGACAAAAAGTACGATGAGAAGCTTGCTGTCAAAAACAGCGGCTCGATAGATGAGTATGTGAGAGTGTCTGTGCAGCATTACTGGGCAGACAAGGAGACAGGTGATAAGCTTTCAAACCTTGATCCATCCAAGATACAGATTGACTTTACAAACGATGGCTGGACAGAGGATAAGAGTGCTGAGACTACAGAGCGAAATGTATTTTACTACAATTCTATTTTAAAAAAAGGTCAGACATCCACTGATTTTATAGACAAAATCAGTATATCCGGCGATATTGCAGCATTGTGGGTCAGACATCACAGACTGATGATAACGGACTTACAACCATCACTACTACCTATGAATATGATGGTGCGCAATTTGTGCTGGAGGCAACTGTTGATGCAGTACAGACACACAATGCAAAGGACGCAATTAAGAGTGCGTGGGGTGTTGATGTAAATATATCAGATGACGGGGCACTTAGCTTAGAGTAAAGGAGGACAATATGAAAAAATTTATCGCATTATTATCATGCATGTTGTTTATCCTTGGTTCGATAGGCACTGTATTTGCAGATGAGAATACTACTACAGCCGGCTCATGTGAGTTTACCGGCAAGGAGATGGTCAGTTCGTTCGATTCAAATAAAATAGCAGCCTCTGTCTCACAGATGGAGCCGGGAGATTCTGTCACATTTTCCGTTGATATAAAGAATAACAGCAGTATTTCGACGAAATGGTATATGTCCAATGATGTATTAAAGAGTCTTGAGGATACACAGGCTGTTGCTGAAAATGGTGGATACTCATATATTCTTACTTTCGTAGGACCGGATGGAAAAGAGGACACTATATACAGCAGCACCAGCGTAGGTGGTGAGAAGGAGACAACAGCCGGAAAAGGACTCAATGAGGCTACAAACTCTCTGGATAAGTTCTTTTATTTAAAGACATTAGAGCCCGGAGAGGGAGGCAGCGTAAAGCTTTAGTAGGGCTTGACGGAGAGAGTCAGGGTAATATATATCAGGATACACTCGCAAAGCTTATGATGAACTTTGCGGTAGAGGATAATTCAGATCCAACTTTATCAAATCCACCAACATTTATAACTACAACAAGCAAAGTAAAGACCGGAGATATCTGGTCAATAGCGTCAGCTGTAGTGTTTGTGATTGGTATTATTTTGATGATACTGGCTTTCGTAAGTGACAGAAAGGGGGCTAAGCAACATGAAAAGATTGCTTAAATATTTTCTTGCAGCTCTTGTTGTCATAACCGGTGTTTTCTCACAGACAGCAGATGCAAAGGCATTTTCATATACATACACTGTTTCCTTCTCAGCCGGAGGTCAGGGAAGCATAAACGGTGGTGTGCAGGTGCGCAAGGCATCAGGCAATGAGGCTTCGGTTTCTGTTTCTGCTAAAGGAGACAAAATAATTGTCACAGGTCTTGAATATGGAGATGTCATCAGCTGTGATGCACAGGGCAGTGTGGCACTTAATGAAAACAGCAAGTACTACGTAAAGGGAATCAGATTAAGCGGCCGTGACAATAATACAGTTGCACAGTCGGCTTTTCTCGTATCGGGAGATCAGGACTATGTTGTTGCATACGGCATACCGGGCGAGCTTGCTGAGTATACAGTCAACTATGTGGATACAGATGGCAATAAGCTTGCTGAAAGCCGTACCTATTATGGTAATGTGGGCGATGAGCGGTTATAGCATATCTGTATATAGATGGATATATTCCGGACAGCTATAATCAGACAGGAAAGCTGTCGTCAAATGCATCAGAAAACGTGTTCAACTTTGTATATTCAAGGGCTGCATCAAGCATGGCTGCTGCCGGAAATGGAGCAAATGACAATACTGCGGCAGGCGGCAATCAGGCAGCCGCAGGAGCTGCAAATACAGCCGGGGCAGCCAATGCAGCGGGCAATGCAGCAGGAGCGGCAAATAACGGAGCTGCAGATGGAGCAAATGCCGCAAACACAATAGTGCCTGACGGACAAAATGATCCGCAGGATGGAATCCAGCACCGCAGGCACAGCCAAATACTGATATAGCAGATGAGCAGGTACCGCAGGCGGCAAACGACAATAAGCATGATATAGCAGATGAGCAGGTACCGCTTGCCACCATGATCAGTGAGAGTGGAATGGCCGTTCCGCTGGCTATTGGTGCGCTTGGGATAGTTGCAATTCTTGCAATTATGATATTTGTCATAGTAAAGAATGTTAAGTCTGTCCGTGTTCAAAAAAATAGTATGAAACATAAGGGAAAAGATAATAAAAATTAGTTGATATTTGCTGAAATTATGGTATTATTAATGTGTGCGCTTGTGTAAGGGCACACATTAATCAAGTATATGGATGGTTTTTTTACCATACCAGAAATAAAATTTAGGAGGAATTGCAAAATGGCAAACAAGTGGGTATATACCTTCAAAGAGGGTAACATGACCATGCGTAATCTTCTCGGTGGTAAGGGTGCTAACCTCGCTG
>ENA-OQAS01001492-OQAS01001492.1-human-gut-metagenome-genome-assembly--contig:-NODE-1492-length-10833-cov-3.203811_pt1 | contig 10833 bp, 17 predicted proteins | sample MGYA00242733_ERZ504523 | MGnify/ENA primary metagenome ERZ504523 (study PRJEB26092, sample SAMD00036239) | human gut metagenome | host: Homo sapiens | study: EMG produced TPA metagenomics assembly of... | reverse complement strand
TCATAAATTATTTTGAAGAACGATTGACAAATGCTTCAGCGGAGTCGTTCAATGCTACAATCAAAGCTTTTCGAAGCCAGTTAAGAGGGGTGGCTGACGTGAAATTCTTCATGTTCAGACTGGCTAGGCTATACGCTTAAAAGAAAGCTTACCAACCAGGAAAATCCGCTGACCCCCACATATCGGTGATTGGTATGAAAATTAAGGAAAGCTCCTATAGACCAATAGGGCGTCAGATCATATTTTCCTTCAAAGTTCATTCCCCACCCGCTGAATTTATCGGCAAAGTTGCTGTTCAACGGCACATTCATCTGCCAGTCTACGTTAAAATGTACATTTCCCAGGTCTGTGCTTTACTTGTGAAACAAAAGAGAACTAGTAACATTCCGATGAGGATACGTTGGGGAACTCTGTGTTTTAATATTTTCGTTTTCATGATTTTCCGGTTTTATTGTTTGTTTGACAGATAAGGAGATTGTGCAAATGCCTGATTGACGGCATTTAATGTCAACTGCATATTGAAATGGGAGTTTCCGTATAGCAGTCCTGACGCATAGGCATGCCAGATGACAGGCAGTTTGTTCTGGTTGGACTTATCGGCAGGTTGTCTTAAATCAACCATCTCCATAATCAGGGTTCCTGTGTCATAGCTGTAAGTTACCGGATAAGGATAATACCATCCTCCTCCCCAGTAGGGCCCCCAGAATCCGGCATCCCACCAGCCGCCATACCATCTCCTGTGGTCATTTGTATTCTTTGTTGGGCGTATGACAACTGAATGCCTACATTGGCTTTTTCTTTATCTTCCGTCCGTACATAGCCTTTCTGTTCCATTTCATGGGCCACTGCACTGATAATGTTTTGGGCATTTTCATCTTTCCAATAATTGGCTTTCAGGCTGTTGTCCGGAACCAGAATGCTATCTGGCAGGTAATAGGTGGAAAACTCATTGAAATGTACACTGTTGTCATAATCAGTGTAAACGCTGTAGTCACTATCCAGTTTATTCATATCCGGATCTTTCTCGCACGAAGTAACTATCATGGCAAGCATGAATAGTGGAAATAGTAGCTTCTTCATATTCCTATAATTTTAGTTAAGTAGTTTATAGTGAGCGTCCTTTAAACACATTGGCTTTCTTTAATGGCAATATTTGACGGATAAGTCATGTGGCTGGAATTAAGTTCGGAAGAATATCTACAGTCGCATTGTTGCTTCCATAAGGTATGTCAATGTTTACTTGGGCTGAGATTCCGATTCCCATCACGTTCATACTGACATGAATATTACCTTTTTGTCGGTTTTTACTTTATAGTTCGAAGCATTACCGTCTACGGTAATACCTCCTAGTCCGTTCGGACCGCTGAAAGGTACATTGAATGCTACTTGCACCACGGCCTTGTCACCGTCCAGTCCTACAAAGTTGGTGTTGGATGAAACGAAAGCGGAGGTTCCGTATTTAAAGTAAACTCTGTCCGCTTCCAGTACAAAGGTTTGGTTGTCTATTGCCTCTTTGGCTTCCTGAAATAACATTTTGTCCAAAGCTTCCTGAGCCGCTTTTTTTTCCTGACGTGTCATTTCCTTTTCTGTTGTTTGTGCCTGTGAGTATTCTACGCAGGTAAACAAGGTTACTAATGTTAATATTACAACTTTTCTCATAATACCTACTTTTTTATTTTATGTTGTTTTCCTATTGAAATCCGGTATAAACATAATAAGCTTTGTCATAAACAGGTAGTAATTTGTTACTGAAACGGAAAAACCGGTTGCTGAAGTGTGTTTTGGAGGAGCTGAAATTAAAGGTGTGAAGAGGAATGAATGAGAAATGAACAGCCCTGGAAATCTGCTTTAACAAAATTTCCGGGGCTTATTTTCTATGAACTATAAAGTGATTAGAAAGACCTTCCTTTAAATATATTTGACTTGTCAAGCGGTAGTATTTCACCGGATAAAGTCAGACGGTTGGAATTGAAGTTGGGGCGTATATCTACGGTGGCATTGTTGCTTCCATAAGGTAATGTTATACTTACCTGAGCAGATATACCTACACCCATTACACTCATTGTCAGATATATGCTTCCTTTCTTGTCGGTTTTGATCTTGTAACCGGAAACATTGCCGTCTACAGTGACACCTCCTAATCCGTTAGGACCGCTGGCAGGAATGTTGAATGCTACCTGCACGGATGATTTATCACCGTCTACCATTACAAAATTGGTATTAGAAGAAACAAAGGCATTTCTTCCTCTTTTAAATATAACCCGGTCAGCTTCCAGTGTGAACGCTTTATTTTCTATAGCTTGTCTGGCTTCTTCGAACAAGGCTTGTTCCATAGCTTTTTGCGCCTCTTTCTTTTCCTGACGAGTCATTTTTTTTGTGTTTGTGCTTGTGAGTAGCCTACGCAGCAAAACAAGGTGACGAATACTAATAAAATAATCTTTTTCATATATGTATCTTTTATGTTATTGTTTGGATATGAAACAAATATAATAATTATTTTGTTGAAAGGACTTTATCTTATTTTTTAATTAAAAGCTTCTATGACTTTATATTTTGTACAATGTGTCAAAAAGGGGGAGGACAGTATGGCGAATCCTGGCGCAAAAAACAATGGAACTTGATGCAAGATTGGGTAAACCTTGTAACAAGATATTGCGGAATTTGATACACGTACATAAGTACGTGTTGGCTTATGCTTGCGTATATGTAGCCCGATGCCAACGTATGTTGCAAGCTTACGTTACTGATGTTGTTGAATATGTCTTTATGTTTTTAGAAAACATCAGCACCTTTTTAAAAAAAGATAACCGCCTTTTAAAAAAAAGACAAGGGCGTTTTAAAAAAAAAGGTCAGCATGTTTCAGCGTATATGCCTATCATGTTCAGCGTACATTACTCCATCACTAAGCCGATATTCTTCCTTCTCCATTTATCCTTTCATCTTATTAAAAACACACAGTCAATCAAGCGGTTAAAACTGGAACCGCTTCCCCTCACTCCCGTTTCAACGGTAAGCGTCTCCGCGATTCTATCTTGTCGCCCTTTTTTCATTCTTATATTTTTGCCATGTATAAAAATGAAGCATTATGGATTTAGCAGAAAAGGAGGATGAAAGGACAATGACGGGATGTTCCTTCATCACCGGAACACCCACCGGCAGGGCGTTTTGACGGTAAATGAAAGGAGGAGGGAAAAACGAATTAAAACAAATGCTGAAGTGCGGAGCCTATAATTTCAGAATTTCTAACGGAACCCTTCCCAACTGTGCCGCTATATTTGAGAATGAACTCTGAAAAGAACCATAGATTTTTTGTGTGCGGGCCAGCGTGTACATATCTGCGACACCCTCCCTGATTCCTTCCAGAGAGCCATAATCCGCCTGTCTTTCCGAGGACAGGCTGAAATAAAGGTCGGATCAACCTTTCTTCTTGCCGAACTCCGGATCAATTTTTAGCAGAGCCGTTACTCCGAAGGTGATAACGCAGCATATCATAATCCAGATAAAGAAATGGTTGTATCCCATCTGCTCCTGAAGCCAGCCGGCAGCCATTCCCGGAATCATCATGCCTAATGCCATAAATGCGGTACAAATGGCATAATGTGCTGTTTTATGTTCTCCGTCTGCAAAATAAATAAGGTAGAGCATATAGGCTGTGAAACCGAATCCGTAACCGAATTGCTCTATAAAGATGCAAATATTGATGAGATATAGAGAATCAGGCTGGATATAGCTGAGATAAACATAGACTAAATCGGGTAAGGAAATGGCCCATACCATCGGCCAGAGCCATTGTTTCAAACCGTTACGGGCTACGGCTATTCCTCCTAAAATACCTCCTAGGGTAAGTCCGATGATGCCGACAGTGCCTTGTACGAAACCTATTTCTTCGGTTGTCAGCCCCAAACCACCTTTTTCAACGGGGTCTATAAGGAAAGGAATGCACATTGCCAGTTGAGCTTCGGGCAAACGGTAGAGTAACATGAAAAGAATGGCAATGCCTGCCTGCTTTTTTTGAAAGAAACTGGCAAAAGTACAAAGAACTTTTTGAGCAGATTGGAAGCGGAAACTTCTTTGGAGGTATGATCTGAATCCGGACAGGGAAGAACAAACTTATGATAAATCCATATTCCAAGGAAAAGTCCGGCCAATACAAAAAAGGTGATGGACCAAGCGTATGGTATATTATCTGTCATTATTTCCAGTCTTCCTGCAAGCATGATAAGTAATCCTTGTCCCGCAATGGTTGCAATACGGTAGAAGGTACTGCGGATTCCTACAAACAGGGCTTGCCGATGCGAGTCCAGTGCCAGCATGTAAAAGCCGTCGGCAGCAATGTCGTGTGTGGCGGAGCTGAATGCCAGTAACCAGAAAACGGCCAAAGTGAGTTGGAAAAAATGCTCTGTGGGGATGGTGAAGGCTATGCCCGCCAGTCCTGCGCCGATTAAAAGTTGCATGGTGATAATCCACCAGCGTTTCGTCTTGATAAGATCAATGAAAGGGCTCCATAGAGGCTTGATAACCCAAGCAGGTTGAGCCAGCCGGTATAAAAAGCTAACTCGGTATTGCTGATGCCTAATCTTTTATACATTATGACCGAAATGGTCATTACTGCCACATAGGGCAGCCCTTGTGCAAAGTATAGAGTGGGTATCCATGCCCATGGCGAGGTATGCTTGTTTTTCATGGTTCCTTTCATTTTAAAGAGTCCGAATGGAATCCCCGCCCATGTGGGCGGGGCCTGTTAATAAAAACGGCGGATATCCGCACCTTTATAGTAATGCAATAGAATTTCATCGTAGGTATATCCCCGTTCTCCCATTACGGCAGCCCCGATTTGGCAGAGCCCTACTCCATGTCCCCAGCCGGCGCCGGTCAGCAGAAACCATTCGGGAACGCCGTTTTTCAGTTCTCCCTTATCTATTACAAAGGCTGAGCTGAACAGGTGGGAAGAAGATAGAGTGCGGCGTATTTCCAGTTCCTTTCCGATAGTCAATGTTTTTAGCGAACCTACAATTTTCAGTTTGCAGATACGTCCGGATTTGCCGCGTTGGATAGGAATCAGGTCGATGATGTCCCCATAATCCGATTTTGTATTTTGACGGATCAGTTCGGATAATTCTGCCTGGGAATAACGTACTTCCAACGATAGAAATCTGTAGTTTCCTGATCGTAGTTGTTCAGAATTTGTGAAATGACTTTTTTATCGTGGGTATCACAGAACGAAACAGGAGAAGTACGTATCCAACGCTCTGCCTCTTCTTCTTTGGTCAGATCGGGTAACGGGCGGTTTTCTTCTTCTTCCGCATCACGGATTGTAGACAAGTAGGGATAATTCTTGTCTTCCCAGCAGTATCCGAATTCCTCGCTTGCTCCTCCGCAGCATTTGGAGAAACGGGCATCGCAAATGCCGCGTTCATACATCAGCAATTGTCCGCGGGTGGCTCTTACTGCTTCGGTCACGGCGGCACTGGATGCTTTGGTTATTCCTTGGTAGCGTTGGCAATGGTCATCGGCGCAAACATCGAATATGGTATGATCTTCGCGGTCGTACCAGCGGATGTATTCGGTATCGGTTTTGATAAAGGAGAAAAAGCCTTCGTTTTTGTCACTCAAGGCCTTGCGTTTCTCTATTTGGGCAAACAGCCAGCTGCGTGATACCACGGCATGGGCTTTCAGAAACTCCAAAGAGGAAGTGGCGTTCATCTCCGAGGAGATGACGCTTATCAGATAGTCTTCGGCGGGAAGAATATTGATAGCGGTGATTTTGCCTTCGTCCACCACTAGTTTCAGTGTTCCCATAAAACTTTGGGTTTCTTGCCGTTCCCAGTGGAAATTAATTCCGATGGTTACGTCATATAATGAAAACGAGGCATGTTCGTCTTGTGGAGTGAAGGTCAGTTCGCGGTAAAGATTACCATTCCACAGAATACCTCCTTCGCTGAAGGCTACTTGTTGTTCACCACAGACTGTTTCTCCTTTAGCGAAAAAATTGCCGTTCAGTGAAAAATGAATTTCTTGTGCATTTACTATTCCTACGCTTATTTCGGGTTCTTTCATTGTTATTCGTCTTGTTTTTGGGCTTGCTGTAATTCCTTCATCTCTTCGTGTTCTCTCTATCTTTTTGCTTTCTCGTCAAAATAACGTCCGGGTATCTTCTCGGCTTCTTCTACTGTTATTCCCACTTCTTTTATGATGGATGCCACTTTTTCTTCTGTTATTTTGTCGAAATCTTCCTGACGGGTGGTGACGATTACGCCAGCCATGTCCAAAGCTCCCGGACTGATGAGCATCTGTTCGCTGCCTTCTGCAAAGTAGCAGTCGGGACGGTGCTTGCTGCGGGGAAAAACCACCGTATAGTATAGATGGCCTTCCTTCCATAACAGCAGGTTGAACTTCGCTTCTTGTCCGTCTTCATCCGGTGGGAAAGCGGCGAGGGCACTGTATAACAGGGAGTCGTCATAATGCGTGTTGCTTGAGAGGATTACCAAAGGACAGGGATAGTCCTTGGTGTTGAGGTAAATTCGGCTACATTCTAGTGGATAATCTTCCTCTTCTTCTAGGTAGGGAAAATACATGCTGCGTATATCGATTGTCTGTGCGTGGGTTATCAGCTGTTGTACGTTCGGGATGATGGGAACATCAGTTTTTCTGACTCCTTGAAGATGGAGATGGTCCGGTGCAGAGGCTCCGCAATGTGCTCCATTATAGAATAGGGCGTAGTCCGGATATTTCTGTACGAATGCACGGACGTCATCGTAACTGAAATATTCTCATCCATGAGTTGGGGGATGTGATCTTTATGGGCGATAGTGAGGTGATCCGGCAATATGGGATAAGGGTTAACGCATATTCTGTTTGCAGTGATGGTTTCCAGTGCTTTCTGCTCCTTAGGCTGGTTTTCCTTGCACAGGAAACAGGGGCGTGCTTGGATGCTGTCCTTATCCACTTTGGCGGTAGTCGAAACCGCACGCTGTGCATTGCACTGTACCACAAACGTGTAGCCGTTTATGGACAGTTCCTTGGTCTGTATAGTCTGTAATGCCTCGTGGTTGTGGTGTGCCAGTGGCCAGCACGCCAGTTGGCTGTCTATAAATCGCTTGATTTCATTCCGGTTCTTCAGCTCTTCTGTATATTTTTTGCGGATTCCCAGTTCACGGGTGCGCAGGCTGTCTTTGTAGTGATTGTTGGCATTGGTCTGCTCTATGCTCAGGGCGGCATCCGAGTTCCCTTCCCAGCGGCGGCACAGATAGAGTACATCATAGATTCTTCCTATCTTATATTGGCGCGAGAAAATGAGTCCCAGGGCATAATCTTCTCCGTAGCTGACATTGGGCACGCCTGTTTCGCGCAGGATAGGTGTGAAGAATGCGCGCGGAGCCCCCAGACCGTTGATGCGCAATGCGTTATTGTGTCCGTTCTCTTTCGTCCACTCGCTATGGTCTATCACTCCCGGAGCGATGGTGTTCAGCCGGAAGTCCGTCATGCGGTAAGTTCCTATTACCATGGCGCATTGCTCTTTGTAGAACGTGTCTACGATGGTTTGCAGGGTATGGGTGTCGCTGTACAGGTCATCGCTGTCAAGCTGTATGGCGAAGCGTCCGCACCGGGGGTGGTTGATTGCGAGGTCCCAGCATCCCCCTATGCCCAGATCGGTACGTTGGGGCTGAAGGTGGATTACCGCTTTGTTGTCCTTGTATTGACCGATGATTTCTGTGGTTCCGTCTGTCGAGTGATTGTCCACGATGATGATGTTGAATGGAAAGCGTGTTTCTTGTGCGAGTGCCGACCGGGATGGCATCGTCAATGGTACGGGCGCGATTGCGCACGGGGATGATGACGGAGGCTTCATACTCGAAATTTCCTTTCTTTACATCCGTTTCCACACATATGGGTTCAAGGAGGGCATTGATAGATTTCAAGTATCGTGTGAATGCTTCTTCCATTTCTATCTGTACCTCTCTGTTACGGGGATTTACGTAGTCGAACTGCTTTTCGCCGGACAGGCGGTTGTCGCTTTCTGTTTCCGTATAAAGATATTCGTTGATATGTACCAGATGAGAATGGAGGGTAAGGAGCAGGCGCAGTTCATAAAGGGCGGCATACTCTCTTTCCTCTGTCATTTGGAGGCTGGCGAGGATGAATTCCGTTCTGTTGAATATCAGTAGCGGACCGAAATCGAAATCATCACGCACACTGCCGGTTGGTAGTCGTTGACGGGATGTTTCTTCTTTTCTCCGTTTTTCCATTCATGATGGTCGGCATAGACCATGCCGCATTCTCTGTCCTGCAGGAAGTCCGTCATGCGTTCCAGTGCCTTGTAAGCCAGTTCCAAAGCAGAAGTCTTGGTGTAGAGCAATATATAAGGTGTGTCTGCTTTTTCAGCAATCATCTTCATTGTCTTAGAACTGGTTAGTGAATCAACAGGTAATATTTCGCATCCTTCGGGGGTGGATAATGTCTTGTTGGGTTCGATGTTCAGCAGATAGATTTTGTTGACTATGCTACTTCTTTTAGAGCATGGATTGTCTGTTCTGCCGCTGTGCTTTCCCTATAAGGAATAAAGCAATTAATTGTTTTTCTCATTGTTAAAAAGTATTTCTCACGGCAAAGATAGGTAATATATCTTATTTTTTCTCTACCTTTGTACGCTAATTGTCTTTTAAATATAAATGGAAACTCCGAAAACAGCATTACTTGGCAGGACATTGGATGAGATTCAACAGATTGTGAGGAATCTGGGAATGCCTAAATTTGCCGCAAAGCAGATTACGTCTTGGTTGTATGATAAAAAGGTGGAAACGATAGACGAAATGACCAATTTGTCATTAAAGCATCGCGAAGCATTGAAAGAAGGGTATGAGGTGGGAGCATCTGCTCCGGTGGAAGAAATGCGTTCGGTAGACGGTACGGTGAAATATCTTTTCCGTACACCGGCTCATAATTTTATTGAAGCGGTTTATATACCCGATGAGGACCGGGCTACTCTTTGCGTTTCCTCGCAAGTGGGATGCAAGATGAATTGTAAGTTCTGTATGACCGGGAAGCAAGGTTTTACAGCTAATCTGAGTGCCCATCAAATATTAAACCAGATCTATTCTATTCCTGAAAGGGAAAAGCTGACTAATCTTGTTTTCATGGGTATGGGAGAGCCTTTCGACAATCTGGATGAGGTGTTGAAAGTGCTTGAGATTCTGACTTCAGAATATGGTTACGGTTGGAGCCCGAAACGCATCACTGTTTCTTCTGTGGGTTTAAAGAAAGGACTGGAGCGCTTTCTGAATGAAAGTGATTGTCATCTGGCTATCAGTATGCATACTCCGATTCCTTCGCAACGAAGGGATTTAATGCCTGCCGAGAAAGCTTTTCCATTACGGAAATTATTGATATATTGCATAATTATGATTTTAGCAAACAGCGGCGTCTGTCTTTTGAGTATATCGTATTCAAAGGGGTGAACGATTCACTTATTTACGCTAAAGAGATTGTGAAACTTTTGCGCGGCATTGAATGTCGTGTCAATTTGATCCGGTTTCATGCCATTCCTAATGTGGATTTGGAAGGGGTAGATATGGAAACAATGGTTGCCTTCCGTGATTACTTGACGCAGCATGGCGTATTTGCTACGATCCGTGCTTCAAGAGGAGAAGATATTTTTGCTGCTTGTGGAATGTTGTCAACGGCTAAACAACAGAAGGAGAAAGGTGTTACATTACAGTAAATAACAACAATAATACCATATAATTATGAAACGAATAGCATTTTATTTAAGTTTGGTGCTGGTGGTTCTGGTACTGGCTTCTTGTAAGAAGGGACAAAAGAACTTGTTTACCCCCACGTCCAGCGGTAGGCCTTACGAAGTATTGGTCGTAGTAAATAAACCTGTATGGGATCGTCCTGCAGGACGTGCATTGTTTGATGTATTGGATACCAATGTGCCCGGACTGCCCCAGGCGGAACGTTCGTTTCGTATATCAAATGTGGACCCTCAGCATTTTGACCGTGTGCTGAAAATATTCCGTAATATCATCATTGTGGATATTCAAGATATTTATACTCAGCCCAAACTCAAGTTTTCCCGTGATGTTTATGCGTCTCCGCAGATGATTATGACAATTCAGGCTCCTAATGAAGACGAATTTGAGGAATTTGTAGCAAAGAACAGTAAAGTGATTATAGATTTCTTTGTGAAAGCTGAGATGAATCGTCAGATAACTTTGTTGAAACAAAAACATAGCGATGTGATTTCCACTAAGGTAGGAAGTATTTTTGATTGTGATATCTGGGTGCCGGTAGAACTGGCTAACTATAAAGAAGGCAAAGATTTTTTGTGGGCTTCTACTAATCGTGCTACAGCGGATATGAATTTTGTAATGTACTCTTATCCTTATACGGACAAGGATACCTTTACTAAAGATTATTTCATTCATAAACGTGATTCTGTAATGAAAGCAAATATTCCGGGTGAACGCGAAGGAATGTATATGGCAACAGACTCTATGTTTGTAGATGTGGAAGATATTGTTGTAAAAGGAGAGTATGCGCAAGAAGCCCGCGGATTATGGGAAATGGAAGGTGACATGATGGGAGGTCCGTTTGTGTCTCATGCACGGGTGGATCGTGCTAACGGCCGTGTCGTTGTGGTTGAGGCCTTTATCTATTCACCGATAAATTGAAACGTAATCTGATGCGTCAGATGGAAGCTTCACTTTATACATTTGAGATTGCCCAATGAAAGCTTGATTGACTGAAATTGTAATTTAGTGGTAATATTCCGGAAGAAAAAATAGATTACAACATGGCCGGGTTAAAGTAAAGAAGAAGCCATATAATATA
>ENA-OQAS01001491-OQAS01001491.1-human-gut-metagenome-genome-assembly--contig:-NODE-1491-length-10838-cov-3.425544_pt1 | contig 10838 bp, 14 predicted proteins | sample MGYA00242733_ERZ504523 | MGnify/ENA primary metagenome ERZ504523 (study PRJEB26092, sample SAMD00036239) | human gut metagenome | host: Homo sapiens | study: EMG produced TPA metagenomics assembly of... | reverse complement strand
CCTTCATGGCGGAAAATACCGTGTTCCTGCTCCTGACGGCACTGATACGCAATTTCTACAAGGCCATCATGCAAAGGATTGAAGTGAAGAAGTTCGGGCTCAAGGAAACCAGCCGTATCAAGACGTTTGTCTTCAAATTCATTTCAGTACCTGCCAAGTGGATTAAGACCGCAAGGCAATGTGTGCTGAATATCTACACCGACAACCATGCATATGCAGAAGCCTTCAAAACTTCTTCCGGATGATTTACATCACTTGATGGCCACTGATTGCGTATTGCCTCAAGTCGCTTTATGGGGTAAGGGGATGGTATGCGCATTGAAACGGACGCGAGGACTTAATGGTTATCTTACGAATCAAAAGTCCATTTCTCTTTATGTAGGTAGCACTTCGGGAATGGAGTTGCGGATTTAAGGATTAGTAGAAAACAATGGGACTGAAACTCTCACACGTTCCGCAAGCGATGGAGGTATACCTAAATCTGTCGTAGAATCATTCCCCACAATAGGAACAGCTGATGTAAACCTTATAGATAAGGTCATACACTTTAATCCGGGCTATCTAGGACATACGAAATTAAGATTTAAATCTAATTCAAAAAGAAAACTATATATTTCTCTATACAGAAATGACTATGGATTTGCAGTAAGTATTGGACTTGATTGTAAGGTCATGAAAAAGTTATGGCATGGTATGAAATGGGGACACATGAAACATTGGGATGATGGTATATACTATGGAGTTGCATCACTCGTTGTAAAACAAAAAATCAAGAATCCCAGTTTTGATACTGTACTAGATGAAAATAGAAAAGAGTTTCTAAAGAAACAATGGCAAGAAGCTATTAAGCACAATAATTTCACTAACGCTTCAAACAGTCTAACTGGAGGAATTTCAAATCAATGGAATCCTGAATATAACCATAGCAAACAAGAAAATAAATTCATTATTCCATATATTTCAGTTATAGATGATTTCTTTGGAACAACAAATATATCAAAGAAAATCGAAGATGCTCTTATACGTCAAGGAGCTAATTTCCTAAAAAGCTATGTTAATAGTCATAAAACACAAAGTACACAATTAGTTTGCATATCACAACGAGAGAAAACTGCATATTCTTTATTTAGAAATGATCTCTCTTGGAACGGGGGAGGATATAGAGTAAAAGAAACATTCCTTAGATATTATAGAAACATTGTATTTTCCATTAAAATCAAAGGAGATAAAACAACTCCAGGAGCAGATCTAGGAGACAATGATTTTGTTGGTAAGCCAGAAATTGTATCCTGTGAGGCTATTGTATATACCAAAGATGGTGATGGCTGGATTGGAGCAAAAATAGAAAAAAAAATAATCCTAAACAAAATAGGGAAGGAGTTAATATATACGCTCCTTCCCTTCACTTATTGTATGAAAAAAAAGTATCTTATTTTTTTAGTCCTAAGTTTCTGTTTGTTCTCGTCATGCTCAACAATGCTTGAAATAATAACAGGAAATTATAAATGCGCATACCCTAATTGTAATGAACGAGCAACAGAAAATTCAGTATATTGCCCATACCATAAGCCCTACTATCTTAAATAGCATCATCACCAATGTTTTTCTTTTTTTCCTAAACACCTGCCAGCGAAGCACAGAGTATTTGTCAAGGGCGAAGGTAAAAAATACCGCACGAGCGAAGCGAGCACAGGAGATTTTTTACCCGGAGAGTGAAACGTCCCTTTACAAATACTCTGTGCGGAGTTACCTTTGTGCCGGAAAATAGAAAATCACATGCCCATTCCGAAACCTCTGCTCCTTTTTGGCTTCTTCAGGAGTTCCAGATCTTCCTCCTGCTGCTTCTTTTTGGGAATAGGCTGCTCGATGTCCGGCGTTTTCTCCACCTGTTGAATTTTTGACTTCTCCGGTTCCTGCCGGGATTGAAGCTCCGCTTTGAGATTGTCCCATTTCTCCTTTCTGATGCGTTCCGCACGTTCCACCTGCCGGGCTATTTCCGCCGGGCTTCCGTTCTTGACAGCGTTAAGATAGTCGAAGCTTTCCTCCGGCTCCCGGTCAAACCCCATGCACCGATCAAAAGAGCTTTCACACTTCCGGAAAAAATCCGTCCGGTCAAAACCTCCCTTCACGTTGCCGCAGTTCTTCTTTCCGGTGTGGTTCGTTTTAGGGCTTAACTTTTTGGTGTTGCTCCGGTCTTTCCGACTGACGATGATATGTGCGTGCATATCGCTGTCACTGTCACCGTCCCGGTTGAAATGGATCTTTGCGTAATATTCCACATCATCGCTTCTCAAGCCTTTTCCGAAACCCTCTGCATAGTTTCTCATCACGTCCTGCCGGATGTACCGCTGCAAGGCTTCCGCACGCTCCTGCGGAGTCCTGCCCATGCAGCGCAGCTCCTTCTCTGAAGGCTGACGGTGATAACATAGAACTTGCGTCAGTCCGGCTTAACTTCGCCTTGTTGTTGTCTATCTTGAATGTGACCTCCCTTGCGCTCACGTAGTCCCGGAACTGGTTGAAGAACGGCTGCACCTCCTCCCCTTTCTTCATCCTCTCCAGATCCTCATGCTGGAGATAGTTCGTCACCGCAACACAACTGCCTGTATTGGCGTATGTGCCGTTACCGCCTCCCTGTATCTTCACGTTCATATCTTTTCCCTTTTGTTCTTCTCGTCCTTGTACAAGCTTTATATCATCGAAAAGCCCGGCTTTTCCTTTCGCGTCGATGTAGCTTGCGATATAGGAGAAGATCCTTCTCCTGCCTTTGCGTCACAGCCTCCAGCCTTGCATAAATGGCTTGTTGGTTCTTCAGAAGCATATCCCTCGACTGACGACTACCTTTTCCGCCCGGTCCAAAGCCTGCTCCCTTATCCCGGCAAGGCTTGCAAGATCACGCATGAATAGGTCATTGTCCTTTTGGTATTGGCTAAACTTTTTTTCCGTAAGTATCGAGTCCATGCTCATGGTCACTCTCATGCTTGTACTGCCCATGGCTTCACAAGCCGGACGCAAGAAATCCTGCTCCTGCTTCCTGATGAACGCTATCACCTGATCACAGCGTTTGATAAGTTTCTGCATTTCCTTTGCCGGACTTTCATGTTCAACCGGGTTGATGCCGTACTTCTCGAAGTATTCCAGCGCACAGGAAAGGAAGTCTTTCTTTGATACATTATTGGACTTTGCCAGCCTGTCAAGCCGGGCAAACGTTTTTCGATCAATGGTGACAGAAGTGGTTGTTTCTTTATCCATACAATTGCGATTTTAATTGCTAATTTATATTATTAAATCTCTGATTTACAAAGGTATAATTTAACCACAATTTCAAACATAATTGTGGTCGAATGATTATATACGCTGATTTTCAGCCGTAACCCCGTAGGGCAAGAGGAAAAACAGGGCAAAGCCCGGTTTCCTCTTGCTGTTCTTTTCGACTGCCGAGCAATCGACGAACACCCTCCCCTGCGGTACGGCGAAAGCTCGTACAAGGGGGACGAGGAGAAGTCGGAGCGAGCACTAAGAAAGAACCTATTCCACAAACAAAAAACACATCAAAACGGCACAACAGGCTGCATAAAATAAATATATTTTGTTTCGTTATATGGAAACAATTGTTATATTTGCAACACTAAAAAACTTTATATGGAAGCAAAATCAAGATTCAAGGTCAAATTATCCAACGAAGCCCAAGAGTTTTTAGACGGATTGCCCAACAAGGTACGTGAGAAGATCATTAGCAATATTCGTAAATCCACCTTTGTACTTGATCCTGATTTATTCAAGAAATTGGATGATACGGATATCTGGGAGTTCAGAACGTTCTATAACAAAACCAAGTACAGGCTTCTTGCTTTTTGGGATAAGGGCGATAAGATAAACACTCTGGTAATCGCAACGCACGGGTTTATCAAGAAAACCCAAAAGACACCCCTCAAAGAAATAGCCAAAGCCGAAGAGATTAGAAAAGATTATTTTAATTCAAAAAGATAAAGCGTATGGAAGCAAAGAAATTTTATACACTCGAAGAAATCGAAGATAAATACATCGGAGAAAAAGGTACTCCCAAACGTGATGCCTACGAAGAAGAACTTAACTCTTTTTTGATAGGTGAAGCCATTAAACAGCTCGCCAATCAAAGAACTTAACCCAAGAGGAATTAGGCAATTTGATAGGAGTGCAGCGGGCTCAAATCTCCCGAATTGAAAACGGTAAGAATTTAACCTTTTCCACCATTGCAAGAGTTTTTAAGGCTATGGGGATAAGTGCTAAACTTGAAATCGGAAGCATGGGTAAAGTTGCATTATGGTAACTGACTATATCCGGGATGCGTTTTCGCTCCCGGAAAACTTCTCATATTACACACAAAAAATCATATTTATACAAATTTTAACACGCGGAAAAATCCTCTCAATCCGTTGCACTTGGCTTTACCTATTTCCACTCTCTTCCTTTCTTCGGAAATTTATCGTATCAAAAACAAGGTGAAAAGTGGAGCGAAGCAACCTCTATAAACCAAAAAAGAAACGCTCCATTGCTTTTACGGTAATTTTTAGTTTCTTTTTAGTTACTTTTTCGGCATGTTTTTTTGCTTTGCAATATATTTATATTCAATGAGTTACAAAGTGTCATTTTTGAGAAAAACGAGAAATTTCCGAGAGAAAACGAGAAATTTCCGAGAGAAAACGAGAAATTTCCGTTTTTTTTGAGAAAAACGAGAAAAAACCGCGAGAGTTTTTTTTTTTCTCGTTTTATATATTTATTTTGTGGAAAATATTCGGCGTATGGCAAAGAAAGACCAAAAGAAACGAGATATTATCTTATCTCAAGATAATGCACTCACAACTGCCCGTTATAAGTTCGACCTTATCGAAAAGCGTGCGTTATATTGCATCATTCGCAATATACGGGCAAACTATATCGAACAAGAGGACGGACAAAGAACTTTGTTTGAAAATCTTATAATCACAATCAAAGAGGAAGAACTTCAAAAATGTGGTGATAATACTAAAATGAAGAATATCTATGATGCGCTAAAGCGGCTTAGAAATCGTGATATAGAGATTAATAACGAAAAGATGTGGCTGAGTATCGGTTTTGTCAATTACGTTAAGCATATCAAAAATAAATCATATTTTGAAGTGGAAGTATCCAAAGAGGTACTACCCTATTACGTGGAACTCGCCCAAAACTTCACGAGTTACTCCATGACAGTAGCAATCGCACTCAAAAGCACATTTACCCAACGTTTCTATGAACTATGCTGCCAATATCAAAATAAAGGTTTCTTTTTCTATGCTGTCAATGAGCTACGGGAAATGTTCATGTTGGAAAACAAATATCCACGTTCTTTCGATTTTAAAAAATGGGTACTTGAAACGCCAGCTAAAGAATTAAAAAACCTATATGATGCCGGACAATGTGATTTATACTTCGATTTCGACATAAGGGAAAAGAAAGGTAAAGAAGCACTCTCTTATAACTTTTTCATACACAGCCGTCAAACCGAACAACAAAAGCTATTGGAATACGAAAGTGCCAAACAAGCGAATCATCTACATAACAACCACTATTTCGAGATTCTCTAAAAGTGACAAAGGATATGTTAAACGTGTAGTGAACGCTGTACAGTTACACCCGGAAATAGCCGTACAGGTGGCGCAAAAATACAAAAGAAGTTTGAGCAATATATAGACAAGCCAGCCAAACAAATAGGAGCTATCATCCGGGTTTGCTTAATGGAAGATTTTGGTATAGAATAAAAAACATACAAGTATGAAAACAGGTGATAAAGTTATCGTGCCAGCCGAAATTAACGGCTATGGCAGGGATTTACAGGCAATGGTTACAGAGATAGAGAAGTTTGCTGGGACAATATTCGTAACAGTGGTATTCACCGAACCATGTCCGGAAGCCTACGGAAGAAAAGGAGGCGTTTACCATGACTTCCAGCTAATAACAGAGTGATTTATTTTGCTATAATCGCAATAAATTGCTATAACACATGTAATAAATTGCAATAATAAAACTTATAACTACCTTTGTAACAAAATATAGCATTTACAGCAATGGAAAAAGGACAGGAAAGCAAGCAAAAGAGGAAAACACCGCTTACCACCATAGCGATAAGCCAAGAGTACGCCCAAAAATTAGACGAGTATTTAAACGGTACGGGTATAACTCGCAAAGAATTTGTCGAGTTGTCCGTTGATTATTTCCAAAGAACTGGATTCGACCTTCGAGGTGAAGCATTTGACCTCTCCCCATTAGAAAAGGTTGCCGGGCGGCTGGAACAATCTGCAAAGATCATGGAACAGCACAACGAGGGAACAGAAGCGGTACGCCAGCTATTGCTAGCAGTCCGGGAACAGACCGCTAAACAGCTTCCGGCACCAGAACTGATTGCCCATGCTGCCGAAGAAAAAGCAAAGGCAGAAGCCAAAAACGAAGAACAAGAAAGGGAGATTACCCGGTTACGCTCTGAGAACTCTGCTTTGCTAGAATATAAGAAAAAGGCACATCGAGAACTGTGTCGGGTACGTGACGAACAAAAAATTTTCGGAAAAATACATGTAAAAACTGAGTTGTAATCAAACCTATTGATAATACTATGAAAAAACAATCTATATATTTTTTAGTTATCATCATTTTGTTAGTACAGACATCTTGCCAACAAAACAATGAGGAAGAAGACTTTTTTAATAATCAAATAACACTCTTAGAAAATAATCCTCGATTATATCTTTCTAAAATTGATTCAACCCAGGTCACTAATCTTAATAACTCAAAAGAAGCAACTCATTTCTTATTGGTTTCATTAGCAAATCACTATATAAATAATTATTACCCACATAAAGGTTATTACAAAAAAGTATTCATATTTTCACAAAAAAGAAACTAATTCAACAACAACTTGAATCCCTTTTGTTTCTTGCCAAAACATACAAAAAAGAAAAAAACTTAAAAAATGGAGGTGCAAGCTATAGAAAAAGCTATAGATATAGCAAGCCAAATAGAGGATAAAGAATGGCTATGTTGTCTATATGGCTATCTAGGAGATATGTATATCCGCAAATACAACATGTTGAAATTTATCAAATATCAAACATTAGCTAACCAGTGTATTGAAGATATTGCATTTAGGGATATGGATATATCAACTCAAGTACAAACGGCAAAAAGTTTTTTATATATAGGAAATCATAAAAAGTCCTACGAGCTATTGAATTTAATAGAAAGCTCCATTGATAAAAACAACATTTATTATAATGAGATAAAATGCCTACAAGGTATTACGCTATTTAAGACTAAACAATGGGCACTATGTATCGAAAAATTACAGGAAGCTATAATATTAAGCCAAACAGATGATTTTTTGTTTGTCTGCCATTCTATACTAACTTATTGCTATTACTCCATAAATGATTTAGCAAATGCTAATAAACATAGAAAATTAGCTATAGAATATGATACAGATTCGGAAACCAATTTTGCTGAAATAGAATTTTATAAACTGTGTGCAGAATTTGCTAGAGAAAATAATTATATAGACAATCAAATTGATTGCCTGTATAAGGCAATAGAACGATATGAAATTCTTCTAAGGAACTTGAATGGAAGTTCTTTAGATGAAGCTATTCAAGCATATACTCACTTTTGCGATAAAAAAAATTATGAAAAGAAATTATCTACATACAAATATGCTGCTTTAAGTTCTCTTTTTATAGCAAGCATAGGGCTATTAATCTACATCAATAAAAAAAGAAAACAAGCTTACCAAATTGTGGCTCTTCACCAACAAATAGAAACATTGGAAGGCTTAAATAATATAAAAGATGAAGCAAAAATGTTCATCTTACGTGATTTTGAAATAGCCAAACAAATTGCAATGTTGAGATATACGCAAAAAGAACAAAGTGCTAAATTTATAAAAGAATTAAACAGATTCAATATTACACAAAATAATTCTTTACTAACTACGCAATGGGACAATTTTTATAAACACATTGATTTATCTTTTGATAATTTTTATACACTGCTGAAAGATAACTTTTCAGATCTAAATGAGAAAGAACTACAACTTTGCTGTATGATGGTTGCAGGGTTCAAGACAGAAGAAATTGCAGCTATATGGATGCAAAGTATTTTTTCTGTACACAAATATAAAACCAATATCCGAAAGAAACTTAAAACTCCTGAAGGTGCTAATATAATAGCTTTTTTAAGGTCTGCTCCTCCATTCCAATGACAGCTTATACTTTTACAATCTTTTTGTGATGCACCTTAACTATCAAATAGTTATATATTAAGTTACAAATTCACAAAAAAGCTTACAAATGGCGATTTGAAGTATTAAGTCTAACTTTGCAACGTTCAAAATCAATAAATTATATGATAAAAAAAGGTTTTTTACTTGCATTGTTTGCTATAGGTGTTTTTGCAAATATATTCGCACAGGACACCTTATCTTTCAAAAAGACGAGAGATAAAAATATCTATATAGAGTTTTTAGGAGCTTCTAACCTTATTGGAGTTTCTTTCGATTCAAGATTTACTCCTATATCCCCATGGGATATAGGATTGGTATTTCTTATTTTCAAGGAGGGGATTCTTTTATTAAAGCATCTAACTCTAATAGAGGGCTATTTTTCCCTATTGAAGTTAACTTCCTCACCTCTGGAAATAAGCACAAATTAGAACTTGGATTAGGATCTAATCTTGGAATATATAACGAACACATTTCTTTTATAGAAGAATCAAAGGAACAATATGAAACAATAAGTTCCACTTCCAATACAACATTTGGATATTATTTCTTTTCTAATATAGGTTACCGTTACATATCAACTAAAGGTTTTCTATTTAGAATAGGATTAAGCCCTTCTTTTAGTTTTAATGATAAACACGGTATAACAAAAGAACCATTTATTTACCCTTATATTAGTTTTGGATATTCATTTTAATAAATTCACATATATGAAAAAAATCAGTTATATCATCTGTTTAACAGCTATTTTGTGTTCATGTAACAATGAACTTCCTATTGAAAATGTACAAGAGCTACAGACTCCTAAATCAAAAGAAGATTCAGAAATTCTTAGTTTTAAAAATTCAGAAGAGTTCTTATCAACAATAGAAAACTTCGACTTGGATAATCCTATTTTAACAAGAGCAAGTTCATCTTTTGTTTCTGCGGAAAATATCTATGAACAGGAAAACAATGAAAATGCAGATAATGAATATATTGGTTTTCTTATTCCTGATGAAAATATAGAAATTTTTTCAATAAAGATCTAGAAATAATTATCAATGATACTCTTTACAAAGCAACTAAATATGGTACACTATTTACTCATATTTCAAATAAATCAGAATTAATCAAATCTTTAGAAAATATTTCTGAATTCAAACCGTTATCCAATAATACGAAACAATATGGAAACATTAAACTTATAGACACTTACGGACTATGGGATAAAGAGACTAACAATCCTATTACAGATGATAGTTTTTTTGAAAATGACGAGGATGATTTATTAGCCTTAATTCCGCAACATAATTGATAATTATTTTTATAAGTTCCTGAGCAACATTTTTGTTGCCCAGGTTTTTGCCATGTCAGCGTTTTCACTTACCTTAGTGTTGCGAATCCAAAGACAAAGAAAACCGCAACAGGCATGGCAAAGGTAGCAATAAAATCCGAAAGACTCACTCCTTTTGGAGGCATATTTCCAATCATGGAGCAATTTACCTCCCTTCTCTCCTCTACAATTGACTCAACACTTGGGTTGAGATGCAAACTCTATGGTTATCAATACAGCGAAATCATCCGCTCCCTCCTATGCGTTTACTTCTGCGGCGGTTCTTGCGTTGAGGATGTCACCGCCCACTTAATGAGTCATCTTTCCCTTCACCCCACACTCCGCACCTGTAGCGCCGACACCATCCTTAGGGCAATAAACGAACTGACCCGGGAAAACATCTCATACACGTCTGATGCCGGAAAGTCCTATGATTTCAATACGGCAGACACACTCAACACATTGCTCCTGAATTGCCTGTTGTCCACAGGGCAGTTGAAAGAGGGCGGGGAGTATGACGTTGACTTTGACCACCAGTTCATTGAGGCGGAGAAGTACGATGCAAAGCCCACGTACAAGAAATTCTTGGTTACAGGTCCGGTGTGGCCGTTATCGGCGACATGATTGTCGGCATAGAGAACAGCGACGGCAACACCAATGTACGCTTTCACCAGAAGGACACGCTAAAGAGGATTTGGAGAGACTTGAAGAGAAGAAGCTGACAGTCAAACGCTTCAGGGCCGACTGCGGCTCATGCTCTGAAGACATTGTGGATGAGGTCAGGAAGCATTGCAGGACATTCTACATACGCGCCAACCGCTGCTGCTCGCTCTATGATGACATCTTCGCGCTCAGAGGGTGGAAGAAGGAAGAGATAAACGGCATCGTGTTTGAGTTGAACTCCATTCTCGTTGAGAAGTGGAAGGGCAAACCGTATCGCCTGGTAATCCAGAGACAGAGACGCATGGGCAGTGGACCGGACCTGTGGGAGGGGGAATATACATACCGCTGCATCCTGACCAACGATTACGAATCATCCATGAGGGACATCGTGGAGTTCTATAACATGCGCGGTGGCAAGGAACGCGTCTTTGATGACATGAACAATGGGTTTGGATGGGACAGACTGCCTAAATCCTTCATGGCGGAAAATACCGTGTTCCTGCTCCTGACGGCACTGATACGCAATTTCTACAAGGCCATCATGCAAAGGATTGAAGTGAAGAAGTTCGGGCTCAAGGAAACCAGCCGTATCAAGACGTT
>ENA-OQAS01001490-OQAS01001490.1-human-gut-metagenome-genome-assembly--contig:-NODE-1490-length-10852-cov-2.088019_pt1 | contig 10852 bp, 11 predicted proteins | sample MGYA00242733_ERZ504523 | MGnify/ENA primary metagenome ERZ504523 (study PRJEB26092, sample SAMD00036239) | human gut metagenome | host: Homo sapiens | study: EMG produced TPA metagenomics assembly of... | reverse complement strand
CAGTGCTGATATGTGACAACTAATTGTGATGACGATGGCATACAGAAAGCATGTGAGCATTTCGGATGGATTTAGGACGGAGTCAAGCGAGATTGCGGTTAATACGTATTTGTTCGAGCGATGAGTTATGCTTGCAGCAACGGCGAGAATTGTAACCCTGATAATGGCGAGGTGAAGTATGGGTTCGCTTTCAAAAGGATGGCATCATTTTGTACGATCACGCATCATAAAGTGCTCGTATTGCGCCATTGCTTTCATGTGGGCCTGTATTGGCAGGGACTCGTGCATGATCTATCGAAGTATTCACCTACTGAATTTAAAGTAGGAGTTCAGTACTATCAGGGGGACAGAAGTCCCAATACTGCCGAGCGTGCTGAATTGGGATACTCAACTGCATGGATGCATCATAAAGGACGAAACAAACATCACTATGAATACTGGATCGATATGCGTGCTAATCGCGATGCCACTTTCGAGGGTAAACCAATCCCAACACGATATGTCGTGGAAATGTTCTGTGACCGCGTAGCGGCTAGCAAGGTCTATCAGGGAAGTGCCTATGCAGACGACAGTGCACTGAAGTATCTCCATCTAGAGCAGAGCGCCGATGGGGAATTGATGTTTCACCCTGAATCGCAACAGCTTTTGGAAACTATGCTTACTTGGCTTGCTGAAGAGGGAGAAACGGCTGCTTTTAAGCGTATTAAGCGTGAAATCGTAAAGGCGCATTACACTACGCCTGCAACCAAGCGTTTTTAAAAACACATTTTCGAGATCTGAATCTTCCGAATTCATAAACCTATGGGATTCGTAAACCTCTTGGATTTGCAAGTTGGTTGATCTCGTGAATTATCTGGACGGGAATTACAAAAAACTGGCACAGATTTACGGTTGTGGCAATCGCATATGTTGCTTAATCTACATATACATTAATAATGTAGATTATATTTGTAAATTAATGTGATTTCTTCCTTTGAGGATTGCCACAACTGGAGATTTGTGCCAAAAATCCAGGAATTCGAGCCATAAATCTTTTAGAAGTGTGGGCATACCTCAAAAACGAGTTACGCCCTAAGATACCCGCCCTAGATAACCCTATACAACAAAAAACCAGCGGCACCTGTTGTGTTTTTTGACAACAATGCCGCTGGTAGTATCTTAGTGTTGTTGTTAAAGAAAAGGGAAGTGCCGCTTTAAGTCTTTACTCTTAATCCTTAGCATTTTTCCCATGGGCTATCAGATTTCTTTTTTGGCTGGCGAACATTAATACGCTGTCCTTCAAGAGTTACACGAGAATTAGCGGGAACTGACTCGGTAACAAAGGCACTACCCGCAATGACGCTGCCTTCTCCTACAACCGTTTCGCCACCCAGAACGCTTGCATTCGAGTAGATGGTTACCTTGTCTTCGATGGTGGGATGACGTTTTACGCCAGCAAGTTTCTGGCCAGCGCGAGTAGAAAGCGCACCAAGAGTTACTCCTTGGTAAATCTTGACGTGATTACCGATAGTGGTGGTCTCGCCAATTACGACGCCTGTTGCGTGGTCAATGAAGAAGTACTCGCCAATAGTGGCACCTGCATTGATATCTACACCTGTGCCGCTATGAGCATATTCAGTCATAATGCGGGGAATGAGGGGGACTTGCTGCAGGTACAGTTCATGAGCAATGCGATATACGAAAATGGCAAAAAATCCTGGGTAGGAAAATATGATTTCTTCTTTGCTTTGAGCTGCGGGGTCGCCATCGAATGCTGCCTGAACATCGGTAAGAAGCACTCGTTGAATCTCGGGGAGTTTCTCAAAGAAATTTTTGCAAATCTCATCACGCGCGCATCCACTTCTTCTTCGCAAGCAGTGCACCTTTGAGGATCCTCATTGTCGCGTGCGCAACGGAATGCTAAAGCTTCATAAAGTTGTTTACGAAGAGCATCTTCAATGCGAATAAGGGTTTCGCCAATGAAGTATTCAGGGTTAGTACCGGTAGGAGTTTCGTCGCCAAAATAGCGAGGAAACATTACGCGACGAATGTCTTTGATGATGCCAATGATAGCTTTCTTGTTGGGGAAATGCTTATCGGGATCTGTGAAAAATATTTCTGGGGTGCTGTAATTCTTTGCGATCGCACCCACAATGGTATCGAGATTTTCCATAAGCTTCTCTTTCGGTAGTGGTTGAGCGGTAGTGGCTGAGCCTCCGAAAGCCTATTGAATTATGTAAGACTTTAGAAGGCTCAAATTTAAGCTGATTTTCTATCTTAACGGTTCTTTATTCTAATACTCTCTAGAACCTAAAGGTTAAAAGACGGTCATCCACAAATTACGTGTATCCGTAGACGAAATTGAGGTAAAAATGCAGTTTGCTTCGTAGGTATTCTAGTCAAATTGATTAAACTGTTTCTTTAAACGGTTAACAGTACTTGCACCAGGTATCCTTAATGCAGCAAAGGATAAAAACTCTGGGTACATAGTTGAAAATGTTGGGTAGTAAGCGCTGTGCTGCTAGTGATTACTAAAACATAGGTTGCTATGTTCGTGTGATTAGGGGGCTGTTTACGTGATTCGAATACTAGTTGATTCAGGATCCGAGTATTTGCCTGAGGAAGCACAAGCTAAGGTATAGAAGTTCTTCCAATAGTTACCAATGTTGACGGTAACGATTATCGTGATGGTATCGATTTGGGTCGTGATGAGTTTTTCGAGTTGCTGGAGGAAACAGGTCTCTTTCCTACCACTTCCCAAATTACCCCTCATACGTTTGCAGAAAAATTTAAGGAAGCGCGTGATGCGGGGGATGAGGTAATCGCTTTGATTCTCTCCTCAGCGCTTAGTGGTACGTATCAAAACGCTTGTACGGCTAGAGCTATGGTTGGCAATGAGGTATTTATGTAATTGATTCCCTTACCGCAACATACCCGATTAGTATTTTGGCGAATTATGCGGCGCAATTGCGTGATGAAGGCTGGGTAGCGAAGGACATTGCTGAAGCGGTTGAACAGCTGAAGGGCTCAGTTAAAGTTATCGCTATGGTTGACACTCTTGAATATCTGCAGCGCGGGGGAAGAATACCAAAGGCGGCAGCAAAGATCGGCGAAGCAGCAAAATTAAAGCCAGTCATCTCGGTAACCGAAAAGGGAGATCTTTCCATGGTGGGGGCATGTCTTGGGCGAAAGCGAGCTTTCGATACCATCATGAAACATCTTAATTCCATCGAGATAGATGAACGATTCCCTGTGTATGCTATCTATTCTTACGGTACAAAAATTGTGAGCGCCTCGAGGTTCGCTTGGCTGAGGCGGGTATTTCGGTAACGCAACGCCGTCAATTGGATATGTTATTGGTTCTCATATTGGCCCCCATGCTTGTGGGGTAGTGTATGTAGAAAAGAAGCCAGAAAAAGGTGGAATCAAATCCTTTTTTAAAAACTAACGTATCATCAGGCTATTTTTGCAACGAAAACAAAACCTAAAGAAGCCCAATTAAAGTAAGGCTTCTTTAGGTTTCTTCTTGCGACAAAGAGGCATGCTTTGTCGCGGTGATATATTTTGATACGAGAGTAGGCTCTGATACAAAGACTTTTGATCAGAGATTCACTTAGATACAAAAGCTCACTTCGACATTAAGGCGCACTTCGACATAAAGGCTTACTTCGATAGGGAAGCTTACTTCGAAGCAACCGTCGGAATGGGGGTCTCGTCCACTTCATCGAGGTTATCGTCGTATATATAATATTTTGTTTCTTTTGCAATCATTCCCGAGAGCAGTAAAACCATGATGATATTCGGGATTGCCATAAGTGCATTGCCGATGTCGGAAATAGTCCAAACAATATCACCGACACCAATAGCGCCTAAGAATGCAACCACTACATAAATTACCTGATAGGGTTTAATAGCGCGTTTGCCAAAGAGGTAAGTAATACAACGGCTTCCGTAATAAGACCAGCCCAATATGGTGGAATATGAGAAGCTTATCATGCCAAGTACAAGCAGAGGGGTTCCAATATAGGGAATCTGAGCGAAAGCAACGCTGGCAAGCTGAGCTCCCGAAAATACTGAAGGATTCGCGAGAATCTGCTCTTGAATGCTAGGGAATGCAATCATAGTCGAAACTAAAACCACACCTGTTAACGCACAGATAACTACAGTGGACCAGAAGGTGCCTGTCATACCGATAAGTGCCTGTTCGGCAGGATTGGGAGTTTTGGCAGCGGCTGCAACGATAGGTGCGGAACCTAAACCAGATTCGTTAGAGAACAAACCACGCGCACAGCCAAACTGAAGAGCAACCATAATGCCTGAACCAACTGCTCCGCCGAAAGCAGCTTTTGCGGTAAAGGCGCATTCGAAAATAAGAACAACTGCATCCCAGAGGTAGGCCCAGTTAAAAACGAGGATAATAAGACAACCCAAGGCATAGCCAATAGCCATGATGGGAACTAGTTTTTCGCAAACATTCGAAATAATTTGTACGCCACCAAAAATTACGATTGCGACAAAGAATGCAATTACCAGACCAATGATCCAAGGTTCGATAGCAATCCCCGAAGACGTAAGGATACCTGTCATAGCTGATGCCTGAACAGCAGATCCTGTTCCGATGGCGGCGATTGCAGCGAAAAGCGCAAAGGCGACGGCACCTAGTTTTGCGTACCAACACTTGCCGTTTTTGGTGAAGCCACGCTGCCAAGCATACATGGCGCCACCGAGCATGTTGCCATTGTGGTCTTTAACGCGATATTTAATGGCAACAAATATCTCCGAATACTTAGTTGCGATACCGAAAATACCCGTAAGCCACATCCAAAATACCGCGCCAGGTCCACCGGCTAAGATTGCGGTAGCGACACCGACAATTGATCCGGTGCCAATAGTTGCTGCCAATGCGGTAGCGAGTGCACCAAAAGCGGAAATGTCGCCTTCGTTACCTTCTTTTTTGGTGAGCGACATCTTGATTGCCTGAGGTAGGCGTTTCTGAATAAAACCAGTACGGAAAGTGAGAAAGATATGGGAACCCAACAGCAACACGATCATAGCGGGCCCCATACAAAGGCATCAATTTGATTTAAGATTTCAACCATGAATTGTCTTTCGTTTTGCAAAAGACGGAGAAGATTCAGGTGATCAAGTAGACCACCTTAAACTAGAATATAGAAAACTAGGGGAATTGCTGTTCCCGATGATACGTTAGTCAAGCTTATCTAGAGCGTCTTTTGGGCGGATAAGTGCAGGGTGTAGGAAAAGATCTGTCAACAAAAAGAATCGGACAAGGGGCAAACTCATCCGATTTCTTTTGCAGGACAAATTGTTATTTAAGACCTTCGATGTATTCTACGAGGTCGCCTACCGTTTCGAGACCCTCAGGCTCGCCAAATTCAACTTCGCATTCGTCTTCGAGATCGCAGATAAGCTCTACCATATCGAGCGAATCGATGCCTAAAGAATCAAAGGTGGCATCTTCTGTAACCTGTTCTGGATCGATATCCAGATTCTCATGTAACAGGTTAGTGATAATTTCCATGGTATCCATGTAACTATCCTTCTAAGGACCGGATGCAGATAGCGATATCTGCACAATTCGAGTCGGTAAATGTACGTTGCTTATCTTAGCGGATACCAAAAGAAAGGCAAATTGAGAGATAATGAAAAGGTGAATTTGTAAGAAATCAGCGGAAACCCTTCAAGGTGTATTGCGATCATCTGTGTGTTTAGTAGTGAGTCGGGAAGAACGAGAAGTCAAAATGCTCATTGAGCCCAGAATACATTGAGTCCAGAACACATTGAGCCAAGAAGGAAGAAGTAATGTTTAGTCTTGCAGAAAATGGCGAGAAATGGACAAGGTTCGTCGAGTCTGATTCCGCACAGCAGTGGATGAGCGCTCGCAGAATTATGCAAAAGATACAAACGATAACTACGCGCGTGATTTTATTGAAAAAATGGATCTAAAAACAAAAAGTCTTGTTTTTGATATGGGCTGCGGCACAGGGTCACTTGCGGTTCCTCTCGCGAAACAGGGACATGGGGTTATTGCGGCAGATTTCAGCAAGGGAATGCTTAAACGCTTGCGGGAAGCTGCTCATGCCCAGGGAGTTTTGGTGCTAGAGCCTATTATCGATAGGCAAACAGGCACTTTACGTATCCCCCATATCGATGCTCAAGGGTGCTTTGTTGGAGATGAAGGACCTCTCAAAGCGTCGGATGGCAGTCCTTGTCAAGAAGGTTCATCATCCCGTTGTCTATGAGCTGGAATGATGATTGGGCTTCTCTTGGGTTATACGACAATATCGTAGAGTATGCGCTTGCGTCACGCTCGATCATTACGCATGATCTAGCCGATTCGCTATCTAAATTATCTCGTGTTGCCTCTAAAGGTGTTTTTGTAACGGCTATTTTAGGGGCATCACCTCGTATTAACTCGGCAGTGGCTGAGGCGATGGGAATAGTTTTAGAAAAGCACAATGATGCTGTGTTCGTGTTTGGAGTTGCCCATGAATTGGGATTCGAACCAGAAGTTTCCTATATTCATTCTCCGCGAACACGTACCTATGCTTCTCGCGATGAAGCATATCATGCTCTGCTGAAAACGCTTGACTATCGTGATCCTTCTATCGAGCAGGTTGATCGAGAGACCGCAACACAACGTTTACGTGATTGGCTTCTTATCCACTTAATTCCAGGAAAAGAAGAAGGAACATGGCAGCTCGATAAGCCACAGATAGTTCCGTGGGCCTTTATTAGTTGGAAAACTTCATAATGGCGCAAACGTACAAGAATCTAACGGAACAGACAAATGCGAATCTAATAGCGTAGGCATAAGTGAATCAAATGGCGGAGACGTATGCGAATCGAACACACCCGAGACGTTCTGCGCGCCTCGCAACGGCTTTGAAGGCCGCGGAGCCCACCAGGACTCATCCGTCTCCGTACTCTTTTTCAATCTGCAAACATATTCGTTGAGTGTTTGCTTGGTTTGCACAAACGTATTTGTTAGGCGCTTGCAAGGCTCGTAGCTTGCCTGAGCTTTTCTTGACGTGCTTTCGTAGTTTATCGCAACGAACTGGCAAAACATCATCTAATAATAAGGAAAAATAATTCTATTTTTCGAAGCTTTTCAAGAAAAAACCTCCCTTGCTTCGGTGATGGCGGTCCAGAATGAATTGGGCTACTGCATGCCAGTGGCGGAGGTTTGTCGTTTGCGCGATCGCTATGCGCCGGAGGCATTGGTGCACACTGATACCGTTCAAGCGCTAGGAAAGATAGACTTACCCCTTCATGATTGGGGTGTGGACCTTGCTTCGTTTTCGGCGCATAAAATTGGGGGACCTAAAGGTATCGGTGCGCTGTACGTGAAGCGTGGAACAAAGATGTTCACTACGGCATTCGGGGGAGGTCAGGAACGAGGGCTCCGTTCTGGAACTGAAGCAGTATTTCTTATTGCGGGATTCGCAGAAGCTATGAGACTGACGTATCGTTCTCGCGAGGCAGACAACGAAGCGATGCGTAATATCTGGCACTATACCGTTAAACGACTACGTGAAGAGATCCCCTCAGTTATTATCAATCTCGCGAAGATGGCTCTCCTTATATCTGCAACATCAGCGTTCCTGGTATGAAAAACGACAAAGCTTTGAAATATCTCAGTGATCGAAAAATCTATATTTCTAAAGCGGCTGCTTGTGAATCAAATCATAAGACAGTAGCGCCAGGAACATGGCGTCCCAAGCATCCGCTCTCTTTGCAGGCGGCAGGGATTCCTCTTTCGCTTGGTAGAAACACTCTTCGTATCAGTTTTGGGTACGATACTGTGCGTGATGATGTGAGCGATTGGTGTCTGTTTTGAGCGCTTTCTGCTCTGAGGTCGGTCTGAAATAACCTGAAATAACCATTTTGATTCACTATTGCTTATAGGGGTAATACGTGTTGACGGTGGGATTTGCTTCGATGTGCATGCGCAGTTTTTCCAGGTAGCGCTTTGCTAAAGGAGAAAGTGAACGCTCGGCATGATAAACGTATCCTACGGTCATGGTCTCTTCCACTTCGAGAGGTATTGCTACAATGTCGCTTTGTCCCATTTCGCCGCTTCGAACACCAGTAGAGATGGTATAGCCATTATGATTGGTAAGAAGATTTGTAAGCGTGCCGCGATCTGAATAAGTGATGTTTTGTCGATGGGGTAAATGACTTAGCGGCTCTTCCGAGAAAAAGAAGGAATTGTTGGTACCTTGCTCAAAGGAGTAGCGAGGAAATTCTTGCAGATCGTCCGGCGTAAGGCTTTGGTGCTGAGCTAAGGGATGATGCTTGCCTACGAAAACGTGCGGATGTGCTTGGAACAGCGGCGTGAACGTGAGGCCCGCATCGCTAAACGCTTTTGTTAGCACCTTTGAATTAAAATCGCTTATGTAGAGGATACCCAGTTCGCTTCGGTAGTCCTTTACGTCTTCGATAATGTCTGCCGTTCGGGTTTCTCGCAAAGAAAAGTCATACTCTTCTTCGTGGCATTCTTCCGCTAAATCTACGAAAGCCTGCACGCAGAAAGCATAGTGCTGCGATGAGACGGAAAGTCTTCCGCTGTTTGAAGAGTGGGTGTTGGTGTAGCGGGCTTCAAAAAGGTCAAATTGCTCAAGAATCTGACGTGCGTAGCCAATAAATTCGGTACCTTCGTTTGTGAGGGTAATACCGCGGTTGGTGCGGTTAAAGATAGAAATACCGAGCTCCTGTTCGGTATCTTTAATGGTTGCCGAAAGGGTTGGCTGGGAAACATAGAGCTGTTGACTTGCTGCATTAATAGATCCACATTCGGCAACTTCAATGATGTAGCGAAGTTGTTGGAGAGAAATATTAGTGTGCATAGTTTTGTGCCCTTATCTATTGTCTTTTTTCGGATTGAAGTTTTTTACGATAACTCGTGAAAGTTTTAAAGGAACTCGATTAGTAAAGCTTAATCTGTCAAAACTTTACATTAATCTGTCCGCGTAGTTCAGCTTGTTAGCAAAGTTACGTTTGTCTGCAGAGCTTAGCTCGTTTCCAAAACTCAGTTCGTCCGTAAACCCAATCAGCCCGATTTGTTTTTGTCAATTGCCAAGTTCATTTTAGCGTGTTTTACCTTATCGCATATCTGCTTGAAATATAAGAACAACGATATGTCTTTAGGAGAGATTATGGATACGTAAAGGGATGATTAAGGATATTTTCCCTATTGACGATACTGTTTCTTCTGGTAAAGTATTTTTTCGCTGATGTTTTATAGTTCGGGCGATTAGCTCAGGGGGAGAGCGCCACCTTGACACGGTGGAGGTCAGTGGTTCGAAACCACTATCGCCCACCATTGAATCACCTGGTCAGAAGCTTGTTTGCTTCTGGCTTTTTTGTTATAAGAGGAAAATGCGTCCAAAAATTCCGAAATAATTCCGAAATGATTCTCTGTAAACCGGGTTATAGGCAGAAAAACATGTCGGAGTCATTAGAACCAGCCGATCTTTAGAGTTATTCATGCGAAATTCTGGTCTATAACCTGAAGCCTTCAAAGCCAGTTACCGAATGATCAAAACTAGAGTAACACTTTCTCTTGATTCATAACACTCTTATGGTAGGATTTGCTGTGTTACGAAAAATGTTCTCGTAACAAGCGCACTTTACGACCTCATTCAACCTTGTAGAGTTGTCATTGTCTGTTTGCTACATGTGAGCAAATTTAGGTGAGATATCAGATTAGGGTTGGATACCTTGCTTAGGGAGAAAACATGGCAATTACCAGAAGGAATTTTGTGAAACTTGCTGGCGTGGGTATTGCATCTCTTTCGTTGGGCAGTTTACTTTCTGCTTGTTCGAGTACTCGAACACTTACTGAAGGTGTTTCGGTGACGGGCAACGCTAACGAAGTGGTGGTTTCCATGACGGTGAATTCTGAACCTGCTGCAGGTTTTGATCCTTTGTTTTCGTGGGGATGTGGCGAGCACGTTCATGAACCTCTTATTCAGTCAACGCTTATTACAACTGATGCTGATCTTAATTTTGTTAACGACCTTGCTACCTCGTATGAGTGCAGTTCTGATGGTTTAACGTGGACTTTCCATATTCGTGATGATGCTCACTTCACCGATGGGGAGCAACTTACCGCACATGATGTGGCTTTTACTATTAATGGAATTAATGCCGCAGAAGCAGCAGAAGCTGATCTCTCTATGGTTGAAGAGGCGGTAGCGGTAGATGATTTCACGGTAGAGCTTCACATGACTAAGCCCTTTAATGCGTTGCTCTACACATTAGCGGTAGTTGGTATCGTGCCTGAGCATGCGTACGATTCAGCAACGTATGGTGCTAACCCCATTGGTTCTGGTCGCTATAAGTTGGAGCAATGGGATAAAGGCCAGCAAGTTATTTTAACGGCAAATCCTGATTATTATGGCGAAGCACCCACTATGCAGCGGGTTGTTGTGGTGTTCATGGAAGAGGATGCTTCTCTTGCTGCCGCGAATTCAGGTGAGGTAGATATCGCCTATACCGCAGCTACCATGGCAGATTCAACGCCCGATCAGTATGAATTATTTAGTTGTAAGTCAGTTGATAGTCGTGGTATTTCATTTCCAAGTGTGCCAGCAGGAGGCACCAAAAAAGATGGAGTAAACGACTATGCGCTTGGCAATGATGTCACACAGGATCTCTCTTTGCGACGCGCTATGAATTATGCGGTTAACCGAGAAACCATGATCGACAACGTCTTTCGGGTCATGGAACTGCTGCTTATAGTGTTTCAGATGGAACGCCTTGGGCGTCTGACGATATGAAAGTGGAAACCAATGCTGATTATGCTCGTGCGATTTTGGAGCAGGGAGGCTGGACGGCAGGGGAAGACGGC
>ENA-OQAS01001489-OQAS01001489.1-human-gut-metagenome-genome-assembly--contig:-NODE-1489-length-10854-cov-2.366738_pt1 | contig 10854 bp, 15 predicted proteins | sample MGYA00242733_ERZ504523 | MGnify/ENA primary metagenome ERZ504523 (study PRJEB26092, sample SAMD00036239) | human gut metagenome | host: Homo sapiens | study: EMG produced TPA metagenomics assembly of... | reverse complement strand
TCGGATAACTTTGTCACATCCTCGCCGCCGACTATAGATTTTCCGGAATCTACCGGCCATACACCCGGCTACGGCATTCAGTGTTGTCGATTTCCTGCACCGTTCCACCGATCACTGTGACAAATTCGCCTTCCTCAAGTGTCAGGTCGACACCGTCCAGAGCCACTTTTTCATTTATCGTACCCGGATTGAATACTTTCCGGATATTTTCAATTTTTAACATCTCACTCATCGGTTACAGCCCCCTTGTTGCTTTTTTCTTATTCTTCAGATATGGAATCGCAAGGAAAATTGCTACCACGATTGCTGAGAACAGTTTCAGATCATCCGATGGGAATTTCAGCCACAAAATGATGCTCAGCACAAGGTAGTAAATGATCGCTCCAACGATCACGAAAACAGCGTATATGCAAATGCCAGTTTCTTTCCTGCACACAGTTTTCCAAACAGTACATCTCCGATAATAACGGCAGCCAGACCGATAACGATTGCGCCTCGTCCCATATTGACATCCGCTGCACCCTGATACTGTGCATAAAGTGCACCGGACAGACCAACGAGCCGTTGGAAATCATCAGTGCCAGTACCTTACAGAAGCTGGTATTGATTCCCTGTGCACGCGCCATCTGCGGGTTACATCCGGTTGCCCGGATGGAATGCCCCTGCTCGGTTCCGAAATACCAGTAAAGAATCGCCACGATCACTACCCCAAACAGGATACAGGTGGTAAATACTTTTAATTTTTGCTGCTGTATCACCGGATACATAACGAAGCGATACCGCAAGGGAATATTTATCCACACTGATCGCCTGATTGGACTGTCCCATAATATTCAGATTGATGGAGTACAGTGCAATCTGCGTTAAAATTCCGGCAAGAATTGGAGGAATTCCCAGTTTGGTGTGCAGAAGACCTGTGACCATTCCCGCAAGCATTCCTGCAGCAAATGCAAAAATAAGGGAAACCCACGGATTCATATCACTGCGGATCAGCATAACCGCCACAGCTCCGCCGGTTGCAAAAGAACCGTCCACCGACAGATCCGCAAAATCCAGAAGTTTGTATGTAATATATACTCCCAATGCCAGAAGGCCCCAGATCAGACCCTGTGCAATGGAGCCCGGCAGCGCACGAAACAGCGCCAGCGGACTTAAGGAAGCAAAATAAGCAGATATTAACACGATACCCATCCCCCTTAATTATTCAGCCTCGATAGCCTTGTAATCATCCGGAATTTTAACGCCCAGCTGATCACAGATATCTTTGTTGTATTCTTTGGTTACGTTTGGTGCAGTCTCAATCTTCATGGTTGTAATGTCCGCACCGTTTACTAAAATGTCATATGCCATTTCACCGGCCTTTTTTCCGATGTCATAATAACTGATGGAAAGCGTTGCCACTCCGCATCCTTTACAGATACCTTCCTCTCCGGCAATAATCGGAGTTCCTGCCGGAAGTGCGATATTGTTGATTGCTTCTGTGTTCTGTGCCATGGTATTGTCTGTCGGAATGTAAATGACATCTGCATACTCGGTTGCACTCTGTACCACAGAACCGATATCATTGGAATCGGAAGCGGTAAACTCTTTGTAGCTGATACCGTCCTCATCCAGGTATTTTTCAAACTCGGTTGCCTGGTATTTGGAGTTTGCCTCTGCAGAGCAGTAAAGTATTGCGACATGCTTTGCATCCGGATAGAGCTCTACGAGCATATCCTCCTGCTGATCAAGCGGAGCCAGATCGGATGTACCGGAGATATTTCTTCCGGTTGTACCACTCCAGTCACTGATCTCCAAAGCCGTTGCATAATCGGTAACGGAAGTTCCCAGAATCGGAATATCGGTTGTCGCTGCTGCACATGCCTGTAAAGCAGTGGTTGCATTTGCAAGAATCAGATCCACATTGGAAGATACGAAATTATTTGCAATTGTAGAAGCATTTGCCTGCTCGTTCTGTGCATTCTGGAGATCAAATTTTACATTGTCTCCCAGCTTTTCCTTTAAGACATCCTCAAATCCCTGTGTTGCCTGATCCAGTGCCGGATGCTCCAGCTGCTGGCAGATTCCGATGTTATATACTTTACCGGATGCACCTGCACTCTGTGTCCCGTCTTTTACTGCATCTGCGGAATTTCCACAGCGCCCAGGGATACCATCATGGCTGCTGCCACAGCAACCGACATTGCCTTGTTTAATTTTTTCATAGTTGTTCCTCCATTTATATTTTATATAGTCAGATAGACTTTAAGCCGCTTCCCGTCCTACTGGAAAGCGGCTCGTACACTGCGTAATTACAGGAAAATATATTTGCAGATAAAAAGTACTGCAAGGATATACATCAGTGGAGTAATCTTCTTACGCTTGCCACAGATCAGATTGATCAGTACAAAAGAGATTACACCAATGGCAATACCCTCTGCGATACTGTACATTAAAGGCATCGCAATGAGGCACAGATATGCAGGAACTGCATCTGTCAGATCCTCGAAATCAACCTTTACAATTGCGGATACCATCAGGAATCCGACAAAGATCAGCGCCGGTGCTGTTGCAAAGCCCGGAATTGCCGTAAAGATTGGTGCAAAGAAAATTGCAAGCAGGAATAATAATCCTGTAACGATGGATGCAAGACCGGTTCTTGCACCAGCTCCGACACCGGCAGAGCTCTCTACGAATGTTGTAGTTGTAGACGTACCAAGGACCGCACCTGCAGAAGTAGCAATTGCATCTGCATCAGTGCCTGCTTTACGTTCGGAAGTTTTCCATCTTCGTCTAACATGCCGGCCTTATCCGATACACCGATCAGTGTTCCGATCGTATCAAACATATCTACAAACAGGAAAGACAACATGACTACGATGAAGTTCATAATTCCGACTCCATGGAAATCTGCTGTAAAACACTGTCCGAACGTCTCACCAATCTTTGAAAAATCAGTCATGGCAAATGTCGGATACAGAGAATAAAATCCAGCGTCTGCATCGATACGGTAAACACCCGCTGCCTGACAGATCATTCCAAGAATCCAGGTAGCCAGAATACCGATCAGAATAGATCCCTTGACTTTTTTGATGTATAAAATTGCAGTAAGAAGCAGACCGATCAGTGCAAGTACTGCACAGATTCCTTCGGTATGCCAGTTATCTCTGAAATTTACATAAGATAACAATGTGGAATCGTTGTTTACAACGATATGTCCACCCTGCAGTCCGATAAACGCGATGAACAGACCGATGCCGGCGCTCACACCTTTCTTTAATGTGGTCGGAATGGCATTGAAAATTGCCTCACGCACATTGGTAAGAGAAAGGATAATAAAGATAATACCTTCGAAGAATACTGCCATCAGGCTACCTTCCAGGAATATCCCATATTTCCGCATACGGTAAATGCAAAGTATGCATTCAGTCCCATACCCGGTGCAAGTGCAAACGGATAATTTGCAAGGAGTGCCATTGCAAACGTACCGATAAAGGATGCCAGACAGGTTGCGATCAGCACTGCTGTCGGGTCCATTCCTGCCTGTGAAAGCAGATTCGGGTTTACAGCCAGGATATAAGCCATGGTCATAAACGTCGTAATACCGGCGATCACTTCTGTTTTCGCTGTGGTATTATTCTCTTTGAGCTTAAACATTTTCTCTAACATGTTCTCTCCTCCATATTTTATTGTTGTGTAAAAGCACCCTACTATTTTATCATAAAATAATTGAGAAATCCATTCAATTATTTATGTCTCCAGGTACTTCTTGAAAAGAGAACAAGCATCGGGAAAATTTCCAGTCTTCCGCCAGCATGTCAAAAATCAGCACAAGTTTTGAAAACCAGGAATACACCGAAAAATTACAGGTAGGTCCCACCACATCAAATCCCGGTCCGATATTGTTAAAGCACGCAGCAACCGCAGACACATTTGTTGTCATGGACAGTCCATCAATAGAAATCAAAAGAAAACTTCCGACTAAAATCACACCGTAAGCCGCCAGATAGGTATTTGTATTATTTAATACATCCTCCCCGATCCGGTTTCCATTCATGCGCACCACTTCCACACGCTGCGGGCTTAAAATTCTGCGGATATTTCTGCGCAGGTTTTTCAGAATCAGAAGAAGCCTTCCCATCTTAAGCCCTCCTGCCGTACTGCCTGCACAGGCACCGACAAACATCAGGCACAGCAACAGTGCCTTCGAAAATCCGGGCCACAAATCAAAGTCCGTGCTTGCAAACCCGGTCGTCGTCATGATAGAGGAAACCTGAAATGCCGCATGGCGGATCGTCTCTTCCCAGGAGCCGTACAGTCCCCGGACATTGAACGTAATTAAAAGAATACTGACCACAAATATGATGATATACAGCCGCAGTTCCTGATCTTTGAGCACTTCCTTTACATGCCGGACTAAAGCAGATAATAACAGCTGAAGTTGATTCCAAACAAAACATGAAGACCGTACATACATTCTGTATATATGGGCTGTATCCTGCAATACTGTCATTCCGGATTCCGAATCCACCTGTGCCGGCCGTTCCAAAAGCGGTACATACGGCATCAAAAACCGGCATTTTTCCCAACAGGAGAAACAGGAAATTGATGAATGTCAGCACCATGTATATGACGTACAAAATTCTTGCTGTTGTACGCATTTTCGGCACCAGCTTGTTCACATTCGGTCCCGGACTCTCCGCACGCAGCAGATGCATGGTATACCCTTTGCCTCTCTCTCCGTTCGGAGAAAGTGCCAGAAGAAATACAAGTACCCCCATGCCGCCCAGCCAGTGGCTGAAACTCCGCCAGTACATAATTCCGGGAGAAAGTGCTTCCACATCTCCCAAAATCGAAGAACCTGTGGTTGTAAATCCCGATACAATTTCAAACAGGGCATCGACAAAGTTTGGAATTTCCCTGGAAAAAACAAATGGCAGACACCCGAAAAAACTGAATTGCAATCCAGCTTCCGGCTACGCAGACCATCCCTTCCCTCGCAAAAAAACGACGGGTGGAATTTCTGCAAAAATAATACATTAAGGCACCAACTCCGGCAGTGATCAAAATGGACAGCCCAAACCCATAAACTGCTGCCCGGCTTCCGGTATACAGACTGATCAAAAGTGCCGGAACCATAAACCCTGCTTCCACAATTAAGATCTGGGAAAGAAATTTTCCCATCATTTTATAATTCATAGCATCCTCACTCGAAAATATCATTCAGCTGCAAAAGTGTCATCCCGCCCTTTGCAACGATAATCACGGAATTTCCAGCCTCATACATGGAATCTCCGTTTGGAATCTCCGTTTTACTTCCATGGCTGATACATGCGATCAGTATATTGCGTTTCAGGCGGATATTACGCAATGGTTCCCCGATATGTTTTGTGTCGGCATCTACGACAAACTCCAATGCCTCTGCCTGTCCTTCTGCAATATTGTGCAGTGTCAGTGCTGCACCTGTTGTATTCTGCATGGCACGGACATAACGGACAATCGTATTGCAGCAGAGTTCTTTCGGGCAGATCACACTGCCAAGGCCAAGACTGTCCTGCATACTGTTATTTTCCATATGACCGACTTCGTGATTACCTGTGGCACTCCACATGTCTGCGCATACAGCGAAATAATCATATTCATCTCATCCATGCCGGTCATGGTTACAACGGCGTCACAATCATGGATGCCTTCACTTTCAAGCAGAAACTGGCTGCTGGCATCCCCATGTATGATACATACTTCCGGTGGAAGTTTACCGGATAGTTCTTCACAGCGCGCTTCATCCTGTTCGATCAGCTGTACACTGACGCCTTCTCTTGCCAGCCAGGTTGACAGATAATAACCGATTCTTCCGCCACCGCAGATAATTACACGCTTTGCCTTATGCGTGATAATGCCAAGATTGCGCAGAAGCTGTGTCAGCATCTCAGCAGTTGCCGTAATAAACAGATGATCCCCCTCCCGGAGAATAAAATGTCCGGACGGAATCTCCACAACACCATCACGGCTCACTGCGCAGACAAGTACCTTGCATTTGACAACATTTTCCAGATTCATCAGTGCCACATCGCAGAGTTTACTGCCTTTTTGTATCCGCAGCTCCACGATTTCCACACGGCTTTTGGCAAATGTTTCCCTCTGCAGAAGCCGGATAGCGGATCAGCCGTTCAATCTCGCGCGCCGCCTGTTTTTCCGGATTCACCATAAGCGAAAGGGAATAGACATCCCGCATGGTAAAAATCTGCTTGCCGTATTCGGGATTACGGATTCTTGCAATGGTGTGAATTCTCGGATTCAGACCATGGGCAGTCATACCACAGAGCAGATTGACTTCATCCGAACTGGTGGCTGCAATGAGCAGATCCGCCTTTTTCACATCCGCACTCTCCAACACGCGCATGGAGCACAGTTTCCCTGTACCCCCATAACATCGTAACGCTCCACACTCGAATCCAGCACACGCTGGTTCGAATCGATCAAAGTCAGGTCGTGTCCTGCCGCAGAAAGCTTCTGCGTCAGCGTGAGTCCGACCTTGCCATCACCGGCGATTATTATTTTCACAGATTTGTCCTCCGTTTATATTCTGTATTTAGACGTCCCACATTATAGCACATGGCATATAGAAATACAACCGAGGAGTTTTTGGTCTTTACTGCTTCTTATCCTCCTGATATTCCTCAAAACTGAGAATTACTTTAAACAGATCGCCGTCCATCTGCACCGCAAGATTTCCATGCATCAGCTCGGTCAGGCTTTTTGCGATAGAAAGCCCCAGTCCGTGTCCTTCCGTATTCCGGGAACTGTCTCCACGGACAAATCTTCCGAAAAGTTCCTCGCTGGTCATTTTCAGTCGATCCTTCGAAATATTGCGGAAGGTCATAATCACCATTCCGTGAAATTTTTCCAGCGTAACATACACACGTGTTCCCGGCTGTGCATACTTACATATATTTCCCATCAGGTTGTCAATGATCCGCCACAAATGTCTGCCATCCACATAGATTTCAACGGGTGGTTGCGGACATTCTACAACCATCTCCAGCTGATTTGCCTCTGCCTTTTCTGAAAATTCCCCGACAATCTGTGTCAGAACGACCGTTGCATCACATACTTCCGGATTCACCGGAAGATTTCCGGTAGATGCTTTGGATGCCTCCATCAGATCCTCAATAAGCTTTTTCAGACGGTTGGACTGTCGGTCAAGCACCTCAATGTACTCCCGCATTGTTTCACTCTCTGTCGGCTCCTTTTTGATCAGATCCACATAGTTGATAATGGAAGTAAGCGGTGTTTTAATATCATGGGAGACATTGGTGATCAGTTCGGTACGAAACCGCTCACTCTTCATTTTTTCTTCTACCGCCGCTGCAACTCCGGTCTGTACATTATTTAAGTTTTCCGCATGTGCACGCAGCTCATACATCATTTTTCCCGTATCAATCGGATGCGAATAATCACCTTTTGCAATCCGTTCCCCTCCGTCGAATATCTGTCGAAACTGCACCACAATCTTTAACAGTACGCCGTATTCCACAACTTTCCAGAGGAGATAGACCATGATAATTCCGCCATCCGCTCCGGCACACAGTAAAAGAAATGCTTCTATCAGGAAGACCACAAGAAATACAACTGTGACTTTTACCGTCATAGACAGACTTGCCAAAAGTGCCAGCCTGATTTCATGCAGTTCTCTTTTTATCCGGCGAAACGGGTTTAAAAGCAGACGCAAAAGCGTATAATGCCAGAATTTTCCTGCACGGATTCTTACAATGATACTGATCACATATTCATACACAATCAGCTCTGCCAATGCAAATGCAATTGCAAAAAATGAAATACAGAATACGATTCCTGCATTTTGCATAAGCAGATCTCCCATATAAAGGCATACCATACCGCAGCCCAAAAACGCAAGTCCTGAGATTCCTGTATAAATACCAAATGGTATACGGTCAATCCTTCGAATCTGTACCGTATCAAACCCTTTTTTCCATCCTGCCGATACAAACAAAACGCCAAGCGAAACCAGCCATACAAGAGCGCTCAAAAGCAGCCACCACCCCGATGTCTTCCGCAGCTGTACCACAACGCCTGCAAGTGTGTGTGCTTTCTGGAAAACTGTGTTTTCCCGGAATCAATCACGATATGGGTTTCACCTCCGACTTCCGGTGAAAACAAAGAGGATACCGTAGCTGTGCTTCCCTTCAGGGAATCCGCTGCCGTAAGATAAAGCGTATATTCCGTCGCCTCTTTCTCCTGATGTGGATTATAATAAATACGCCCCTGTTGATCTTCGTATGCAAATGAAAAATCCTGCCACTGGAATACCTTTGCTTTCGCATAGGTGTCCGCAATGGATTCCTGCCGGATCGGATAAATTCCATCCTTTTTTGACCATAAGTAACCTGCCTCTAACCCATCAAAATCAAACCGCAGTTCGGATGATTTTAAATACGGTTCGAGCTTACCTTTTTTCAGCTGTTCTCCATTTTCCGCGCAATATCTGCCACCATCGTCCGATTCCCGGTAAGTATATTCCACATACGGTTCAAGATCCGACTCCTCTGGAACCGTGGAAAAAGAAAAGGAATTGATCCGAAACAGGGTATCGCCCGCATAACAATAAATCACACCATTATCATAGATAAAATGATCCACCTGCGTATAATGCTTGACTTTTTGCATGTACTGTCCCCTGTTTCTCCCAAGCAGCATATCCCAGAAAGAACGATCATTGGTATGAAACTCATTTTCATCTGTAAATTTCAGCCAGGCAAGTGCATTTTCCTTATTTAAGGTACCGGTATTATTTCCACAGACAAGTTCGGTTTCTTTTCCTTTCGGCTTCTTTTTGACAAGTGAATAAACGATATTTCCGTCATCAAATTTTTTCAGGGCATCTGCTTCGTCCTGCTTTTTTGAAATGCCGGTAACCGCATCACCCATCCAGTACGCATAGCTTCTAAGCAGCTCTGTATCCAGTGTTTTTTCAATGTCTTTCTGTGAGCCCTGCAAATCACTGGTCATGCCTAATGTAACTGTTATCACACCGGTCACGGCCACAAAAAATCCGCTTACAATCGCAAGTACCATAGCCAGTAATCTGATGCCCTGCGATGATTTCCAGTTTTTGGACACATGTTCCAGCTTTTGGGATTTTTTTATCCTTTTTCTCATTCATTTTCTACATCCTCCATCTTGTATCCCCGTCCCCACACGACTTTTAAATAGCGTGGCTCCGCAGGATTATATTCCAGTTTTTCCCGAAGGTGCCGGATATGTACGGCTACCGTGTTTTCGACACCGCACGGGCTGCCTTTCCATACGGCCTCGTAAATCTGTTTCGGTGAATATACTTCCCCCGGATGTTCCATCAGAAGTTTTAAAATATCGTACTCTGTTCTGGTCAGATTCACAGGTTCTCCGTCCAGGGTGACTTCCTTTAATTTATCATCCAGCTCGATGCCGCCGGCGGACAGTTTTGTCCTCACCTTCTGTCCGCTTCCAAGCAGCATATACCGCCGGATCTGGGATTTCACTCTCGCCTGCAGTTCCACTGGATTGAATGGTTTCGTCACATAATCGTCCGCGCCCACGGTAAGTCCGAGTACCTTATCGGTATCCTCACTTTTGGCCGTCAGTAAGATCACCGGAACATTGGAAATTTCACGGATTTTGCACATCGCTTCTATCCCGTCCATTTCCGGCATCATAATATCCATCAGAACCAGCTGGATATCCTCCCGGTTTATAATTTTTAAGGCTTCCTTTCCGTTATAAGCCGAAAACACCTGGTATCCTTCACTTTTTAAATAAATCTGCAAAGCAGAAACAATATCCTTTTCATCGTCACAAACTAAAACATTATACATAAAAAAACCGCCACCTCGTATTCATGATTAATCATAGATACATTGTAGCGGTTTTTTTCTTAATTTCCAATGGGGCAAACCTTTAAGGTTTGCTTAAAATCAGGAATTATTCTTATTTTGATATCTTTCTTCTTTCTAGCCATGCATCAACGCTCTCATACAGACGCTGCATTCCATCTTCAACAACCAGCTTGGAGGTAGCCACATTCACGCGCAAAAATCCTTCGCCTCCCTTGCCATACTGATTGCCTCCGCTGACATACAGACCGCTGGTTTTGCGGATAAATTTTGCAAACTGCCGGCCACTCTCCGTGATTTTGCGGCAGTCCAGCCACATGAGGTAAGTAGCATCTCCTGCAACCGGATGGATGAGTGGAATTTTCTCCTGCAGAAATTCTGTCACATACTGCTTGTTCTTTTCCACATATTCCCGAAGCTCATCGAGCCATTCTTCCCCGTATTGAAAAGCTGCAATCGTTGCCTGAATTGCAAAAGCGTTCGGTTCTGCTACTTCGTCGGTGTTGAGCTGTCTCCACATTCTGTGATGCAGAATCGAGTTTTCTGCATAGACGGCAGCCGTCTGCAGCCCTGCCAGATTAAATGTCTTCGTCGGCGCAATGCAGGTAACACTGATGTCCCTGCAGGTATCATCCACAGAGGCAAACGGAATGTATTCTGTACCGGGTTTTGTCAGATCACAGTGAATTTCATCCGAGACAACAATGACATCATACTGCTTACATAATGCCCCAATCCTCGCCAGCGTCTCACGATCCCAGATGTTTCCTGCCGGATTCTGCGGATTACACAAAATCATAAGCGTCGTCTGCGGATCTGCCAGCTGCTGTTCAAGTTTTTCCCAGTCTATGCGGTATTCTTTTCCATCATAAAGCAGTTCATTTTCCACGACATTTCTTCCGTTATTACGAATGGAATTGAAGAAATTATTATAGACAGGTGTCTGAATCAGCACATTTTCTGCCGGTGTCGTCAGTTTTCG
>ENA-OQAS01001487-OQAS01001487.1-human-gut-metagenome-genome-assembly--contig:-NODE-1487-length-10864-cov-1.615721_pt1 | contig 10864 bp, 14 predicted proteins | sample MGYA00242733_ERZ504523 | MGnify/ENA primary metagenome ERZ504523 (study PRJEB26092, sample SAMD00036239) | human gut metagenome | host: Homo sapiens | study: EMG produced TPA metagenomics assembly of... | reverse complement strand
CAGAAATATGCGTTCGGGGGAGATTTTCTTTACCTTCGACAGTTCTTTCTTTAGCTCCCGTTGCATCGGGTCCGGATAGCGGTTGTGCGGCATATTGTACGGATTTTCATTTGCATCGAGAAAAACGGATGCGGCAGCGCCATTATATTCATCGCGTGCCGAAGAGTAAGGTTTCAAACGCCGGATATTCGGTCGGGTAAGTTCTTCTAAGGTTCTCATGGACAGAAGGAGTTAATTTACGGATTATGAATTATCAATGATGAAGTATGATTTTTTAATTTTCAACTCTCAATTTATCAAGTCTGACAGTTACCGCATTCTTATGCGCATCCAAATGCTCGCTGGCTGCCATTTCCTCTATAGCAGGGCCAATAATGCGTATCCCTTCCGGCTTAATTTCCTGGAAAGTAATCTTACGTATAAAACTGTCAAGACTGACACCGCTATAAGCTTTGGCATAGCCATTGGTGGGCAGCGTATGGTTAGTGCCCGAAGCATAATCTCCTGCACTTTCCGGAGTCAGAGAGCCCAAAAATACCGAACCGGCATTAACCACCCGCTCCGCAACGGACATATAATCCGCTGTTTCGATAATGAGATGCTCCGGTGCATAGGAATTGGTCAGTTCGATAGCTTCGTCCATATTGCGCACAACAATCAGTTTACTATTGGCAAGAGACTTTTCCGCAATCTCTTTACGGGGCAACAAAGCCAATTGATGCTCCACTTCTTCTTTCACAGCCTGCTGTAATGCCGGGGAAGTGGTAATCAGTATCGCCTGACTGTCTGCCCCATGCTCTGCCTGGCTCAGCAAGTCGGCAGCTACAAAAGACGGATTGGCTGTTTCATCCGCCAGTACCTCTACTTCCGAAGGACCGGCGGGCATATCAATAGCTACATCACGCAAGCTCACCAACTGTTTGGCAGCCGTTACGTATTGATTGCCCGGGCCAAATATCTTATATACTTTCGGCACGCTTTCCGTTCCATAAGCCATTGCCGCAACAGCTTGCACACCACCGGCTTTGAAAATACGGTTTACTCCCGCCACCTTAGCTGCAAACAATACGGCGGGATGTACTTTTCCATCTTTGCCCGGAGGCGTGCAAAGCACTATCTCCTTACATCCTGCAATCCTGGCTGGAACTGCCAGCATCAGCACAGTGGAAAAGAGCGGTGCTGTTCCACCGGAATATACAACCCGACTTTCTCTATCGCAACCGCCTTCTGCCAACAAGTAACTCCCGGCTGAGTCTCTACCCGTTTACTTTCGAAGCGTTGTGCCGCATGAAACGTCTCTATATTCCGTTTGGCCAGACGAATGGCTTTTTTCAATTCCTCGCCTACCGACGCTTCCGCTTCCGCCTGCTCCGCTTCCGTCACAGCCAATGCGGTCAGAGCCACTTTATCAAATTTTTCTTCGTATTCCAATACGGCACGGTCGCCTTCCGTTTTTACACGGTCTATAATAGCCCGTACCGTATCAAAAAGGTTTTCCGTATTCATCACCGGACGTTTCAGCAATTCGCCCACTGAGATTTATCAGGATTAGTAATTAAATTCATACCATTAACATTTAAAGTATCATTTTTTCAATCGGCAAAACCAGAATACCTTCCGCTCCCAATGCCTTCAATTTACCGATAATCTCCCAGAAACATTTTTCATCCAACACTGTATGTACGGAGCACCAGCCCTCTTGCGCCAACGGCATCACCGTAGGCTCTTCATACCCGGAAGTACGGCAATAATTTCATCCAGTCTATCTTTCGCGCGTTCATCAGCACGTATTTCTTGTCTTCCGCTGTCTTTACCGCATTCATACGGAACAACAATTCATCCAGAATCTCCTTCTTCTCCTCACTCATATTCTTGTTGCCAATCAACAGAGCCTCGGATTTCATCACTACTTCTACTTCTTTCAGGCGGTTGCTCACCAAAGTAGAACCGGAACTTACAATATCAAAAATCGCATCAGCCAGGCCAATCCCCGGAGAGACCTCCACCGAACCGGTAATCACGTGTATTTCCGCTCTCACCCCCTGTTCTTTGAGGTATCGGGAAAGAATGCCGGGATACGAAGTGGCAATCTTCTTACCCTCAAACCACTGCGGCCCCGTATATTCAATATCCTTAGGCAAAGCCAATGACAGACGGCATTTGCTGAATCCCAAACGCTTTACAATCTCAGCATCTTCCGCCTTTCCATGAACTCGTTTTCACCGACAATGCCCAAATCGGCAACTCCCGTAGCTACTGTTTGCGGAATATCATCATCTCGCAAAAACAATACTTCCAAAGGAAAATTGGAAGACTGTACCAGTAACGTGCGTTTCGTTGCGCTTAGTTTAATATCCGATTCTTCAAGGAACGACATTGTTTCGTCAAAAAGACGGCCTTTGGCCTGTACTGCAATTCTTAACATGATATTATTTATATTTATGGTTTGCAAATAAAAAAACGAGGTTTACCAATGTTCGGTAAGCCTCGTTCATTATATGTTCTTCGTTATGCACATATCCTCATACGCCCACCGGATTATTCCTCAGGATAATAATGGTGATGATGTGCAACGATATTCTTCATACTTTTTCTATTTCTAATGCGACAAATGTAAACGATTTGTTTTAAACAAGCAAGGATTTATCACGAAAAGTTTGATTTTTCTTTCATTTTCATCAAACAAGAGGTAAGATTTCATCCGGTTCTACATCACAATGATGAAAACACATTTCCTTTTCCGCCTTTTCCTGCGGGAAAGTAAAATAGGTACATGTAGCCTCCGTACAGAGTTCGCCCATGCTGTTATACAATCTTGCTTCTATAACGGCAATATTACGTTTCTGCTCACGCAACGATGCCCGTAACACCAAGTGTGTATCATTGGTAGATATGGACTTACGAAAACGAGTCTCCATTTTAGAGGTCACTCCTCCGGTCTGCAACTTACGGAACACCACCCAACCGCAAATTTCATCCAGCAATACGGACTGAATACCCCCATGCAACGTATTCAACCACCCCTGATACTCCGGACGGGCTTCCAGATACTTACTATCTCATCGCCGTCTTCATAGAATTCCATTCTTACACCTGCCTCATTATCGGGAGAACAGCCAAAACAATTATAACCTTCTATGTTTTCCATGGTTGATAATCTTCTTCATACGATATCTTTATTAATTGACAACACTATTCATAGTACACACATTTTCTTTTCCACCCCTATAAAAATTATAGGCAAACTGTTCTTCAGACTATCCTACAAACTGTCCGTATAAGAAGTCACTTCACTTCTTTTATTATACTCTTCTCATGTGTTTTTCTATTGATATACTTTCTTATGAAAACACTGCTAAGTTGTACAAACGTATGTAAATTCCAGAAAATAAAAAAGGAAAAGGACGTATTCTACTCTTTATTAAACGGAAATTCACTATCTTCGTATCAATAAAGCAATAATAGAATGCTAAGAGGAATCTGCTTTTGCATATGTATGTCGTGATGCTTCTTTGTTTGCCCAAAATGAAGAAAGCAATATTGCACCTGACCGTACTGTCCATAAACGTCGGAATTATCAAAGAGCAATAAAATTCCTCGATTTCAGCGATTTCGATACAGCATATATCAGCCCCAATCGATATAACTACGCCTTAATGCTCGATCATTTCACTAATTACGAATACTATTCCGTAGGAAGCGGTACCCCCGAACCGCAACGTTTGCGTTTCTCACCAAAACCACATAATAAAATAGGCGTTTACTTTGGCTGGCGCTGGCTTTTTCTAGGATGGGCTGTCGATGCAGACGGACTTACGGAAAGAAAAATGGGAAAAAAAGAGGCAGAGAGTTCGACTCAGTCTTTACAGTTCTAAACTAGGTGTGGATATTTTTTATAAACGTACCGGAAACTCTTACAAAATACACAAAATAACAGGATTCTCCGACCGTATTCCAACCGATTATTCTGAAGATTTCAACGGGCTGAAAGTAAAGATGAAGGGTTGAATCTATATTATATATTCAATAACAGACGCTTTTCTTATCCTGCCGCTTTCAGCCAGTCCACCAACCAGCGGCGCAGTGCCGGCTCTTTTATTACCGGATTTTCCGTATCTGCGCATAATCTGGATTTTGATTACACCCAATTGCCTCCTATCATTCAGGAAACGATGAATCCGGGCATGAAAGTAAATCATATAAAATACACCAATATCAGCCTTAACTTCGGCTATGCCTATAACTGGGTATTTGCACGCAACTGCCTTGCCTGCTTGTCACTTAATCCGGCAGTAGCCTACAAAACCTCACGCATCAGAAAAGCGGAAGAAGAAACAGACGAATGGTACAAAAACTTCAATATCGACTTCATCCTGCGTGTAGGTATCGTGTACAACAACAGCAAATATTTTGCAGGTACTTCATTCGTAGGCAGAACATACGATTATTACCGGAACAATTTCTCATTGAACAACGGCTTCGGGACACTGCAAGTGTATGCAGGCTTTAACTTCTGCTTGAAAAAGGAACACCGCAAGAAAAAACAATGACAGCCCGTTCTTATCAGAAAGAATAAGTACAAGCCACTCCTACTATATTTTTTCGCGCCTTACTCTCCCACTGACGGCAATAAAAGACGTCCGCTTCCCAACAATCAGAAAACAACGGAAGCACCACTCCGCCACGATAACGCATACGCTGTACATCAAACCGTTCTCCACGGTTCAATCCGTTATACATTTCAACAGAAGCATAAGGCTCTATCTTGCATTTCGGAATATCATACGCCAATTAACACGCGAACGCCAACGAAACTCATCGCCACTGCTGTCGAAAGTATGTTGAAAACGCTCACGAAGTGAAACCTTCAGTCTTTGTACACGCGTGGAAAGCATTCCGTCAAAATGATAACGGTGACGGAATTTCCAACCGGCTTCTCCACGATTGCGGTAATGGATTTCGTAACCGGCCGCTACTTTCAGAAAAGGAAGCACAGAATAGGCTCCCCCCACATCCAATCCCCAGCGGTCTGTCTTACCCAAATCATCCTTTGTACGCCATTCCAATTTTCCGGACAAGGTAAATGCCGGCTTTACTTTATATTTAAACCGGCACTTGCCCATGTAGTAAAGTCTTTCTCCTGTGCATGCAGAAAAGCAGGTACAATACATAATACCACTACTACCAAACCATAGATTTCCACGTATAAGAATCCTTTTTTATCATAACTGTTCCTGAATATATCATTTAACATTGATTTCACGTGTGCAAAGCTAAAGATTAATTCTGTAAACAAACTGTAATATCAGATTTCTTTACACAAAACCGATTGTTACGGCAAAAAATCCAAGTTGTTTTTTCAGGATAGCGGAATTATGGCTAAAAAACGACTTGCCCGTGCGAAATTTCTTTCAAATGCTTCTCTATCTTTTCAAAGAAGGACGCCAGATGCGACCCATCTACAAAAGCATGATTCACATATATGGAAAGCGGAAAGACCAGACGCTCTCCGCGGGACACCACTTTACCGGTAGTCATCAACGGATGGCTGCAGCCGTTACCGGCTTCGGCAACGGTATAAGTAGTTGAAGTGAAATACATCTTGGGCACCGCACTCAAATGCACCACATCGTAATCACCTTGTTGCATCAATACCCTTTCAGCGTTATAAGGGTCTCCGTCCTCAGGGATGTTTGTAATCAGTGCATAGCCTCGGCATAAAAATGTTTGAAGTCTTCATGATAAGGAATACGAACCGTATAAAAAGTCTTTCCCGGAACAGCTATCGGAGAAATAATGTCCACCCGATCATGAAAAACGACCTGTCCGTTCTTGTCTGTACGGTAACGGAGTTCGTCCACCTCGTTGGCTGAACGGAGAACCGCATACAGGTAATAAAGAAAAAAGAGTGTCCGGACTGTTTGCAGCAGCACTGGCTCCGTACAGTCTATCTCGGTAGTCACCGAATACCATGAATTTAAAAACGTTCGGAAAAGCCGTAATTGTCACGACGTTCCCAAGTGTCAATGTCGATAATGTGTTTCATAAATAAAAAACGGATTATGAAAAAAGGACGCTTATACAGCATCCTTTTTCCAATTTAATTTATCATTTCTCTTTTTGTAGTTCTCCAATCCGGTCTGCAAGAACTCAATGTACTTCGGAATACTCTCATCATACGAATATGACTTATTGAGCGGTTTGCCTTCATTGTCAATCAACACATAGAAAGGCTGCGCATTTGCACCGAACTTTACACGCTGCAAATAACTCCACTTATCGCCCACCGTACGCAAAGTACGTTCCGTACCATTCTCCATAATCTTCACCGGTGAAGAAAGCGGAGTTTTGTTATCTACATAAAGTGTAATGAGTACATAGTCATTATTAATAATATCGCTAACTTTAGGGTCGGTCCATACGGCAAGTTCCATCTTACGGCAGTTCACACAACCGTAACCGGTAAAGTCAAGCATCACCGGCTTGCCATGCTGGCGGGCATACTCCATACCGAGGTCGTAATCATCGAACTTGGCATGCACCTCATTATTGTAAAGATTGAAATCCTGAGTCTGCATGGGCGGCGCAAAAGCACTGACAGCTTTCAGCGGAGCTCCCCACAAACCGGGAATCATATATACTGCAAATGCCAGTGAGGCCAACGCCATAAAGAAACGGGGCACACTAACCTTTGAATCGTCATCATCGTGCGGGAACTTGACTTTGCCCAACAGATAGAACCCAAGCAGGGCAAACAGCACAATCCATAAAGCCAGGAATGTCTCACGGTCGAGTATGCGCCAACCGTAAGCCAAGTCAGCAACGGAAAGGAATTTCAACGCAAACGCCAATTCCAGGAATCCAAGCGTTACCTTGATTACATTCATCCAACCGCCTGATTTGGGCATTGACTTCAGCCAGGACGGGAACAGTGCAAACAAAGTGAACGGCAGTGCCAAGGCAATGGCAAAGCCCAACATGCCAATAGCCGGAGCTATCATGTTACCGGTAGTGGACACTTGTACCAACAAGAAACCGATAATAGGACCTGTACATGAGAATGACACCAATGACAATGTAAATGCCATTAAGAATATGCTCAGCAAACCGCCTGTTTTTTCTGCTTTTGAATCCACGGCATTACTCCATTTGGAAGGAAGCGTAATTTCAAAAGCCCCAAAGAAAGAAGCTGCGAAAACGACCAGCATCAAAAAGAAGAAGATGTTAAAAACAGCATTCGTCGACAATGAGTTCAAAGCATTGGCGCCAAATATCCCGGTAACCAACAGCCCTAAACCAACATATATCACTACAATAGACGCACCGTATGTCCAGGCATCGCGGATACCTTTCTTCTTATCTTTACTACGTTTCAGGAAGAAGCTGACAGTCATAGGGATAATTGGCCATACGCAAGGCGTAAACAAAGCCAGCAGTCCACCTACAAATCCTGTGATAAAAATATAAATCCAAGACATATCTTCCTGCGAAACGGTTTCGCCTAATGCTTGCAGTTCATCGATAACCGGCTTCCAAAGGTCGGTGGTTCCATCACCGGCAACATTTATTCCGGTATCGCTTTCCGCACCGCCAATAATGGCCATAGCTGCGGTTTGAGCGGTATCGGAAGATTTTTCCAATTCTACATTTCCGGCATCCGCAGCCTTATCGGCTGCCGGTCCATTAACGGCTGTACCTTCCGCCTTGCCCGAAAACTTAAACGGCACTTGTGTAGGCGGTAAACAATTCTCATCATTACATGCGCCATATTCCAAAAAACCTTCTACCTTATATTCGCCACCGGTCAGTTTCAACTTCTGTACGAACTGAGCGGTATTTTCAAAATAGCGCACTTTCATTTCAAACAACTTATCGAATGCGGCCACCTCTTTCCCTACCGGTTTTAATTTTCCGACAAGTTCCGCACCTGAAATGGACTCGACATTGAATGTGGCCGATATAGGTCCGCCATCACCCAAATCGGTCGAGTACACATGCCAGCCCTTATCAATAGTTCCGGTAAAGACAACTTCCGCTTCACCAGCCTGCGAAGTCTTTAATTCCGACTTAAACTTAACCGGCTCTTGTATCTGTGCTTGTACCACTACGGCAAACAGCAACAGAAGTATGGAGAATATACTTTTCTTCATGTTATTATCCCATATTTTATTTATACTTCATAGTCTACACAAGCACGGCTTTCCTTAACCTCGGCTATAAGCTTACCGGCAGCTACATGATCGGGATGTGCAGCATAGAATTTCACATCGTCCAAAGTATCGAACTCACTGTAAAGAGCTATACTCCAATCTCAGCCGGATTAATGTTCAATCCCACTTCAATCTTACGTATAACTGGTATTTTAGCAGGCAGCGCTTCAATAGCTTCTTAAAATCATTCATCGCCGCTAACTTTTCGTCAGCAGAAGCTTCGTCTTTCAGCTTAAATAATACAATATGCTTTACCATAACTTTGTTATTTAAATGATTTAATCTATATTTGTCAATCGAAACAATAACATTTTTAAGACACAAAAATACTCGTTTTTTTCAAATATATACTTAAACGGATGTTAATAATAGGAATTGCAGGCGGAACCGGGTCGGGAAAGACACCGTCGTACGTAAAATTGTTGAAAGCCTGCCGGCTGGTGAAGTAGTTTTATTACCTCAGGACTCTTATTACAAAGACAGTAGCCATGTGCCAGTAGAAGAACGGCAGAATATTAATTTCGACCACCCGGATGCTTTCGACTGGGGACTTTTGTCCAAACACGTATCCATGCTTCGCGAAGGCAAAAGCATCGAACAACCTACCTATCCTACCTGACCTGCACGCGACAGCCCGAAACAATCCACATCGAGCCTCGGGAAGTCATTATCATTGAAGGCATCCTTGCCCTATGTGACAAGAAGCTGCGCAACATGATGGACCTCAGAATCTTTGTTGACGCAGACCCGGACGAACGCCTTATCCGCGTCATCCAGCGCGATGTCGTAGAGCGTGGCCGCACGGCCGAGGCTGTAATGGAACGCTACACGCGTATTCTGAAACCTATGCATCTGCAATTTATAGAGCCTTGCAAGCGATATGCCGATCTTATCGTACCGGAAGGCGGAAACAATCAGGTAGCAATCGATATTCTCACAATGTATATCAAAAAACATTTATAAATAATTCGAACAGCACATATGCCGAGCGTACTTCCCCAACCGGGCGCAATTGCCAGCTTTCCACTGTCAATTACTGATTGCATTAGTCTTGCTTTGCAGTGTTATGGGGTGTCGCGGCAATCATAATGCAGCAGCCGAACAAGAAGAAGCCGTTGATTTACAACAGATAAAAGATAACGGAGAACTGGTAGTGCTGACTTTATACAGTTCTACATCCTATTTTATTTACCGCGGCAGGACATGGGATTTCAATATGAATTGGGTGAACAGTTTGCCAAAAGCCTCGGCGTCAAGTTAAAAATAAAAGTTGCCAAAAACATACACGACCTGATTGAAAGACTTCTTGCAGGCGAAGGCGATCTTATTGCCTACAACCTGCCCATCACCAAAGAATGGAAAGACAGTCTGACATACTGCGGTGAGGAGGTGATTACCCATCAGGTCATCGTACAACGTACAGGCGGCCGCGTCAAACCGTTGAAAGATGTAACGGAACTTATCGGAAAGGATGTGTACGTAAAACCCGGAAAGTATTATGAACGGCTTGTCAACCTGGACAAGGAGCTGGGTGGCGGCATCCATATCCATAAGGTCAGCAACGACAGCATCACGATTGAAGACCTTATTATGCAAGTTTCACAAGGCAAAATACCGTATACCGTAGCGGACAATGATGTAGCCCGTCTCAATACCACCTACTACCCGAACCTCAACATCGGGCTTTCTATCAGTTTCGACCAACGGGCTTCGTGGGCTGTACGTAAAGATTGTCCGCAGCTTGCAGAAGCTGCCAATAAATGGCATGAGAAAAACATGACTTCTCCGGCTTATACCGCGAGTATGAAACGGTATTTTGAAATTGGCAAAGCTATCCCACACTCTCCTATTCTATCTCTGCGAGAAGGGAAAATATCACACTTCGACCATCTATTCAAGAAATATGCACCAGACATTAATTGGGACTGGCGTTTATTGGCATCTTTAGCTTATACTGAATCCAACTTTGATACTACCGCCGTTTCATGGGCAGGTGCAAAAGGACTGATGCAACTGATGCCTGCCACAGCTCGTGCCATGGGAGTTCCTCCGGGAAAGAACAAAACCCCGAAGAAAGCATTAAAGCTGCCACGAAATATATTGCCGCCACAGCCAAAAGCTTCTCGAAAATTCCCCAAGAAGAACGGATTAATTTTATTCTGGCATCATATAACTCCGGTATAGGACATGTATTCGATGCTATGGCATTGGCTGAAAAATACGGCAAAAACAAATATGTGTGGCGGGATAACGTGGAAAACTTCATCCTCTTGAAGAGCAATGAAGAGTACTTTACCGATCCGGTTTGCAAGAACGGGTATTTCCGTGGGATAGAAACTTATAACTTCGTGAGGGATATAACGGCAAGGTTTGAACAGTATAAGAAAAAGATAAAAAGCTGATTCACGGGATAGGACATAAAAATTACAGCATTTTCAGACATAAGGACAAGAGAATAGAGTAGGTTGCAATGTATAGCTTTTTGCTGCATATTTTTCTGTTCTCTTGTTCTTATATCTGCAATACGACAGTGAAAACCTCAAAACAAATTCAGCCGATTAGCCTTTGCCTCTTCAAGAGATACCGTTTCAACTGTTTCTCCTGATTTTCTCGCGCAACTGCCTGATACTTGTTAGAAAGCTTCTTCACGAACT
>ENA-OQAS01001486-OQAS01001486.1-human-gut-metagenome-genome-assembly--contig:-NODE-1486-length-10869-cov-1.738410_pt1 | contig 10869 bp, 26 predicted proteins | sample MGYA00242733_ERZ504523 | MGnify/ENA primary metagenome ERZ504523 (study PRJEB26092, sample SAMD00036239) | human gut metagenome | host: Homo sapiens | study: EMG produced TPA metagenomics assembly of... | reverse complement strand
CCATACTTGCCTATCCCGATGATCGGAGTGACCGGTCGAAGACAGATGTGCACGGATCTGATGTCCGTCCCGTGATCAGATGCACCTTCAGAATCGTCTGCTGACCATTATCCGCAAGCGGAATATACTCTGTGGCTATCGGCTTTGCCTCGCCTTTTGCTTCTTTCAGAATTTTCACCTGATTGGTCATCTCATTTTTCAGAAGATATCCTTCGATCTTCTGACGGTCTTTTATCACCCCATCACGATCGTGAGATAATATTTTTTCACGGTCCTGTCTCTTAAAATCTCGCTGAGCTGCTGTAATCCCGCAAGGCTTTTCCCTGCGGTTACAAGACCACTGGTATTCCGGTCCAGGCGGTTACAGACAGATGGGCGGAAAGTAGCAAGCTCAGCTAGTTTCAGATCGCCTTTTTTCAGCAGATAAGCGATCATATATTCATTCAGGGAAAGTCAGACGGTGCTGCTTTCTGAGAAAGCATGCCTGATGGTTTGTTCAGGATCAGAATATCCGGATCCTCATAGATTACCGACAGCCGGATGCTGCTTTTCATTGCCCGTGCAAGATCTGCCGGAAGCTGCTTTTCTGCTCCCGGTGCTCCTGCGAATTTCTGCCAGGTATCATCTGAGAGAAATACTTCAACCAGGTCTCCTTTTGTCAGTTTTTCATTTCCCTGCGCTTTTTTCCCGTTTAACTTGATGTTCTTTTTCCGCAGCATCTTGTAAACAAAGCTCATCGGCGCATTACTTAAATATTTTCCAAGAAGCTTGTCCAGACGCTGTCCTGCTTCATTTGACGAAACGGTTATTTTCTGCATGCTTTTAATTCCTCCTGCCTTTTACAGTGAAATGTCCAGAAGGAGTCCTTTGATCATCTCTTCGTGTTTTCTTGTATCCTGCTGTTCTACAGAAGCAATGTTGTTCATTCCCTCGGCGCGGGTCAGAAATGCTTTGTAATCATGGAAAAGCTTGACCACCACCTTGTCGAACTGGTTCTGCTTCATAATGGATTTGATATGCTTTGCGGCATAGTCCACATCCACTTTTTTTCACCGGCACATAGCCACAGATCGTATTGTTGTAAATTGCAACAGCTGCTACCGGCATTGCTTTTTCTCACTGGTGATCACAAGATCGTATGCAACGGTAAGTTCTTCGGTGACAGCCGAGATTTCAAGCTCAGTTGCCTCATCAATGGAATCATGCGGCATGACCATGATCAGATTGACCAGGATCCGGCTTGCCGGAAGACATCCGAGTACCGCTACTACAGTGAGCAGATTGAGCTTTGTCTTTGTTGTTACATAACCGGCGATCATCAGTGCGGCAACCAGTCCAAAAGAGACAACAGCTTCCAGTATCAATAATCGTTTTCTTCTGCGCAGATAACCTGCATCTCCTTTTTGTATCTTCATCTTGTCTTTCGCTTACTCCTTCGTTATTTTTTCTATCATTGACATGGCTTTTAAGATCATTCCATGCGGAAGCACTTTGGTTGCAGCTTCTGCCCCTTTCATTGCCGTGCCATATACAGAAACCTCTTTTTTGTATTTGGCATCAATAAGCGCCTGCTTTACAACCTGTACCGGATCTGCCATCACAGCCTCTTTCATGCCACCGGGCAGCTTCCCTGACACTTCAAAAAACGGGGTGTCCACAGGTCCCGGGCAGACCGCTGTGACGAAGATTCCTTTTTCCTTAAGTTCAGCTGCAAGGCTTCTTGAAAAGCTCAGTACATACGACTTTGTCGCTGCATAAACTGCGAATTTGCCTGCGGGCAAAAGGCTGCTGCGCTTGCCAGGTTGATGATCCTGGTTCCTTTATGCATCCAGGCAGACAGGTGCAGGTCATTTCGGTCAGTCCCCGGCAGTTCAGGTCGATCATGCGGAGCTGAAGTTTCTTGTCTTCCTATGCAATCTCCTCTACTGTCCCGGTCTTTCCGAATCCTGCTGCATTGACCAGCATACGGATATCAGGATTCTGATTCTCCAATCGGTTTTTCACCTGCTTGTATACCAGATCCTCTTCCATGTCCCCTGCAAAGATCCGGATATAGGTCTTGTGGCTTTTCTTGATCTCTTCCAGTTTCTTTTCACTGCGGGCAATCACCCAGATTTCGTCCAGTTCCCTGTAAAACGTTCAATCTGTCTGACAAATTCTTTTCCCATGCCGGAGGATGCCCCGGTAACAATCGCAATCTTCATAAGCGGTTCTCCTTTCTCCTGTGACTACTTCCGTTTGTGTACATTACGGATGGATTTCTTTTTCTGCGGTCTTGACGAGGACTCGCCTCTGCCGTTTCCTGTAGATGCAGGCTTTGTATTCTTATGCCCTGCATTTGAATTTTTATAATTTCCGTTTGTCTTTCCTGGATTTTTGTTATTTCCATTCAGGTTTTTGCTCTTTCGGTCCGTACCGTCATGAGTTCCGCCATGGTTTCTTCCGCTGTATCCATTCTTCTCCTGCGTTTTTTCCGAATGAAGCTTTCTCGGACGGATCAGACATTTTTCATCGAAGCCTACCAGATCCATACGGTCCGCAATTCGCAGTGCCTCCATGACCAGATCATAATTTTTCGGGTTCCGGTACTGGATCAGTGCTCTCTGCATCGCTTTTTCATGCGGATTCTTCGGCACATACACCGGCTTCATCGTCCGCGGATCTACACCGGTATAATACATACAAGTGGAAATCGTAGACGGTGTCGGGTAGAAATCCTGTACCTGCTCCGGCATATAACCGAGATCCCGCAGGTATTCGGCAAGCTTTACCGCTTCTTTCATAGTAGAACCCGATGGGACGACATCAGATACGGAACCAGATACTGTTTAAGTCCAAGCCTTTTATTGATCTCTTCGTATTTGTGTGTAAAACGTTCATAAACCGCATTTTCCGGCTTGCCCATCATCTGAAGAACCGGGTCTGCTACATGCTCCGGTGCAACTTTCAGCTGACCGCTGACATGATACTGACACAGTTCTTTGAAAAACGTGTCATCCGGATCCGCCAGCAGATAGTCAAACCGGATACCGGAACGGATAAATACTTTTTTGACTCCAGGTATCTTTCTGAGATCCCTGAGAATGCTTAAGTATTCTTTATGATCTGCGATCAGATTTTTACACGGCTTTGGAAAAAGACACTGTTTGTTCGTACATGCCCCGTATTTTAACTGTTTCTTACATGCCGGTGCACGGAAGTTCGCGGTCGGTCCGCCTACATCATGAATATATCCTTTGAATTCCGGATCTTCCGGAATGTCTTTGCTTCAGCGATCAGTGATTCCTTACTTCGTGTCTGAATGATCCTTCCCTGATGGAATGTCAGTGCACAAAAACTGCAGCCTCCAAAACATCCCCTGTTGCTGATCAGACTGAATTTGATCTCCCGGATTGCCGGAACTCCACCTGCCGTCTCATAAGATGGATGGTAGGTCCGCATGTAAGGAAGTGCGTAGACATCATCCATCTCCTGCCGGGTCAGCGGTTTTGCCGGAGGGTTCTGTACCACATACAGATGATCCGAATAAGGCTCAACCAGCCGCTTTCCAGAAAATGGATCTGTGTTGCAGTACTGTCTGTAAAAGCTTTTGGCGTACAGAAGCTTATCTTTTTCATCTCTTCATACGGTTCCAGAATCTCTGCATCATACACACTGTCCAGATTCTTGACCTTACAGACCGTTCCATCGATATAAGTAATGTCCTTGATATCCAGTCCGGCATCCAGTGCCTCTGCAATCTCAATGATCGAGCGTTCGCCCATTCCATAAGAAACCAGGTCTCACCCGAATCCAGAAGAATGGAACGCTTAAGCTGGTTGGACCAGTAATCATAATGTGCAAGTCTCCTAAGACTCGCCTCGATACCACCCAGAATGATTGGTGTCTTCTTATATGTCTGACGGATCAGATTGCCGTACACAACCGCTGCATAATCCGGTCTCTTTCCCATCACTCCGCCCGGTGTATAAGAATCCTGCTGCCGTCTTTTCTTTGATACAGAATAATGGTTGACCATGGAATCCATATTTCCCGCTGACACCATAAATCCAAGCCGCGGCTCTCCAAATTCTGTAATACTTCTTTATCCTTCCAGTCAGGCTGTGCAATGATCCCCACGCGGAAGCCATGTGCCTCTAAAAGGCGGGTGATGATCGCATGTCCAAAAGACGGGTGGTCTACATAGGCATCTCCGCTTACATAGACAAAGTCTACCTGATTCCACCCCCGTTCTTCCATCTCTTTCCTGCTGATTGGTAAAAATCCATGATTCATTATAATACCTCGTATGTCTGATTGGTAATGTCTTCATAGCTGTGAATAAAATAGTCGGCAAGTTCCCGCTTTTTCGCATCCTGTGGGCGTGAAAACCAGTCGTCCACCGCGCACACACGCATTCCTGCATTTTTCCCGGCGAGGATTCCCATCGGAACATCTTCAAATACCAGGCAGGCAGAAGGCTCTGCACCCAGCTGCCCAGCCGCCTTCAGATAAACATCCGGTGCCGGTTTCCCTTTATTCACTTCGCAGCTTGTACAGATCGTATCGAAAGATGGGTGATCTGCCTTGCCTTTAAAAATTCTTCCACCAGTTTCCGGTCATTGCTGGTTGCGATTCCTGTCCGGATCCCTTTCTCTTTCAGCATCTCCAGAAATTCCTTTACCCCTGGCTTTAGTGTGACCTCTTTTGTATATTTATCCACAGACATATCATACCATTCTTTTTGATCTCCTCCACAGTATGCGGAAGCTCCGGAAAAATCTTCAAAAAGTACTGCGCTGTCTCGGTATAGCTCATCCCTTCCATTGCCTCATGAAAATCTTCCGGCGGATTCAGATGATATTTTCTGATATAATCTTCATCTATCGCTGTCCACACCCACATGGAATCTACCAGAGTCCCATCCAGATCAAAAATGACAGCTTTAGTATGCTCTAACATAATTTTTTTATCTCTCTTCGGTCAGTGACCGGTATTCTCCCTTTGTAAGTGTCTTATCCAGAGCAAGGCTTCCCATAGAAAGCCGCTTTAGATAGATTACCTCTTTGCCGACTGCATGAAACATCCGCTTCACCTGATGGAAACGTCCTTCAGTGATCGTAAGCTCGATTTCCGACTCCTCCCCACTTTTCAGGATTCGAAGATCTGCGCTTTTAGCCGGCGTATCGTCTCCGATATCCACTCCATCTGCAAATGCTTTCACATCAGATTCATCTACCTTTCCCTGTACTTTCGCATAATACACCTTATCCACATGCTTTTTGGGGGAAAGCAGGCGGTGTGCCAGTTCTCCGTCATTGGTGATCAGAAGAAGTCCTTCCGTGTCCTTATCCAGACGTCCTACCGGGAACAGATCATTTCTTTTTTATCTGTGATCAGATCCAGAACTGTCTTGTCCCGGTCATCTTTTGTTGCGGAAATAACACCTGCAGGTTTATGGAGCATATAATACTCTTTTTTAGCGTATCCAATCTGTTTTCCGTCAAGACTTACTTTCTGTGTGGTCTCATCGATTTTAAGTTCCGGTTTTTTCACCGTCTCTCCATCAACCATAACACGTCCGCTGCGGATCAGCTTTTTGATTTCACTTCTGGTTCCCTGCCCCATCTCGGCAAGATATTTGTCTATGCGCATCATGCAGACTGATTCCTCCATCCAGGCAGATATTTGTTCTTCAAAGTTCCGTTCGTGACTTTTCCCCATCCAAGCGGGAAACCGTCTGTACAGACAGATGCCAGCCTTTTGCCTTAGCCGGAATCAGATCCTCCACATCGATAGTCTCACCTTTCAGATAACGCATCAGTCGGTCATCATCAGAAGACAGGTTCAAAGTATGCGCGTACTCTTCCATTTTCAGGTTCATCGCCAGTGCCTGGCTCGGTTCAAAACGCTTTTTCTTCAGTTCACCAAGGAGAAGTCCGCTTCTTAAAAATCTTGCGCCTTTCAGTTCCGGAAGATTCTCCGGCATATAGTACACGCGCTCTCCATGGATATCCAGTCTCCACGGCTTCAGATCCCACTTTACATCACGGAAGAATTCCTCCAGCTCTGCCGGAATTTTCTTCGCTTTCTGTTCTGCGACCGGGGAAGACGGGCAGATTGCATCCTCACTCTTTTTCAGCAGTGCGAGGTAATGTCCCTCCCCTTTCATATGATGTGGAAAAATACGGACAGTCTTAGCAAAGTCCGGATCCTTTGACTTGGTTACTTCCGGTCTGCCCGGTGCAAATCCTTCATATCCTGCGATTTCCTGAATCTCGAATTCTGGATATTCACCGAGCAGATATTCGATCGTCCCCTCATTCTCCAGTGGATCAAACGTACAGGTTGAATACAGCATCATGCCACCCGGCTTTAACATTCTTGCCGCCTGGGTGATAATGCTTCTCTGCAGCTTCGAGAAAAATTCCGGTCCATGTTCTTCCCAGGCGCGTACCATCTTCTTATCCTTACGGAACATCCCTTCCCCCGAACACGGCGCATCGATCAGGATCTTGTCAAAATAACCGCTGAAATAGCGTTCCAGTCGTCCAGGTTCTTCACTCATGACCAGCATATTGCCGATTCCGAAAACTTCCAGATTCTTTAAGAGTCCTCTTGCTCTGGAGCTGCTGATATCATTTGCGACCAGAACACCTTCGTTCTGAAGCTTCGCTCCAAGCTCGGTTGCCTTTCCACCGGGTGCGGCACAGACATCCAGTACCCGGTCCCCCGGTTCTACCGGAAGACGGTTCGCCGGTGTCATTGCACTCGGCTCCTGCAGGTAATAAAGTCCTGCAAAATAATACGGATGCTTCGCAGGAGATATCTTCTCTCCGTCATAGTAAAAACCGTTGTCGATCCACGGGATCGGTGTGATCTCAAACGGACAGATCTTCACAAAATCCTCCACAGAAATCTTCTCCGTATTCACACGAAGTCCGTAATATCTCGGCTCGTCATAACATTTTATATAATCCTCAAATTCATCTCCGAGGAGTGCCTTCATCTTCTCTTCAAATTCATTTGGTAAATTTATCATTCTTTCGTCCTCCATATCATTTAAGTATAGCATAGTTAGAAAGAACAGGAAAGTTTTTTCTCCCCGGCAAGTCTTAAAATCCAATAGGGATTGTAGCTGGTTTCTTTGCCGTCCGGATACAGATAAATCCCCAGATGCAGATGCGTGGCAAACATCCCTTTCGTCCCCTCCGGACCATATCCGGTATTTCCCATAAATCCAATGATATCCCCTGCCTTCACCTCGTCCCCCTCCTGATAACTTCCATAAGAGTCCAGATGTGCATAATAGAAATATGCACCGGACGGTGCGGTAATCCCGATCCTGTATCCTCCTTTTCCAGCCAGCCTCTTGCCGATACTACCCCATCTGTCATACTCACAACCGGATAGAGACCGGGGATATCTTTCGATGCCATCAGATCACAGCCTTCATGTCCCCTTTTTCCTCCGTAGGTGCGCTCTCCCATCCAGCTGTCCACAAAAGATACCTGATACTGTGGATGTTTCGGTGATTCCGGAACAGGAAAATAGCGGATATCATTCCAAAGAGCTGTACAGATCTTTTCAAAAGATTTCCACTCTTCTTTTTCCGACCATTTTTCAAACAGCTCTTTTTCGTTATCCTGTGGAAACAGGTTGTTTTCCAGAAAATAAATGGCATAAAGTCTTCCTCTTTTTTCATGATCTGTCTTCACAAGAACCTGGAAAACGCCTCCTCCATCCCAAGCTTTCTGAATTCTTCTGTGCTTCCTGTTTTTAGGTTCAATCGGTTTTTTTAGCTTTCTCGTTGATCTGTATACTTGCTGCCACGCAAAAAATCAGCAATAAAAAAGGAGCAGAAGCGATCTGCGTTCCAGTCTTTTTTTCAAGATTTCTCCATTTTTCTTTTATTCTATTCACACTGAATCTCTTCTATGCACATGTGCCCCGGTATATCTGTCTGCATTTTTTCATAAACTATTGCAAAAGAATACGGCAGGTATACACGATGAAAACAAAAACTGTCTGTGTTTTTTCTGATCGGACTTTTCCTTCTGATGCTTTTTTCCCCGGAAACCGTTGCACAGGTGCCGCAAACGGACTGCTGCTCTGGTATAGGCAGGTGCTTCCGGTGCTCTTTCCTTTTCTTCTTATAACCGGTCTTATGATCCGCACAGAGAGCATTTCCCTGATCAACCATACCCTTTCTCCGATTCTGAAGCCTTTTCTTGGCATTTCTGAAAATGCTTCTTTTCGGTGGTCTGTGGATTTCTCTGTGGCTTTCCAGTAGGGGCAAAATCCTGCTCTGACTTGACTGATAAAGGGAAAATTTCTTCTGCCGAAGGAGAATACCTGCTTTCCTTCTGTAACAATGTCAGTCCTGCGTTTCTAACCGGGTATGTGGCAGTACAGAGCCTCAAGCAGCCTGAAATGACGCAGATCTGTCTGCTTTTTCCTATCCTTGCCGCACTGTGCTGCTCCTTTTTGTTCCGCAGATGGTATCTGCCGCGGAATCCTTTTGCGGTCGTAGAAGAACAGGCGGATCCCAGACAATTTCTTCCTTTTTCCGAGGCTCTTGACGAAAGTATTCTGTCAGCATGTGATTCCATCACGAAAATCGGCGGATATATGATCGTTTTCTCAGTGCTCATTTCTTTTATGGCAAAACTTTCCTTTCAGAATTTCTTCTGGAAATTGTTGCTTCTTCCCGGAGTGGAACTGACCGGTGGAATCCGCATGCTCTGTCAGCTAGACCTTACTTCTGAACTGCGGTTTCTTCTCGTTATGGCGCACAGTTCTTTTGGAGGAGTCTGCGCGCTTTTCCAGACAAAATGCATGATCCGATCCCAGAACTGGTCTTTTCCTCGCTATATAGCAGAAAAGCTGATTACCGCAATGGTAACCAGCCTGTTCGCTTTTTGCTATATGAAATTGTTCGGATAAAGAACTTATTCCCTCTGTCCCTGATCCGTCTGTCCGGCTTCTCCGCCGAATTCTGCTTCCAGTCCGCGTGAGGACTTATCCGGAACTTCCAGTTCTGCACGGTTGTTACGGACAACATCATAACATTCCTGAAGGGATGTTACCAGACTGTCATACTTGCTTGTGTAACTGTTCAGTGTATGACCGATGATGCTTTCAGCATTGGCAAGAAGATCATCTGTATACTGCACTGCCCCGATACGGATATCGTTGGCATCATTAGTCGCATTATCCAGAATCTGCTGTGCCTGGTCTGTTGCTGCCATAACGATCTCGTTTGCCTGTGCGTATGCCTGCTGCATGATCTCATGCTCGCTTACCAGTTCACTTGTCTGTGCATGTGCTTCTTCAATCATGCTTTCTGCTTTCTGTTGTGCATCCGCAGGATCGCATCCTTGTTCGCAATGATCTTCTGATAACGCTTGATCTCATCAGGTGTCTTCATACGAAGTTCACGGAGAAGTTCATCGATCTGGTCTTTATTCACGATAATCTTTGTAGTTGATAATGGCTGAAACTTACAGCTGTCAATGTACTCTTCAATTTCTTCAATAATCTGCTCAATACGGCTGCTCATAATTTTGCACTCTCCTTCTTGTCACAGACCTACTGTGACATCTTTTCTTTTATACTTTTGGCGACAGTCTCCGGCACGAACTGGGAAATATCCCCTCCGAAAGCTGCGACTTCTCTTACGATTGTAGAGCTAAGGTAAGAATACTTGAGATTGGTTGTAAGGAACATGGTTTCTACTTCCGGTTCAAGCTTATGATTCGTCTGTGACATCTGGATCTCATATTCAAAATCTGTGATCGCACGCAGTCCGCGAATCACAAGACGTGCCTTTTGCTGTCTTGCAAATTCTACAAGCAGCCCGTCGAAAGGCACTACTTTCACGTTGCCGAGATCTTTTGTCACTTCCTTTAACATTTTAACACGTTCTTCTACAGAAAACAACGGGGTTTTTGCTTTATTCATCAATACTCCGATTATAAGTTCGTCTACAATTTTACTGCTCCGGGTAATAATATCCAGATGTCCGAAAGTTACCGGGTCAAAGCTTCCCGGATAAATCGCTCTTATCATGAGTCTACTCCTCCACAGATATAAATACATGCATATTGGTCTTGTATTTCTTTTGTTTGATCATTGAAAAACCAAGTTCCTCCAAATAAGAAAAATCAGTCGCCAAAGATGCTTCCACGATGATCAGTGCATCCTTTTCCAGCAAGTCTGCTTTTGCAAGATAAGTAAGCACCTCTTTTTCCAGCATATGGTTGTACGGTGGATCCATAAACACATAATCGAATTTTTCTCTTCCATCCAGCCTGCGAAGTGCCGAAAATACATCCTCCCGGATTACTTCCGCCTGGTCTGCAAGCTGTGTCTTTTTCAGATTCTCCATAATGCACTGGATTGCATTCGGATTGTTTTCCACAAAAACCGCCTTTTTTACACCTCGGCTGATCGCCTCAATCCCGATTGCCCCGCTTCCGGAAAAAAAGATCCAGAAATGTACAGTCGCAAAGTCCGTGTGCGATCATATTGAATAAGGTTTCTTTGGTTCTGTCGGTTGTCGGACGTGTCTCCATTCCTTTTACCGTCACAAGTGGTATTCTTCTGGCTTTCCCTGCTATGACTCTCATCTTATCGTTCTCCTGATTTATGATGTCAGAAACTACTCCATCATTTCAAACATAGGGTGTTTTGTCTTTTAACCCTGACAACATATTATACTTATTTGTGATTATTTTGTCAATTTCCCCGCTTGTATTTTACCAGATACATTTTTATATCTGTCTTTTTTCAGATACAAAGCTCTATTTTTCCGACTCCATGTGTGCCTGATGGACAGTGATCTGCTGATATGGAATATCAATATGATTTTCATCCAGTGTCAACTTG
>ENA-OQAS01001485-OQAS01001485.1-human-gut-metagenome-genome-assembly--contig:-NODE-1485-length-10882-cov-2.507950_pt1 | contig 10882 bp, 11 predicted proteins | sample MGYA00242733_ERZ504523 | MGnify/ENA primary metagenome ERZ504523 (study PRJEB26092, sample SAMD00036239) | human gut metagenome | host: Homo sapiens | study: EMG produced TPA metagenomics assembly of... | reverse complement strand
AAACTTTTCCAAATTATTTTATAATATTTTCATGGATTTAACAGGAAGAATTTCAAGTGTCTATGTTTTAAGGTTAAGTTAAGGAAAACATCATAAGAAAATAATATGACAATTTTTAAAAAGTATATTACAATAAAAAGGTAGCAGGAGTAGTTAACAGAAAGGGGATTTTTATGGAAAATCTGATACCGTATCTTGTCCCGGCGGTTATTGTGGTGATCGTTGTATTGCTGTTATTGCTGGGATATGTGAAAGCACCACCGGATATGGCATACATTATTTCCGGTGTGAAAAAGAAATCAAAGTTGTCATTGGAAAGGCAAGTATAAGGATTCCGTTTTTTGAGCGTCTGGATAAACTGAATCTGCGTCTGATTCCGATTGATGTCAAGACGAGTAACGCCGTACCGACAGCGGATTACATCAATATCAATGTGGATGCCACGGTCAATGTCAAGATCAGTAATGATCCGGAGAAACTGCGTCTGGCAGCAGAGAACTTTCTGAATAAAAATACAGAGTACATAGCAAGTGTGGCACGTGAAGTGCTTGAAGGTAATGTGCGTGAGATTGTTGGTAAGATGCGGCTGGAGGAGATGGTTTCCGACCGTCAGAAATTTGCCAACCTTGTCAAAGAAAATGCGGAGCCGGATCTGGCAGCGATGGGACTGGATATCATCAGTTTCAATGTGCAGAATTTCGTTGATGGAAATGATGTCATTGAAAATCTCGGTATCGACAATATTGTAAAGATTAAGAAATCTGCAGCCATCGCAAAAGCGAGAGTGAGAGAGATATTAAAGTTGCACAGGCAGCAGCGGATAAAGAATCCAATGATGCGGCAGTGGAAGCGCAGACAGAGATTGCGAAGAAACAGAATGAACTGGCAATCAAAAATCAGACTTCAGATGGAAGCCGATACAAAGAAGGCGATGGCAGATGCCGCTTACGAAATCCAGAAAGAGGAACAACGTAAGACCATTGAAGTTACCACAGCAAATGCAGATATTGCAAAGCAGGAGCGTGAAATTGAGTTAAAGCAGAAGCAGGTTGCCGTTACGGAGCAGTCGCTGGAGGCAGAAGTAAAGAAGAAAGCCGAGGCAGAAAAATATGCAGCCCAGCAGCGCGCGGAAGCAGAACTTTATCAGCGTCAGAAGGACGCAGAGGCAAAGCAGTTTGAGGCACAGCGGGAAGCGGAAGCGCAGAAGGCACAGGCAGAAGCCATGCGTTTTGCAAGAGAGCAGGAAGCAGCCGGTATCCGGCAGTCGGTGAGGCAGAGGCATCTGCGATTCAGGCAAAAGGTATTGCGGAAGCAGAAGCCATGGAAAAGAAGGCAGAAGCATATGCGAAGTATAATAAGGCTGCAGTAGCGGAAATGATGATCAAGGTACTTCCGGATATTGCCGGAAAGTTGCAGAACCGCTCGGTCAGATTGACAAGATCACAATCATTGGAGGTGGCGAAGGCGGCAGCAATGGTGTGGATCAGATTGCCGGAAATGTGCCGGTGGTCATGGCAAAAGTCTTTGAAAGCATGAAAGAAGCAACCGGAATTGATCTGGCAGATATTATCAATGCCGAGTCTTACGATGCGAAGGTAAACCGCAATGTGAATGTATCGGGACTTGATTCCGTGAATTTTGTAGTAAAGGATGACGGAACAAAGGTTACGATGCAAAAGTGGAGCCGCAGAATAGTACAAAACCGGTAAGTACAGATGTACCGGAATCCGGAGAACAGGGATAAAACCAAAAGAAAGAGAACAGTGTCAGATGATAAATCGGGGCACTGTTCTCTTTTTGTCGGTGATGATTCATGCGAAATGTTTAAATAATAGGTGCAATTCGGAAAATTTTTTCGTTATACTAAATACATGAAGATGAGGAAATGAAAGATAATCATACGCTCCCGACCGATGAGGGATTACAGGGAAATGAAAAATGGAAACAGCAATCGCAGCATTACAGCAGGAAGCAACGGAAGAAGAGGTAAAAGGTTCAGGAAGTGTTATGTCTACGTTTTTGGCAGATATGCATCAGCTTTTTACGCGGCACTTCCTGTGGATGAAATCATAGGAATAAAGGAGAGACCACGTGGGCAGAAAAAAAGAGCAGGAACATAAAACTTTAGCCCGTTGGATCATTGATAAAACCAATACCGATCATTACAGGGCGGGGATGCTCAGTGGATGGAAACATCCGTATATCGATGCGGATGTTATGGAAATAGTGGGTGGAAGAAAACAGCTTTTGGATCAGGCAAATATTCTTGAAAATGAGACAAATGCGGGAAAGATGGGGAAGTTTAAGCCAAATTGGAAAGATGTAAAAACAAGTATTAAGAAAATTGATTATGATGTTGCGATTATTCCGGAATTGTGTGAAAGGGAACAAATCGAAGATCCAAGGGAAAGGCAGCTTCGTCTCATTGCCCGTGTGGAAAAATGGCGGAGAAAAGGACAGGATTGTGCATGGTTGTGCTCCTACTATGATGATTTATTGGATCTGTTGAACAGAGGAAAAGAGCAGAAAGAACTGGAAGATGAAACTTTTTTTGTATGTATAGATGCAGTTGCACATCAAAAGGAACACATCTGGAAACGGGTGTTCAGTGCGCGTGTCCTTCACAATTCCAAATGTTTCCAAAAAATTATGAGGATAGAATACTGTCTGTTTTAAAAGCAAAATCCCCATTTTATATAGAGGAAATGAGTGATGATGAACTGCTGGATGCGCATAATATTCATTCTTATGCGCAGACGCTTGAGTGGAAAGGCACACTGCAGTATATTATAAATGATGAAAAAGTAATTGATTCTTCATCACAGATTTATGGAACGATTATAAATACACAGACAATGGAACATGCAAGGGCGTATGCCTGTCAGGTTGCAAAAGAATCATGACAATTGAAAATAAAGCAAACTATGAGGACATGTCTTATAGAAAAGATACTCTTTATATATTTTGTCATGGTTTTTTCTCTCCAAAGGAAGTTCGGTTTTTGAAGACGATTTGTGATCTGGTTTCTGAGGAATGTGAATTTTATCATTGGGGAGATCTGGATTATGGAGGAATCTGTATTTTCCAGTTTATTAAGGCGCAGGTATTCCCAAAACTTCTTCCATACAAAATGAGTCAGGAGGATTTTGAATTAGCAGTCAGGGAGGATGCAGGTATTTTATTAAAGGAAGATACCAGAAATAAGCTGATAAGGAAAAATGCAGGACTACTGGAACCATTAAAGGAAGCAATACTTAAGTCAGGTCTGACGATAGAACAGGAACGGCTGTTGTAGAAAATAAAGAGGAAATTCATTCATGATTTTAAAAAAGAAAATTCCAAAGGAATTTTATAAACTATTTCGCACGAAAAACCGTGATGCATATATGCAGTTTCTTGTGGCAATTTATGAGGAAAATAATGAAGTGTATACAGCACTTGGATTGACGATAGAGGAATGCCGTGTGATTATTGCAGATACAATTGCAAAGGCAAGGATTATCTGGGAGGATGAGGAAATAGAAGAAGAGGACGAGCCGGATACCTTATTTCCGGAAGATTCGCCGTCTGGCATATTGAATACCTTGATTCGGTGGGGATGGTTAAAAAGCGATTTTGATGAAAAGTTAAATACGTATATTATTTCTTTCCCGGAATACAGCCAGCTGTTTACGGAATTGTTTCAGAAGCTTCAGACAGAAGATGACAGCCGGGAGAGGGAAAGTATCCTTTCGATTTACAGTGCTTTGTTTACGTATCATTCGGATACAGAAAAAAATAATGATATTTTAAAAAACGCACTCCAGACGTCCAGACGGCTGGGGCAGCTTCTTTCCAATATGCAGGATGGAATGCGTTCCTATTTTGAGGAATTGTCGCAGAAAAAAAAATTTTATTGGAATTCAGAAGTTCTGGTAGAGGAAATTAACAACAGTGACAGTAAAAAATATGCAATTCTTACGACAACAGACAGCTTTTACCGTTATAAGGAAGCAGTTAAAGAACTGGTCAGCCAGATTCTTCGCGAAAATGACCAAAAAAGGGAACAGCTTGTAAAAGAGCGTACCGGACTTGTGGAGGGAACTGTTACCAGCAAAAGAAACCAGTATCGTCTGGAATATTGTGAAAGTGCCAGTCAGCTTGTGTATCAGGTGGAGCGGGAATTTGATCTGATCGAAAAAAAATATAACAAGCTGATCGAACAGAAAACTGTCTTTGCCAAGCGTGCACTGGCACGAATCCATTATATTCTGCAGGAAGGCTCTTCGGATGAAGATCATATTGTAAAGTTAATTAACTTGTTGGATCATCATGCAAACAGCCCACAGGTGTTAGAACAAATGCGTGACCGGATCAGAGTGGGAACACAGTTTAAGAATATAACCGATAGAAGTTTTTACAACCGGAAAAATGCGGAGGATGCAGGATTTCACCCGATTGCGATGGAAAAGCACAACGAGGAGACTCAGATGACCGATTTTGTACCAAAGCCGCTTTATACGAAAAAACAGTTGCAGGAATTCAGGCAGAAAAATATCGTGGATGGCAGATTTGTCACGGATGAACAGACGATTCAGTCCGTAGAAGATCTGGAAAAACTGCTGTTTTTGTGGCAGGAGGAAACGGAGGATACCAGACAGGAGGATATGGTACACATCGAGGGTGAGCTCAAAGGAGAGCAGGGGTTTGTTTTCTCAAGACTGATGATCGATGCAAAAAAAGGAGAGTAAAAAGAAATGTTGGAATACATGGAAAATGTTTCGCAGAGTGAGGCGGAAAATATTAGAAAAACCATACAGGATCTGTTTCGGCAGACCTGTATTTTGCAGACAAAGTGTGATCCGGTTACTCTGATCCAGAAGGATAATCCTCACTATCAGGTATGTGCGAGAAATCGGGAATTTATTGCAGATTATCTGCAGGTGCTTGACTGTGAACTGGTTCATGATCCGCAGGAACATATTTTCCGGATTACAGGAGATGGCGTGCTGACGGAGCGTATGACACTTTTAACAACGAAACTGGTGATCCTTATGAAATTGATTTATCGGGATAAAATTATGGGAGAAGGACTACATGCCACGACAACCAGTCTTGCGGAGATCCGAAGATATGGAAAGGAAACAAACTTGATTACGCGCAGACTGACCGCTCAGGAGTGGCAGGAGGCATTGATCCTGATGAAAACACACCAGATGATCGAACTGCCAAGTGCCATTGGAAATCTCGAAGACGATTCCCCGATTTATATTTACAGTACCATTAATATTTTCTGTTCAGCGGCAGATATCAATGAGCTGGTTGAAATGTTCAAAGGAGAAACCGGGGAAACGGAAGAACAAAAGGAAGCAGAGTATTCGGAAAAGACGCAGGATCAGTGGGAAACACAAGACGAAATGAGGAGTGAATAAATTGAGTCAGGCAAAAAAAGTTTTTACAAGGATGTGCCTTAACAACTGGGGAGGCATTGATCATAAGGTACTGGAGTTTCATGAATATGTGAATTTGTTCAGTGGAAAAAGCGGATCTGGAAAATCGACAGTGATGGATGCCATCCAGGTCATTTTGTATGGAAGTTTCTCACCGAGTTTTCTGAATAAAGCAGCGGATGATGCAAAAATCGCAGAAGTGTGTTAAGTTATCTGCGCGGAGAACAAAAAGACGGATCTGCCAATCGTAAAGACTGTGATTTCTGTTCCGTAATTGCTCTGGAAATTGAAGATACCGGAACCCATATGATAACCTGTATTGGAATTGCGTTTGAAGTAAGAAAATCAGATTCTGAAATTAAAAAATTTGTGTATTTCAGTCACTCCGGGAAAATGCCGGAGTCTGAATATCTGACGGAACAGGGCGTCTGCTATTCCAATCAGGAGATCAAAAAGCTGGTCAGTGCCAGAACAAAATCCGATGACAATCGCGGAAAGGGAGAAGTCAACCGCATTTATGGTTCCAAAGAGGCATATCTGGAACTCTGTATGATGTGATTCTCGGGTATATTGATCAGAACCGTTTTATCACGATGGAAAAAAGTGCAATTGCCCTGAAAATGACCAATGGAACGGGACAGTTTATTCGTGATTATATGTTTCCAAAGAACACTTCCAATACCATTGCCACGATTAGTGAACAATTGGATTCTTACCGGCAGATCAAAGATAAAATAGAAGATCTGAGAAAACGAATCGAGATACTGACAGATATTCAGACATCCGGGCAGGAACTTGTGCGTCTGCAGTCCGATAAGATCCGGGCAGAGGCAATGATCCGCTGCATTGGAATTGAAGATTTGCGGGCAAGAATTCAGACCGCGGAAGAGGATAAAAAGATCATTGCAGAGAAACAGGAGCAGCTGCAGGGAAAGATAAAAGAACGTTCTGCTGTGCGTGGGGAAACCGAACAGGAACTGATTCAGGTCAGTGCAGATCTTAAGTCCAGTGATTTGGGTGGAAAACAGCAGCAGTATGAGGAACTGGATGCACGCAGCCAGATGCTTGCGGATAATACGAGACAGTGGAACAAAATCCTTCTTGGAATGAAAAACTGGGAAGAAGATGATGTGATCACCGATTATATCAGTAATCCGGTTCTAAATTTGATTGCAGAACTTGGCAGTGGAAACGTAACGGAGGAATTGTGCCAGAACCTGCATTTAAAAATTGAATCTGCCAAGCAGAATATCGAAAATGAAGTGGAGGATTACAGTGAGCAGAGGCGCGAGATCGGAAAAGAATTAAAAGAAAAAAAGCGGCTGGTGGATGACATGAAACATAACCGCAAACCATATGAGGAGAATCTGAGGTCTGCAAGAACGGCATTATCCCAACAGCTGAGTGACCGCTATGGAACGACTGTCAGGGTGCAGATTTTTGCTGATCTGTTTGATGTGCAGGAGGAAGAATGGAAAAATGCCATTGAGGGACGCATGGAAGATTAAAACGTTCCCTGATCACGGAACCACAATATGCACATGAGGCAGCAGTCCTGTTTCGCAACATGAAGCAATATGAAAATGTGGATTTAATTAATTCCAAGGCGATTGCGGACAGTGAGCCGGATTGTTTGGAAGGATCTTTATATGATGCAGTAAAGACAGAGGATGCTTATGTGGATGTATGCCTGAAACGGTATCTGGGACATATTATGAAATGCAGGTCTGTGGAGGAACTGGAGCAGGTAAGGGATGGTGTGACACCGGATTGTTATTCGTACAGCAATTTTATTTTCCGGCATCTTAAGAAAAAAGACTATACGACCAGAGCGTGTATTGGACGCCGTGTTTCCAAGGCGCGGCTTACAGAATATGAAAACGATGTGGAAGATTTAAACAGACAGGAGACGGAATTGGATCATCTGCTGCGCAGATTAAAAGCTGCAAGAGAATTTGAGTGTCTGAAAGATGAGCCATCTCATTACGTGAAACTCTCCAAGGCGGGTGCTGAGCTTGCAAAGGTAAATAAAACCAAGAAAGAACTCGAAGAAGTGATCCGCTTTTGCGGGAGGGGGCATACAAAGAACTCGAAGAGAAGGAACAGGCTTTAAAGAAGCAGGTGCGGGACATCCAGACTGAGATCGATGAAGTGCAGACAGAGCTGGCAAAGCTAACCAGCCGGTATGGGCAGCTTTCCGGAGAAAATGAGTCTAGAAGACAGCAGCTGGAGGAAAAGCTGCAGGGATATATTGCCAATGAAGAACTCGAACAGGAAGTGTGGGAATTGTTAAAAAAGCAATCCGGGCAGTCCGTGATTAACAGGAAGAAGGCAGAGATTGCAGATCTGGCAGATAAGGAGCAGGAACAGGCAGAACGTCTGCAGATGGCGCGAAATAAATATATTCTTGCATATCCGGCCAGTGAATTCAGCGGAGCTGAGAATCCAATGAAGCATATGAAAAATGCTTGAACGGTACAGGACGGATTTGAGCCGGCATACGAAGAAGAATTTGAAAAAAGTGTGCATCCATCTATAAGAGTCTCCGGGAGAATGTCATTGCAACAATTCACGGAGATATCAAAGCAGCCAAACGGCACGCATATGAGATCAACCGCCTGTTGCGGGAAACCAATTTCTCAGACAGCACGTACCAGATTAAAATTGAACCGGCCAAAAATGAAAACGGACAGTTCTTTGATATGCTTATGGCAGAGGAACTCGACAGCAAGAATCTGGACAATGCCGGAATTGACGGTCAGATCAGTTTCGGAGAAGATGCATTTTATCAGAAATATGAGCAGAAGATCAAACTTCTGACCGACAAGTTTATGCCACCAAAAGACGAGGATGAGCATTTGCGGGCACAGAAGCGCAAAGAAATGGAACAGTACGCAGACTACAGAAATTATCTGTCATTCAGCATGTTTGAACAGGTAACCGATGAACATGGAAATGTGATCCGGGAAAACTTTGTCGATGATATGGCGGGCAGGGATTCCGGTGGTGAGGGACAAAATCCAAAGTATGTAGCTCTGCTTGCTGGATTTGCCATGCTGTATATGCAGCAGAGTAAGCGGGATTCCAAAATCAAGCTGGTACTGCTGGATGAGGCGTTTTCCAAAATGGATCAGGAGCGGAGCGCAGTCTGTCTGAAATATGCCAGAAAGATGGATCTGCAACTGATTGTCTGTGTGCCGGATGAGCGTTTGCAGTCTCTGATCCGGAATGTGGACTGTGTATATGGATTCCGTCGGTTTAAAAACCGGATTTCCATGATGCATATTGATAAGGGGCAGTATCTGGAAATGATGGAAGGATAAAGCTGGATAGTTGATTTTATTACCTCTGTAGTGGTATGATAATTTTATTGAAGAATACATACAAAAGAGGAGCATGGTTTTATGAAAAAAAGGTTTTATTGTCTGCTTGCAGCAGTACTTATGGCAGGTGCTGTATCTGCGTACCGGTGGCAGAAGTGAAAGCAGAAGATGGTTATAATATTGATTCCTATGATAATGATGATTGGTATGACAGTGATGATAGTCCAACGGATATGGTTCTGGATTTGTCTAATGTAACAATTGATAAAACCAGCCAGCCAAAGCGTATGCAGGAAAAATTTTACGACTGCAGTTCTCTGGTGTGGAAATCTTATCATAAGAATGGTGTAAATTTTGGAATGGCATATTATGCACCGGTTGCAGCGGATATGGGAAAATGGTGTGCACAGCATAAGAAACTTGTCAGCGGAGGTCTGAGTCAGGCAAATATACAAAATATGAAATTGAATCCGGGGGATGTGATGTTTGAAACCGGACAGAAAAACGGAAGATATAAGGGGATCTATCATGTGGAAATGATTACCGGTTATATATTCTATGGATTTGATGGGAATGGAAAGGCAGAACTTGGAATTCAGTGGGCAACTGGAGGTGAAAAATATTACCCAATGGGCAGATGGTAGGCAGGCCGTAAAGGTCTGTCTTTTTTGTCGGAATATGTTACAATGCAAAAAAATGAGAAAGAGGGAGAAAAGGATGTTTCAGTCACTTGAATATAAACACCCGAAATTTTATCAGGTATTCCGCCTGTTTATTGTGTTTTTTGCTTCACTTTTGTATGCGTGGAATCTGCGCTGTTTTGCCAAAACGGCAGGCCTGTTTCCGGGAGGATTTTCCGGATTGTCACTTTTACTACAGCAGATCGGGTTAGATTTTATCCATGTCAGTATACCGTTTTCGGTGTTTAACATCGGACTGAATCTGGTTCCTACTTACATTGCATATAAATTTATCGGGAAAAAATTTACTCTGTATTCTATTATTGTTATTGTACTGACGAGTATTTTTACAGATATGCTTCCGGCGTATGTGTTTACAAAGGATGTGCTGCTGATCAGTGTGTTTGGTGGACTGATCAATGGATTTGCCATCAGTCTGTGTTTAAATGTCGGCACCACCACGGGTGGCACCGACTTTATCAGCATCTTTTTATCACAGCAGAAGGGCATTGATGCATGGAATTATATTCTGGCAGGAAATGTGCTCATGCTTGTAGTTGCAGGTGCCCTGTTCGGCTGGTCGATTGCGTTGTACTCGATTATTTACCAGTTCTGCAGCACGCAGATCATTCAGGCATTGTACAAGCGTTACCAGAAGGAAACGATGTTTATTATTTCTGATAAATCCAATGAAATCTATCGTGCCATCCGGGAACGGACCAACCATGATGCAACGTTATTCTAGGGAATCGGGTGTTATGAGGAAAAGCAAAAGACCCTGATTTATTCCGTCATTAATTCCGAGGCAAAAAGGGAGCTGCTTCCGCTTATCCGTCAGATTGATCCCCATGCTTTTATCAATGTTGTGCGGACAGAAGAACTTGCGGGGCGTTTTCATGATATTCCGCATGATTAAAAGCTTTATGCAGATTCAATCTCATAAGTAAAGCCGGCATCCTCGATGGTTTTGATGGTATCCTGGATGCCCTGTCCACCGGCGGTCAGATAACCGGAGGCGAAGATGGAATCGACGACACTTAAAAGCTTTTTTCTTCTCCTTTGAAATATACCTCACGGCCGGCGGCACAGCGGATATCTGACTGTGGAACCATCAGTCTTGCAAGGCAGAGGACTTTCATGCAGTATTCTGTGGTCAGACCGGAAATATCTTTATCGCCTAACGGAGTCCCTTGATCGGAAGCAGAAAATTGATCGGCAGTGCTTCCGGCTGGATCTCACGCAGTTCCATCAGCATATCTACCACATCTTCTTTGCTCTCGCCCATACCGATGATTCCGCCACTGCAGATTTCAAATCCAATCTTCTGCAGCATATGAATATTTTCAACACGCTGGTCAAAGGTGTGGGTGGAGCAGATATGGGCTGTAATAGGCGCGGCTGCTGTTAAGTTGTGGTTGATACGGTCAAGACCGGCATCGTAGAGCATGCG
>ENA-OQAS01001484-OQAS01001484.1-human-gut-metagenome-genome-assembly--contig:-NODE-1484-length-10888-cov-1.829941_pt1 | contig 10888 bp, 21 predicted proteins | sample MGYA00242733_ERZ504523 | MGnify/ENA primary metagenome ERZ504523 (study PRJEB26092, sample SAMD00036239) | human gut metagenome | host: Homo sapiens | study: EMG produced TPA metagenomics assembly of... | reverse complement strand
ATCTAATGCCATCATCATAAGATCGTCTGCTATCCATTTCACATTCTTCTTTAGAATGATGATCTGTCCTTTCTTCTCGAACATATAAGATACACATCCTGGTGTTCCTACGTTACCATTTCCTTTTGTGAAAGCATTTCTTACATTAGATGCTGTACGGTTTTTGTTATCTGTTAATGTATCTACGATGATCGCAACTCCGCTTGGTCCATATCCTTCATATGTAATCTGCTCATAATTAACAGAATCTGCATCTCCGGCAGCTTTTTTGATACCACGTTCGATCGTGTCATTTGGCATATTGTTTGCTTTTGCTTTTGCAATGACATCACGTAATCTGCTATTGTTGTCTGGATCTGGTCCACCCTCTTTAACGGCTACTGCAATTTCTCTTCCAATGACTGTGAAAATCTTTCCTTTTTTCGCATCATTTTTTCTTTTTTGTGTTTGATGTTCGCAAATTTACTGTGTCCTGACATCTTCTTCTTCCTTCCTTTTCCTTTTTTCTACCTTTACCTGTCTAATCATGTTGTCATGAATATCAACAGATTTAAAAGAATATCCTTGGTAGATAATTTCTATTTCTTCATTGTCTTCTGGTAAATGTCCCAGCTGATCAATTAAAAATCCATTGAGTGTCTCAATATCTTCAACGTCAAATTCGATTCCTAATGTATCCTCAAGTTCTTCTAGTCTCGTACTTCCTCGTACAAGATAAATATCTGCCCATCCAATCTTGGTGATATTACGGTCTTCGACATCATATTCGTCTAAAATATTCCCTACTATGACCTCTAGCATATCTTCCATAGATACAATACCTTCTGTCTGGCTGTATTCATCAATAACGATCGCCATATGAATCTTCTTGGTCTGCATCTCCTGAAAAAGCACCGATAAATTCATCGTCTGATGAACAAAAAACGGCTCTCTTGCAATATCAGAAAGTGTTGCTTCTTTCTGATTAAGATATGCATCGATCACATCTTTTAAATAAAGCACTCCTACAATGTTATCAATGTCATCTTCATATAATGGGTATCTTGAATATGGCTCATCTAACATATAATTTAATGCTTTCTCTACGGACATGTTTACATCAATCGCATCAATCTTCTTTCTTGATGTCATAACATCTGTGACATCTTTATCTCCAAATTCGAAAATATTCGTGATCATGCGGGCTTCCCCTTCCATGATCGCACCTTGCTCATGTCCTTCGTTAACAATGTTCATGATCTCTTCTTCATATTCATTGTCTTCATCCTCTTCATGTTCTTGTTCTGATGTGTGCAGTTTTTTCTTTGCTTCTTTGATCTTCTCCCTTTGTTTCATGAAAAAAACACCCAACTGCAAATCCGATGATAACTGCTAAAATGATCATCATAAGCACCGAGGGAGTAAATCCTTCCATTTCTTTTTCTTTCTCCTTTTATCTTCTAGAAATTAAGACTATACAAACTTAAATATATCATTTCTAAGAAAAAAGGTCAATATATCCAAGATTCCTGTTATGTATCAAGACTTAAACTGATCTTTAGTGCATGATCCACTTGTTTTAGGAATGTACAATTTAAATGGCATACCTTTTCTCTTAAACGACTTTTATCGATTGTCCGGATCTGTTCTAACAAGATCACAGAATCTTTTTCTAATTCACATCTGTGGCAGTCGATCGGTACATGAGTCGGCAACTTTGCCTTGTTCATCTTACTTGTGATCGCTGCACAGATGATCGTTGGACTATATTTATTTCCCGCATCATTTTGCAATACGATCACAGGACGGATACCGCCTTGTTCTGAACCAACAACCGGTCTTAAATCTGCATAAAATATATCGCCTCGCTTAATTACCATAAGCATAAACACTCTCCATTTCTTTTTAAATATTGTATGAAGAGTATTTACGATTCTTTCAAAAGTATTCCTTATTTTTCAAAATATTCTGTTTCTTTCATCTCTCCGTTTCGAATGTATACTCGTGGAACACGTTTCCCAATCCCACAGACAAATTCATAATTAAAAGATCCTGCTTCATTTGCAACTTCTTCTACGGTCAACATTTTATTGCCATCGTGTCCGACTAAAGTTACTTCATCCATCACAGATACACCTTCAATATCTGTCACGTCAACCATAAACTGATCCATACAGATTCTTCCAATGATCGGTGCATACTGCCCACGGATCAATACTTTTCCTTTGGAAGAGAGTGATCTTGGGTATCCGTCTGCATATCCTACTGGGATAGTTGCGATCTTTGTCTTCTTATCAGTTACATATGTGTGATTGTAACTGATTCCTTCTCCTGCTTCCACTTCTTTGATATATACAATGTGTGTCTTTAATTCCATTGCTGGTCTTAAATCCAATACATCTTTTGAAACTTCTTCTGATGGATATAATCCATAAGTAATGATTCCTGAACGTACCATATCTTTTCTAAATCCATCCAGATCAATGATCGATGCACTGTTTGATACGTGTTTGATCGGAATATAGATATCTCTTTCCTCAAGCCACGTAATAAACTGATCATATTTTCGTTCCTGCTCATAAGTTTCTGTTTTATCCGCCTCGTCTGCACATGCAAAATGTGTAAAGATTCCTTGAATCTTGATATTTGGTAATTTGGCGATCTTCTCTATGCTATCTACAGATTCTTTGGTTGGTTTAAATCCGATACGGTTCATTCCTGTATCCAGTTTGATATGAATCTTCGCATCTTTGCCTAGTGCCTGCGCGATCTTTGATAAGGACTCTGCCATCTCATAGCAGAATACAGTTGGCTCGATCTCATACTGAATCAATGAGCTATACTGATATTCTGATGTGTATCCTAAAATCAAGATTGGCTGTCTGATTCCATTGTTTCGAAGTGTGATCCCTTCTTCTAGGATTGCAACGGCAAATGCATCAACTCCGATCTTATTTAATTCTTTTGCAATTGGAACTGCTCCGTGTCCGTATCCGTCAGCTTTGATCACTGGCATTACTTCACACCTTCTCCAACTACACGTTTTACTTCTCTTATATTATGACAGATTGCATCCAGATCAATAACTGCATGCACTCTATAGTACTGGTTCATAATTTCCTCCTGTAACGTCCTTTATATGAGCAATAATATCTGATGCGATCATGCTGTAAGCGCCCAGATCATGCTTTGCATGATCTCCTGCAAGACCGTGAAGATAAACTCCGTGAACTGCTGCCTCATGAACAGATAATCCTTCCCCCAAAAGGCCTGTGATCATTCCCGCAAGAACATCTCCACTTCCTCCAGTCGCCATTCCATCATTTCCGCTTTGATTAATATACACCAAATCATCTTCTCGTGCAACGATAGTTGTTGCATCTTTTAAACAGCTGTACAATGATATTTCTCTGCAAGATCTTGTGCACTCTGACATAGATCTTCTTTGATCTGTGTGATATCACATGACATCAATCTTGCTGCCTCCATCAAATGTGGAGTCATGATCGTCCCATATGGATAATCAATTTTCATGTTAAATCTACTGATTATATTTAATCCGTCTGCATCAATGACCAATGGTTTTTTTCCTTTTTTCAAAACCATCTCTAACATTTCTTTCATTTCTTCACTGACACCAACTCCTGGGCCAAACAAGATACAATCACACCATTCTAAAGATTCTTCTAAATCTTTTCGTTCTCCAAATAAAATTTCTGGAAGTCTTGTCTGTAAAATCTGACGATTTCCAGCATCAGAAAGCACTTTCACAAGTCCTGCACCCATCCGAAGTGCTGCCTCTGCTGCAAAACATGCAGCTCCTGACATTGTTTCATTTCCAGCAATGATCAAAATCTTCCCATAGCTTCCTTTATTGGAATATGCTTTTCTTTCTGGCATTAAATGATCACTTTCCTCTAATATATATCCTGTCGCATACTTTTTGATCGTCTGGTCATGAATCCTATGGATACCAGTTTAATATCTCCACAATATTCTCGTCCTGGATATAATAAATGACCTCTTTTATATCCACCAAATGTAACTGTTGATGACGCATGCACTGCACATCCAAGAATCTTTCCACTATCTCCACTGATTCCAGATGGAATATCAATTGCGATCACAGGCTTACCACATGCATTGATCCGTTCAATGACTTCTTTATAAACACCACCAACTTCTCTAGAAAGTCCAACTCCAAAAATCCCTTCGATCAAAAGATCATATTCATGAAAATTTACATCTTCACAATCTATCGGAAAATAGCCTAGATTCTTAAGTATCTGAAGCTGTAATTTCAGATCTGCTGAAGCTTTTTCTATATTACCAACGATCATATAATCCACTAAATAATCCTGCTCCAACAAAATTCTCGTACAAGCAAGTGCATCTCCTCCATTATTGCCAATTCCTGAAATGATCAATATCCTCTGTGAATGATCTGCTATCTGTGCAGCCTTATCTGCAACTGCTTTAGATGCTCTTTCCATCAATACAAGTCCCGGAATTCCTATTCCATGAATCGTCTCATGATCGACCGTTTGCATCTCCTGATTCTTTAATACATATCTCATACGCATTCTCCTATCGCAAAAGCTTGTGCAAATTCTCTTGTATTCGTGATCGATACATGAATTCTTGAAACTTGTTTATCTTTTGCTATCTCTTTCGCATTTCCATATAATTTGACATATGGCGCACCTGATTCATTTCTCAACACTTCAATCTCATATGGTTCCACACCGAAAAAGCGGTTCAAATACTTTGGAAACGGCTTCTTTTTACAGCAAAATTGCCAGCTAAAGTCGTAGCATTGTCTTTTGCATATGCTAATTCAGTTGTCGTAAAAATTCTTGAAAGATGTCTTCCTCGAAGAATCATCTCTTTCTATCCGGTATATCTCTACGAGATCTGTTCCTATTCCAGCAATCATCTTCTTACCTGCTATTCGTTCTCACTCTCTTCACGGTTGTGGACATTGTATGTTAATGTCATCAGACTTTCTGCTAAATGTACATTCTCTACTGTAACATTATCTGGTAAATGAAGATCGATCGGTGCAAAATTCCAGAATCCTTTAATTCCCCATTCTGCCATCTTCTTTGCGATCGCAGGTGCCTGATCCTTCGGAATTGTCAGTGCAGCGATCTTAATTCCATGTGTTTTGATAAAGTTCTCTAGTTCATCTGTATCAAGAACTTTCACTCCACGGACAGAAATTCCGATCAGCTTTGGATTCACATCAAAAAGTGCCATGACTTTGTATCCATAATCTTCATTAAAAGACTGATAATTCGCAAGAGCCTGTCCAAGATTTCCAGCTCCAACAATGATCATGTCATTTCTCTTATCCAGACCTAAGATCTTACCAATCTCTGTATACAGATTATCTACATTATATCCGTATCCCTGCTGCCCAAATCCACCAAAATTGTTAAGGTCCTGACGAATCTGCGATGCTGTTACCATCATCTGTTCACTTAATTCTTTTGAAGAGATTCTTGTAATATTCTTCGCTTTTAACGCTCCTAAATATCTGAAATACCTAGGAAGTCGTTTGATAACTGCTGAGGAAATATTCTTATCTGAGTTTGCCATTTTATTCCTCCAAAATCTTTATTTCGCTTATAATTATATAAGATTGTCTAATAACTGTCAATCTTTCCGTCATGAAAATATTTCATTTTTTCAAAAAATATGGTATTCTGAGAAATAATGTCTATAATAAAAAATTTGAAAGGGGTATCTTAATGATATTATCATGCCAGAATATCTGCAAAACATTTGTCGAAAAACCAGTCTTGCAGAATATCTCATTTCACTTAAATGAAAACGACCGGCTGGCGATCATCGGATATAACGGTGCCGGAAAATCGACACTTTTAAAAATATTGATTGGTGAAATCTCTTATGATGAAGGTGAAATTTCTTTAAAGAAAGACGCAAGCATTGGCTATCTTGCCCAACATCAAGATCATACATTCCACCATACAATTTTTGATGAACTTCTTTCCGTCAAAAAAGAAGTCATTGAATTAGATGAACAGATGCGTACCTATGAACAGGAAATGAAACATCTGACCGGTGATGCACTAGAACAAAAAATGAACCAGTATACAAATGCTACTCATAGATTTGAGCAATTAAATGGTTTTGCATACAAAAGTGAGATCACAGGAATCTTAAAAGGACTTGGCTTTTCTGAAGAAGATTTCACAAAAGAGATCAACACTTTATCTGGAGGTCAAAGAACTCGTGTTGCTCTTGGTAAGTTACTGCTTAAAAATCCTGATATTCTGCTTCTTGACGAACCAACAAACCACTTGGATGTTGATTCCATAAAGTGGCTTGAAAATTACCTGTCTCATTACAAAGGAGCTGTGATCATCGTATCTCATGACCGCTATTTTCTTGATAAGATTGTCAATAAGGTCATGGAGATCGACCAAGGACACTCCATGGTGTTTGATGGAAATTATACAACGTTTATCGAAAAAACGTGATCAGATCAAAGCAATCCGTTTAAAAGAATACAAAAATCAGCAACAAGAGATCAAACATCAACAAGAAGTTATCAAAAAATTAAAACAGTTCAATCGTGAAAAATCAATCAAACGTGCAGAAAGCCGTGAAAAAGCTTTAAATAAGATTGATGTATTGGAGAAACCTACGGAATATAATGCTGATATGCGTCTTAGCATTGAACCAGAGATCATCAGTGGGAATGATGTTCTGACTTTAAAAGATGTATCCAAATCTTTTGGAAACAAATCATTATTCCATGGATTAAGTGCTGATATTTTTCGTGAAGAACGCGTTGCCTGATCGGACCAAACGGAACTGGTAAAACAACACTGTTAAAGATCATTTGCAAAAAAATCAGCAATAATGGTGGTACGATCGGCCTTGGAGCTGGAGTTTCCATTGGATACTATGACCAGGCACAAGATAACTTAGATGATTCCAAAACGATTTTTGATGAAATTTCAGATGCTTATCCAGATCTTAATAACACAAAGATTCGCAATACTTTGGCTGCATTTTTATTTTATGGAGAAGACGTTTTCCGCCCGATCTCCTCTTTAAGCGGTGGAGAAAAAGGACGTGTTTCTCTTGCAAAATTAATGCTGTCTCATGCGAATTTTCTGATTCTTGATGAGCCTACAAACCATTTAGATATTCAGTCTAAGGAGATTCTGGAATCTGCAATGAATGCTTATACTGGAACGATCCTTTATGTTTCACATGATCGTTATTTTATCAATAAAACTGCAACACGAATCTTGGAAATCTCTGATCATGGATTAACTTCTTATCCTGGAAATTATCAGGATTATATTGCTCAGAAGGAAAAAGAAAAGGCATCTCTTACTTTCTTCTACTGCTTCCTCCGTTTCTGTTGATACAGAATCCAAACTCGAATTGGAAACAAACAAAAAGAAAGAACAAGCCAAACAGAGAAAAAAAAGAAAATCGTCTTAAAAAAGTCGAAGAGCAGATCACAGAGTTGGAAACGAAACAAGAAGAACTTTCAGAAGCTATGTCTTTACCTGAAAATGCTTCTGATCCTGCGAAATTAATGGAACTTAGCAATGAGCAGGCTTCCATCGCTTCTTCTTTGGAAGAACTTTATGAAGAATGGGAAACTCTTTGCTAATTTGTAAAAAAACATATATAATAGTAACGTTAACCGTATTGAAAAACAGGAGGTTTTATGAAATTAATATCCTTTGTTGTACCTTGCTACAACTCTCAGGAATATATGAGACACTGCATTGACACCTTATTACCAGGTGGTGATCAGGTAGAGATTCTGATCGTTAATGACGGATCTTCCGATAACACTGCTGCGATCGCAGATGAATATGAAAAAAATATCCTGACATCTGCCGTGCAATTCACCAGGAAAATAAAGGGCATGGTGGTGCAGTGAATACAGGAATCAAAAATGCCACGGGTATTTACCTAAAAGTTGTTGATAGTGACGACTGGGTAAATGAATATGCTTATGGAGAAATCCTTGATACTCTTGCGAATTTCTACAAACAGGGAACTGTCCTTGATATGCTGCTTTCTAACTATGTATATGAAAAACAGGGAGCCAAGAAAAAAACTGTTATTCATTATCGTCATGCAATCCCAAAAGATCAGATCTTTGCTGGATGATGTTGGACGTTTTCCTGTCAGCCAGTATATTTTAATGCACTCTGTCATTTATCGTACTGCACTGCTTCGTGAATGCGATCTAGAGCTTCCAGAGCATACATTCTATGTGGATAATATTTATGTATTCAAACCTCTTCCATATGTAAAAACAATGTATTATCTGGATGTTAACTTCTATCGTTATTTCATTGGACGTGATGATCAGTCTGTCAATGAGACAAATATGATCAAACGTATCGACCAGCAGTTTAAAGTTACTTATATCATGATTGATTATATGACTCAGTTTAATCTTGTAAGTAAGCCATTAGAACGTTATATGAGACATTATCTTTCCATTATCATGTGTATTTCTTCCGTGATCTCTGTAAAATCTGGACAGAAAGAGCATTTAAAGATGCGAAAAGAATTATGGAAATATTTATATGACAGTGACAAACGTCTGTATCGTAAGATCCGTCATAATATTACAAGCTGTGCAGTAAATCTGCCTGGATATGTTGGAAGAAAAGCTACGATTGCTATGTATAAAGCAGCTCGTAGATTTATCGGATTTAACTAAATATTTTTACATTAAAAGGTCCTGCAGAGGGCCTTTTTCTTGTTCCCCTCATCTTTTATTCTGCGTATTCTAATAATATAAAGTATGAAAGGCAACTTTCCATGCAGATTTCTGTTTCAAAACAAATCCATGCTGATCTTGCCCATCAGCATGGTTTTCTTGGAGAAGGTATCGGTATTGCTTATCTTGATACTGGCCTTTTCCCACATAAAGATTTCTCTCCGCATTCCACACGGATCGCCAAATTTGTAGATTTTGTTCATTCCAAATCTTTCAGCTATGACGATAATGGACATGGGACTCATATTACCGGCATCGCTGCTTCCTCTGCAACATTTGGTTCCGATTATTTGGGAATTGCTCCAAAATCCCATATCGTTTCTTTAAAAGTACTGGATGCCTCAGGGAACGGTGTTCAAAGCGCCTTCTTACAGGGTCTTGACTGGATTCATGAGTATCATCGCTCCTATCAGATCCGTATCGTTAACATCTCAATAGGAAGTCCTGGTTCCGAGGATAGTTCAGCCTCCAAAGAACTATTAAAACATGTCAACGCCCTATGGGATGATGGCCTTGTTGTTTGTATTGCCGGCGGAAACCATGGTCCAAAACCATACAGTATTTCAATTCCTGGAAATAGTCCAAAAATCATCACTGTTGGTTCCAGCGACGATAATTTTCAAATGATCGGAAGAAAACACTTCTCTTCAGGATATTCCGGACGCGGTCCCACAACATCCTGCGTTATGAAGCCGGATGTTGTTGCCCCTGGAACAAATATTTTTTCGTGTTCCTTAAATAACCGCTATACTATCAAAAGTGGTACTTCCATGGCAACCCCTGTCGTCTCTGGTTCTTTTGCTCTCCTGCTCGAAAAATATCCTTTTTACACCAAATAAGGATATAAAAATGAAACTGCGAAAAAACTGCGACAAATTAAAAACCCCCAGACACCATCAGCTGGGGGCAGATCAATCTAAAGAAATTAATGGATCTTTGATAAACTTGTATCCTTAAACTTCCTCGTCAAATAAAAATTCACATAAGACCTGATTACTGACTAAGGTACCATCTTGCGTCAGAAAAACTCGGTCTCCTTCTTCTTTCATCATGCCTTGTTTCATGGATTCTATCAATGGCTTTCCATAGACAGAATCATGGAGCAACCAAAACGTTCTATAAACTCTTTCTTCGAAATGCCTTTCGTCTTTCGAAGTCCAAGAAACATAAATTCTTCCATCTGTTCATAAACTGATAACGAACGGGCTCCTTCATATGCATCTCCGAACGATTGAATCTCTAAATAGTCTTTCATATCGGAGGGATTCTCAAAACGTTTCTCATCCAGATACGAAGAGGCATTAAGCCCCACTCCCAAATACGGAATATGGGACCAATACCCAAGATTATGTCTGCTTTCAAAACCTGGCTTTGCATAATTTGAAATCTCATATTTGTCGTAACCATATTCGTTTAAAATCTTTTCTGTCATTCGATACATTAAAACTTCATCTTCTTCTGATGGGAGAAGTTCTTCTAACTTGTTATCTTCGTAAAAAGGTGTTCCCTCTTCAATGATCAGACTATACGCAGAAATATGTTCTGGAGAAGTTTAGCTATTTTTCTTAAATTCTCTTCATAAGAAGTTAATGTTTGTTTCGGCACCGCACTCATCAAGTCAACATTGATGTTCAAAAATCCAGCTTGTCTTGCCCAGTCGAAACTTTGTAAAAATTCTTCATAGGTATGAATTCTTCCCAGATACTCCAACTCTTCTTTCACTGTTGACTGCAATCCAAAACTAATCCTGTTGATCCCATTTTCCCTATATGTACATAGTTTTTTAAATCTACTGTTCCTGGATTCGCTTCAATCGTAATCTCAGCATCCTCACAAATATGAAAATGTTCAAATATAGTTTCACAAATCATTTGAATATCTTCTCTTCTAAGATACGATGGCGTTCCGCTCCAATAAAGACAGTTACAACGTCTCGTGCTGCTAATTTCTTTCCCCAGAAAATCAGTTCTTCTTTTAGTTTCCCCAGGTATGCATGGATCGTTTCCTCCTCTGCCCGAAAGGAACAGAAATCACAATATCTGCACTTACTTTTACAAAATGGAATATGAATATAAAGCTCGATCGTATTAGTCTTCATCTAACTTCAGAACACTCATG
>ENA-OQAS01001483-OQAS01001483.1-human-gut-metagenome-genome-assembly--contig:-NODE-1483-length-10888-cov-2.872503_pt1 | contig 10888 bp, 11 predicted proteins | sample MGYA00242733_ERZ504523 | MGnify/ENA primary metagenome ERZ504523 (study PRJEB26092, sample SAMD00036239) | human gut metagenome | host: Homo sapiens | study: EMG produced TPA metagenomics assembly of... | reverse complement strand
GACGCCGGCAAGATCGCCGGCCTGAACGTCCTGCGTATCATCAACGAGCGACCGCAGCCGCACTGGCTACGGCCTTGAGAAGGGCAAGGAAGACGAGCGCATCCTGGTCTTCGATCTCGGCGGCGGCACCTTCGATGTGTCCCTGCTGGAGATCGGCAAGGACGACGACGGCTTCTCCACCATTCAGGTGCAGGCCACCAACGGCGACAACCACCTGGGCGGCGACGACTGGGATCAGAAGGTCATCGACTGGCTCGTCGGCGAGGTCAAGAACAAGTACGGCGTCGACCTGTCCAAGGACAAGATCGCGCTGCAGCGTCTGAAGGAAGCCGCGGAGCAGGCGAAGAAGGAACTGTCTTCGTCCACTTCGACCTCCATCAACATGCAGTACCTGGCCATGACGCCCGACGGCACCCCGGTGCACCTGGACGAGACCCTGACCCGTGCGCACTTCGAGGAAATGACCTCCGACCTGCTGGGCCGCTGCCGCACGCCGTTCAACAACGTGCTGCGCGATGCCAACATCTCCGTGAGCGACATCGACCACGTGGTGCTGGTCGGTGGCTCCACCCGTATGCCGGCCGTCAAGGAGCTCGTCAAGGAGCTTACCGGCGGCAAGGAAGCGAACCAGTCCGTGAACCCGGATGAGGTCGTGGCCGTCGGCGCCGCTGTGCAGTCCGGCGTCATCAAGGGCGACCGCAAGGACGTCCTGCTGATCGACGTGACCCCGCTGAGCCTCGGCATCGAGACCAAGGGCGGCATCATGACCAAGCTCATCGACCGCAACACCGCCATTCCGACCAAGCGCTCCGAGGTGTTCTCCACCGCGGAAGACAACCAGCCGTCCGTGCTGATTCAGGTCTATCAGGGCGAGCGTGAGTTCGCTCGCGACAACAAGCCGCTGGGCACCTTCGAGCTGACCGGCATCGCGCCGGCTCCGCGTGGCATCCCGCAGATCGAGGTCACCTTCGACATCGACGCCAACGGCATCGTGCACGTGTCCGCCAAGGACAAGGGCACCGGCAAGGAGCAGTCGATGACCATCACCGGTGGCTCGGGCCTGCCGAAGGACGAGATCGACCGCATGGTCAAGGAAGCCGAAGCCCACGAGGCCGAGGACAAGAAGCGCAAGGAGGACGCCGAGACCCGCAACCAGGCCGAGGCATTCGCCTACCAGACCGAGAAGCTGGTCAACGACAACAAGGATAAGATCTCCGACGAGATCGCCAAGGAAGTCACCGACAAGGTGAACGCCCTGAAGGAAGCCCTGAAGGGCGAGGACATCGAGAAGATCAAGAGCGCGCAGAGCGAGCTCATGACTTCCGCGCAGAAGATCGGCGAGGCGCTGTACGCGCAGCAGGGTGCTGCGGGCGCTGCTGATGCTGCCGGTGCGGCTGCCGGTGCGTCGGGTGCCGCCTCCAACGGTGGCGATGACGACGTGGTGGACGCCGAGGTCGTGGACGATGACGACAAGAAGGACAACAAGTAATCATGTCCGAGTTCAACAAGGACGATTACCTGAACGACCTGCCTGACGCGGACAACCTGTCCGCCATCGGGCAGGCCGGCCCTTCCGACGGCGCTGCCGCCGGTTCTGCCGGCAAGGCATCGGACTCGGCCAAGTCTGCGGATGCGTCTGCTGATAAGGCGCTGCCGGCCGGCTGGGGACAAGGCGTCCGCCGAAGCGGACCCTTCCGATAAGACCGGTGACTCCGCTGCCGCGGGTGCGGATGACGGAGCGGCCGCCGACGACTCGCTGACCCCGCTGGGCAAGGCCAAGAAGGAAGCCGCCGACTATCTCGAAGCGTTGCAGCGTGAACGCGCCGAGTTCGTCAACTACCGCAATCGTGCGCAGCGCGAGCAGGAGCGTTTCCGCCAGCATGGCATCATCGACGTGCTGACCGCGTTGCTGCCGGCGCTCGACGACATCGATCGCATCCGCGAACACAGCGAGATGGACGACTCCTTCAAGGCCGTGGCCGCGAAGATCGACAAGGCGTTCGAGAAGTTCGGCGTGGAGAAGTTCGGCGAAAAAGGCGAGGAATTCGACCCCACCAAGCATGAGGCGATCCTGCACAAGCCGGACGCCGAGGCCGAGAAGGAGACCGTCGACACGGTCGTGGAAGCCGGCTACCGCATCGGTGACCGCGTGATCCGCGCCGCCCGCGTCGTAGTAGCCTCCCCGCAAAACTAACCCCCCCCCAAGAGGAGTTTGCGGAAATCCGACCACCCTCAGATTTCCGCAAACCACCTGTCTCATCTCGCTGTCACCGCAGCAAGCGTGCGACACCACACTCGCGCAAAACATGCACCCGACTCGGAGATGCAGACGCAAGTCACTGCACCTAACGAGTGCGGAGCTGGCGGCATGTTGTCCGACCGTAAACCTCGGCCCGAGCGGCCTGGAGCGAAGTCGGACAACATGCCCGCCAGCTCCGCACGGTCTACGGTCTCCGCACGGTCGCGCGTTGACCGCAGACACGATCACATCACCGTCGTCTCCGCTCCGGTCACAGCAAACATGCCGACCTCCGCGGTGACGAACACCAATACGCAACAACAAAAAAACAACATACGACACACATACACGCATACACGAAAGGAGACCTGAATGGCTGAGAATGAATGGCTGAGCAGGATTCTACAAAGTCCTCGGTGTCTCCAAGGACGCCACCGAGGATGACATCACCAAAGCGTACCGCAAGCTGGCGCGCAAATACCATCCCGACCTGAACAAGACGAAGGAGGCCGAGGAGAAGTTCAAGGACATCTCCGAGCGTACGACGTGCTCAGCAACAAGGAGCAGCGGCAGAAGTACGACGCGATCCGCCAGTTCGGCATGGGTGGGGCGCGTTTCTCTGGCGGCTCCGGTCAGGCGGGTTCGACGCTTCCGGATTCTCGGATATCTTCGGTTCGATGTTCGGCGGCAACGGCGGCAATGTGCGCTTCAGCACGTCCGGCGGCGGTCCGAGCAATCTCAACGATATCTTCTCGATGTTCGGCGGGGCTGCCGGTGGCCGTGGCGGTGCGAGCTATGGCGGTTCGCGTTACGGTAACCCGTATGAGGAGCCGCCGACTCCGCAGCGCGGCGATGACCGCAAGTCCAAGATCACGTTGACGTTCCGTCAGGCGGTCAAGGGCGCTACCGTGTCGCTGCGCGTGGACGGCAAGCAGTTCAAGACGCATATTCCCGCCGGGGTCAAGGACGGGCAGAAGATTCGTATCGCAGGCAAGGGCAAGCCGGGCAGCAACGGCGGCGCGAACGGCGACATGTATCTGACCCGTGCAGGTGAAGCCGGATCCGCGGTTCACGATGCGCGGCCATGACATCGTCATGGATGTGCCGGTGACCGTAGGCGAGGCTGTGGCCGGTGCCCGCGTGGAAGCGCATGACATCGATGGCGAGACCGTCACGTTCAAGGTGCCGGCGGGCTCGTCCAGTGGCGCGGAGATTCGTGTCAGCGGCAAGGGCGTTCAGTCCGCCACTGCCGGCGACCTGATTGGGTGCGTGCAGATTCGCGTGCCGCGAAGCCGGGTCTGGGCGCGAAGCACGCCGCGAAGGAATTCGACAAGTCCGTCGAGGGCTACGTCGAAGCGGTTGCCGCCGAGCGGTAATCCTCCCGGCGGCATCTCGCATCGTCGCGGAGCGACTGGGGGCACCATCACCCCGCAGCCGATAATCAACGTTAAGGAGATGATGATCATGGCGCGAATCGCACAGGAAGTCAGGCGTGCGTATGCTGCTTGCGCCGCGGCGTTGGTCTCCGGCGGCGTTGATCTCGATGCAATCGACGCGCTCGGCTTAAACGTGGAGATGCCGGTGTTCACGGTGAGTCAGGCGGCTCAGATTGCGGGCGTGCATCCACAGACGTTGCGTCAGTACGACCGCCTTGGTCTGGTGGTGCCTCAGCGCACGGAGGGTGGTGCGCGGCGCTACACGCTTCGTGACGTGGCGCGTCTTGCGCAGGCGCAGCAGTTGAGCCAGGACGAGGGTATCAATCTCGCAGGCGTCACGCATATTCTTTCGTTGCAGGAGGAGAACAGGCAGCTGCGCCGGCAGATTCGGCATCTTCGCCGTCGACTGGACGGCGATAGCGTGTTCGAGGCCGGTATGGATGGTGAAGTCGTCGAGGTGCGGCAGTCGCCGTTCTATCATGTGCGTCGGCGCGGGCGCGCATATATCGCGCCGTTGCAGATCACATCCGGTCGCGAATAGGCGGCCGTCATCCCGTCATAGTCCCATCTGGCATCCGCTGGATGGGACTTTTGTCGTATGGGGACGTCTTGTATCCCGCCATCGTCCCGTTTTATTCCTGTCGGATGGGACTTTGGGCGGGTGCTGGATGGGAAGTGGGGGGGATGATACGGAATCGCAGACAATTGTATGTCATTTTGTTCACAATGTAGGCTATAATACTGTACCCGACAGCGATTTTGCTATGCCAATGAAGATTGAATAGCAAGATACTATACAAATAACGCTCGATGGTGAGGAAGCCATGCCGTCCCATATGTGGAACGGCGGTCGGGGCCCAAAGTCGTGACCCGGCGTTGCACAGGAGAGGAACACACATGGTTCGTTCGACCAAGCCATCGCTGCTGCGCCGTCTTGGCGCGCTGGTGGCGGCCGCTGCCATGCTGGTGGTACTGCCCGCAGGGGTATCCACCGCGAGTGCGGCCAGCGATGATGCTAACATGCTCACCGTCACGATGACGCGTACCGACACCCTCGGCGACGAGGTATATGTCGGTGACACGCTCACCTACAGTTTCACCAACACCAACAACACGAGTTCGGCATTCACCGCATTCCCCGCCGAGTCGAATCTGAGCGGTGTGCTGACCACAGGAACGCCGAACTGCCGTTATGAGAACCTTGCGGGAGGCGCTTCCTACCCTTGCTCCACGGCCAGCCACACCATCACTGCGGATGATCTCACGGCCGGCAGCTTCACCCCGCGTACCGTGTGGAAGGCCACCTCTGACCGAGGGGGCACTCAGGTGCTGCAAGACAACATCGTCTCCACCGGCGATACCGTCACCGTGAAGGAAGGCAAGCGCCCCGATCCGGCCACCATCCCACAGACCGTGCCGATGGCGAGGCCGTGCGCCTGGCCACCGCCCGCCAGAACCTCGGTACCGAATGCTACCGTATTCCGGCGCTCGCCGAGGCGCCCAACGGCTGGATCCTCGCCGCATTCGACCAGCGTCCCAATACGGCGATGGCCAACGGCAGCGGCGTCAAGTGCTGGGATGCCCCGCAGCCGAACTCCATCGTGCAGCGCATCTCCAAGGATGGCGGCAAGTCGTGGACGCCGATCCAATATGTCGCGCAGGGCAAGAACGCCCCGGAACGCTACGGCTATTCCGACCCATCCTATGTGGTCGATAAGGAGACCGGCGAGATCTTCCTGTTCTTCGTTCACTCGTACAACAAGGGCTTCGCCGACTCTCAGCTTGGCGTCGATGAGAGCAACCGCAATGTGCTGCATGCGGTCGTCGTCAGCTCAAAGGACAACGGCGAGACGTGGAGCAAGCCGCGTGACATCACCGCTGACATCACCAAGGGTTACGAGAACGAGTGGAAGTCCCGTTTCGCCACCTCCGGTGCCGGCATCCAGCTCAAGTACGGCAAGTACAAGGGTCGTCTGATTCAGCAGTATGCCGTGGGCCGTACGACCGGTTCGAACGCCGCGGTATCCGTGTACTCCGACGACCATGGCAAGACCTGGCAGGCCGGCAACCCGGTGACGGGCATGCTGATGGATGAGAACAAGGTCGTGGAGCTGTCTGATGGCCGTGTGATGCTCAACTCCCGCCCGGGTAACGGTTCCGGTTACCGTCGCGTGGCGATTTCGAAGGACGGCGGCGTGAACTACGGTACGGTCAAAAATGAGACGCAGCTGCCGGATCCGAACAACAACGCGCATATTACGCGCGCGTTCCCGAACGCTCCCGAGGTTCGGCGAAGGCGAAGGTGCTGCTGTACTCGTCACCGCGCGCGAACAACGAGGCCGTGCGAACGGCGTGGTCCGCATCTCGCTCGATGACGGTACCACGTGGTCATCCGGAAAGCTGTACAAGGAAGGCTCGATGGCCTACTCGGTCATCACCGCGCTGAGCGGTGCCGCTGGCGGTGGTTATGGTCTGCTGTACGAAGGCGCTTGGGTCACCGGCGGCGGCATTGACAGCCACGACATCATGTACACGCACATTTCCATGGATTGGCTCGGCTACCTGTCCGCCACCGCAGACGACGTGACCGCTTCGGTTGAAGAGGGTGCCAGCACGGTGGACGTGACCGTTCCGGTGAGCAACGTCGGTTCTGTGGATTACACCGGCGTGACGGTGACTCCGGCCGATCTGCCGACCGGCTGGTCTGCCTCTCCGGTGAACGTGGGCGCTCTTGCCGGCGGCGCGTCCAAGGACGTGACCGTCACGGTGAATGTTCCCGCAACTGCCAAGAAGGACGATGTCGCCAAGATCGTCCTGCGCGTGACCGGCACGTCCGCTGCGAATGCCAACGCCAGACCGGCTTTGACGGCTCCATCACGGTGAACGTCACCGAAAAGAGCGAGCCCGATCCTGAGCCGGAGCCGACCATCACGGGTGTTTCGGCGGTGACGTCGCAGGCTGGTGTGAAGGTCGGTGACGTGTTTGATGCGTCGAAGGTGTCGGTGACCGCGGCGATGAGTGATGGTTCGTCGAAGGCGTTGGCTGCCGGCGAGTATTCGCTGTCGGCTGTGGATGCTGACGGCAAGGCGGTCGATTTGGCTGAGCCGTTCGCGGCGGCTGGTGTGGTGACGGTCACGGTGAGTGTGCCTGTGGAGGGTGCGGATCCGTTGACTGCCTCGTTCGCCATCGACGTGGCCGAGAAGAGCGCCGATCCTGAGCCAAAGCCCGAACCCAAGCCCGAACCGGAGAAGCCGGCCGGACCGAAGGTCGACGTGCCCACCGAGAAGCCCGGCCTGTCCAAGACCGGCGCTTCCACGGCAGGCATGTCCATCGTGTTCGTCTTGTTGGCGCTGTCCGGTGTCGCGGCGTTGTCGCTGCGCCGCCGCTCCGCTCACTGATCTGACCGAGACCTCACTGCTGCGGCGGTAAACCGTCCGGCCGATGAGTGACGGCATACAGGAAAAGCCCCCGAAACACGGGGGCTTTTTCATGTTGTAATTCGTTCACTCTGTAGACTACAATGAGGGAAATTTCAGCGTATCGCTGTGATTCTCATATAACCGATAGTTCATAAATAATATGCGGTAAAGAAGCCGACTGCGCCGAAGAAGACGCTGCTACCCCCGTATCGGTTCGGAAGCTGACCTGCCGCAGAGAAGAAAGACTCGATATGACCACAATATTCCGACGTGCCACGGCAAAAACGCTGATGCGCAAGCTCAGCGGGCTGCTGGTGGCCATCGCCATGCTGGCAGTGCTGCCGGCTGGCACCATCAGCGCAAATGCGGCGGACGAAACACCCCAAGAATATCTGCAACTCACCCTGACCCGCACCGACAGCAACGGCACCCCGGCCGAAGTCGGCGACAAGCTCACCTACAGTCTCGGCTACAAAAACGTTTCCGATACCGGTTTCATTGTGTATCCCACGGCGTCGAACCTCAACAATGTCGCCACGCCGCAGTCGGCGCGCAACCCCAATCCCATGTGCCGGTGGGGGAATCTCGCGGCGGGTGCTTCGGCTGCATGCACTTGGAGCGCGAGCAAGGAGTTCGCCTACCATGTGGTGACCGAAGACGATGTCGCAAACGGCTTCACGCCCACCGCGACCGTGTCGGCGACCACTCAGGACGGCACCAATGGCGTTCTGCAAAGCGTCGACATCACCGGCGAGACGGTGCCGGCCGTCCCTGCGACCTCCGCACTGCGCGTCGCCATGCAGCGTACCGATACGCTCGGCGATAATGTGAAGATCGGCGACCGGCTGACCTTCAACTTCACCTACACCAACAAAACCGCGCAGAAGATTTATGCCTACCCGAGCGAGTCGAACATCGAACGCGTGGACGTGGTGTCCTATCCGAGAAACAGCTGCCGATCCGGAGTGGAGGCCAACCGGACCGCATCATGTGGGTTCGCCTATCACGTCATCACCGCTGAGGACGTCGTGGCCCGCAGATACACGCCGACAGCCACATTCCGCGCCACATCGGATCGCGACGGCACGCAGGTGCTGCAAGATGACATGACGTTCACCACCGGCACGGTGACCGTCGCGGGGCCGGCCGACGACGCCGCGTCCACGCCGACGGAGCGCAAAGACGGCGAACCGCTCCTGCTGGCGACCAACAAGCAGATCGGTGACACCGATTACTACCGCATCCCCGCCATCGCGCAGGCACCCAACGGCTGGATTCTCGCCGCATGGGATTTGCGGCCGAAATCGGCGGCGGACGCGCCCAACCCGAACTCGATCGTGCAGCGCATCTCCAAGGACGGCGGCAAGTCATGGGAGACGCTGGCATACGTGGCGCAGGGACGCAGCGCCACCAACAAATACGGCTACTCCGACCCGTCCTATGTGGTCGACGAGGAAGCGGCAAGATCTTCCTGTTCTGCGTGAAATCGTACGATCAGGGCTACTTTGGCTCCGTATTGGGTGTGGAAGATGCGCGCAACGTGCTGCAGGCCGTCGTCATGGAATCCGACGACAACGGCGCAACATGGAGCGAGCCGCGCAACATCACCAAAGACATCACCAAGGGTCACGAAGGCGAGTGGAAGTCCCGTTTCGCATCCTCCGGCCATGGCATCCAGCTCAAGTACGGGCAGTACAAGGGCCGTTTGATACAGCAATACGCTGTGCGCACCACGAGCAACACGAACATCGCGGTGTCCGTGTATTCCGACGACCATGGCAAGACTTGGAAGGCCGGCAACCCCGTGACCGAAGTGAACATGGACGAGAACAAGGTCGTGGAGCTGTCCGACGGTCGCGTGATGCTCAACTCCCGCCCGGGTAACGGTTCCGGTTACCGTCGCGTTGCGATTTCGAAGGACGGCGGCGTGAACTATGGTCCGATCAAGTCGGAGACCCAGCTGCCGGATCCGAACAACAACGCGCAGATCACGCGCGCGTTCCCGAACGCTCCGGAAGGTCGGCGAAGGCGAAGGTGCTGCTGTACTCGTCACCGCGCGCGAACAACGAGGGCCGTGCGAACGGTGTCGTGCGTGTTTCATTCGATGATGGCACCACATGGTCGGCCGGCAAGCTGTTCAAGGCAGGCTCGATGGCCTACTCGGTCATCACCGCGCTGAACGACGCCGCCGGCGGTGGTTACGGTCTGCTGTACGAAGGCGAAAGCATTACCTACACGCGCGCGTCGATGGAATGGCTGGGATATCTCACCGCCACGGCGAGCGGCACCGCGACCGTCAAGGAAGGCGAGGGGACGCTGACCGCGCCGGTCACCGTCACCAACGACGGTCTGACCGACTACACGAACGTCACCGTGACCCCCATAGGTCTGCCGTCTGGTTGGAGCGCCGAAGCCGTGAACGTCGGCAATCTTGCCGCCGGTCAGAGCGCGACCGTGAACGTTCCGGTGACTGTGCCTGCGGCGGCTGTCAGTGGTACCGTCGCGAAAGCGACGATGAAGATCACCGGCAAGTACGCGCAGTCCGAAGACACGCTGCACAGCTTCGCCGAAGGCGAGTTGGCGGTGACTGTCACTGACCCGGATCCCGCAGCCAAGCGGCTCAAACTCACCATCGAACGTACCGATGACAACGGAGACCCGGTCAAGGTCGGTGACACGCTGACCTACCGGATCACCTATGAGAACGTCGGCACGCAGTCATTCGCGGTCTATCCGCGCGAATCCAATCTGGACGGCGTGAGACCCCGCAGTCGGCGAGCAACCCCGCACCCGTATGCCGGTGGAGCAGGTTGGATCCGGGAACGACCGGTGCATGCGTCAGTGGCAACGGCAAGCGGCTCGCCTACCACACGGTGACGGAAGCGGACGCGACAGCCGGCTCGTTCACGCCGAGTGCGACCATCGACGCCACCGCCGACACGAGCGGCGAGACGGTGCTCGAATCGGTGTCCATCACCGGCGATCCCGTCACCGTGAGCCAGCCGGTCGAACTGCCGGCGGACATCGCCGCATGGAAGACCCGCAACGAGGCGCTCGACGACTGGCAGACGCTCTCCGAAAAGCTCGCAAAGACCGACCGCATCAACTGGCTGTTCACCGGCGACTCCATCACGCACGGCGTGCAGTTCACGCGTGGCTATCGCACCTATTCGGAACTGTTCGCGAACCATCTGGACACCGCGTCGGTGCGTGGTGTATCCCGCGCCAACGATGTGGTCATGAACACCGGCATCTCCAGCGCGGACGCCAGTTGGCGCTCAAGGACGGCGCATTCGAGAAATGGGTGTCTGACAAGCACCCCGACGTCGTGTTCCTCACGTTCGGCATGAACGACGGGCGTACAGGCCAGGCGTTCACCGTCGACCAGTACACCGCCAACCTGTCCACACTGATTGACAAGATCCGCGACCTCGGCGCCATCCCGGTGCTGCAGACGCAGAACTACACGACCAACACGACGTTCAACGCCAACCTCGACACGTACTTTGACGCGGAACGTGACTCGCGCTCGACAAGAACGTGCTGCTGGTGGACTTCAACAAGCAGTGGCTGGAACTCGGCGGCGGCAACCGCGAATCCGGCACGTATATGGGTGCCGGCAACGACATCCACCCCGGCGAGAACGGCACATCGAATGGGCCAAGTTCACGCTGGGAGCGCTCAATATGATCGCCAACGACGACCCGCTCGCCCGGTGGAGCAGCTCCGGCACGACACTGGACAAGCCGACCGTGACGGTGGACGCGACGGACAACGCTGAAGGGCTCGGACGG